>Ga0315289_10001381_pt1 | contig 37681 bp, 50 predicted proteins | sample YL17G11_40_MG_FD_203452 | JGI IMG/M metagenome (GOLD analysis project Ga0315289, IMG submission 203452) | Sediment microbial communities from Yellowstone Lake, YNP, Wyoming, USA - YL17G11_40 | ecosystem: Environmental > Aquatic > Freshwater > Lake > Sediment | place: USA: Wyoming | collected...
CGACCCCGACTCCGACCGCGACCCCGACTCCGACCACGACCGCGACCCCGACCGCGACCGCGACCGCGACCCCGACCACGACCGCGACCGCGACCACGACCACGACCACGACCGCGACCGCGACCGCGACCACGACCGCGACCGCGACCACGACCGCGACCGCGACCCCGACCACGACCGGACGGCAGGCGTCATCATCACTGCGTAACCGGAACGGCGTGGCCCCAAGGCTGCCACGCTACGATGGCCTGACGGGAGATTGAGAATCCGGCGCCCATGCGCTCGCATTCCGACTCCGACGTCGGCCCGCTGGCGAGGAACTGATGCAGCCTGCATCCGGTTTCAGCGATCCACGCGGCCTCCGACGAGATGATCTCGTCTGGCGTGATCGACTGGACGGTGATGACGTAGTTGTCGCCCGTGGCGACGCGGACCCAATACGACTGCGACTCTTGCATTTTTCTCTCCTGGTTGTGAGCTGGGAAGACGGTACACACCCTCGCGGTGGCCGTCAAGTCTTTAGTTGCGGTCGGGGTCGCCGTCGCCGTCGCCGTCGATCAGTAGGCGTCGTGCTTGGAGCCGTCGGGCCAGACGTAGGCCGGCACGGCCCCCGTGCGGTCCATCGTCACCAGACTGAGGTGCAGCGACACGGCCTTCAGGACGTTCTTCACCAAGAACCTGTCGCCGACGAGGTACAGGTGGTTCTGCGCCTCGATGCTCGACAGCGTGCCGAGGAAGCCCGACTCCTGCATGTCCTGGTCGCGCAGCGCCGTCAGAGGGAACACCGTGCCGCCCAGCGAGATGCCGTCGACGTTGAGCCTTTTCAGCTCGCCGCAGAACATGTCGCCGACGATGACCGTGCCGACGCCGCCTTCGCCCATCAGCAGCCGAAGGCGTTTCCGCACGACGGGCAGTTGGGGCTTCTCGCCGTGCCACAAGCTGCTGCCCAGCTTCATGCCTCCCGTCTCTCGGATGATCAGCGACGTGGAAGGCCCGTGCCCGTAGTCTGACGTGTGTTCCTCGACGAGAAGTTCCACGGTTGTCGTTTTCTGTTGTGCCATAGCGTGCTCCTTGGGTCGTTGCGTTGTCGATCAGACGTCGTGCTTGGTCACCAGACTGAGGTAGAGGTCGACGGCGTCAAAAGGGTCGGTGAAGATGCTGCCCTTGACGACGAAAACGCCTGCGCTCAGGTCGCGGGCGATGGACGGCCACGCAGGGAAGCCCCCCATGCCTCGGACTTGGTGCAGGTGCAGCGCCGTACCGTCGACGGAAAGCCGCACGTCTTTGCAGAAGTCGAACGAGCCCACGACGAGCTGCCCGACGAAAACGTGAACGGGTCCGCTCTTCTGCTCGTCGTAAGACACGCGCACCTGCTGATCAAGCAGCCTCAGACCACACTGCTCGCGCAACTTCGGGTGGCAGTAGCGGTCCCCAGACTCGGCGCAAGAAGCGCGGTACACGAAAAAGCTATCTCTCATGACAACCTCCTGTAGTGAGCGGTGATGGTTCGTCGTGGGATTGACCGCATCGATAATGCCGACCTGGCCGTCGGCGACGTAGTCAACGGGGGTGAGTTCCACCGAGAGGGAACCGCTGATGATTTGCTGGGGGGTGACGCCGAGGTTCACGTCGCGCCAGGTGGACGCCTGCGAGAGGTGCTCCATGAGCCGGTCGAGGCAACTGCGCCCGCAGACCTCGTAGCGCCTGCCGCGATGCGTGATGGTGAGCAGGTTCATGGTGAAGCCGAGGTCGCGGCTGCATCCGTCGCAGCCGCGTGGTGATGGGCTTCCGGTGTTCACGATGCACCTCCCTTGCGAGCGCGGTCCAGCAAGATGGCCCGCAACTCGGTCACCATCTGCTGAGCGGCGTCGCGCTGGGCGTGCATCTGGGCGCAAGCCGCCTCCGACTGGCGCCACAGGAGACGCGCCGCTGCGGCGTCGTCGACGTGCATTTCGACCATGCCGGTCGCCTTATCCAGCTCCTCTCCGATCTCTCTCTCCCGCGCCTCTGCCTTCTCGGCGCGGGCCAGCGCCTCGTCACGCTGGGCCATCAGGGCATTGATTTCGTCTTGGGTCCAGTCGGTCGTCGTCACGGCTTCTCCTTTGGTTGCTCGTCGGCGGGCACGCGCTCGTCGTAGGGGGCGGGGGCTTCCCGCCGGCGGCGGTAGGGCTGGTGGAGCATCAGGCGCCGCGTGATCCCCTCGGCGCGTTCCTCCGGGCTCCGAGCTGACGCGAAGTCCCGCGCCCAGCCCAGGCCAAGGTGGCGCTCCAGGGTGCGTGCCGTCTGCTCGGGGATCGCCTCTTCGGCGAGTAGCGCCGCCAGCAAGGCGAGCAGGCACTCGTGGTGGTCGGTGTGGTCGGTCGTGGTCACGTCGGTCACTTGGGCTCCTTGAGTTTTTCGTCGATGCGACGTCCGATCCAGCGCATGACGGGGACGGCCATCGAGTTGCCGAGGGCCTTGTACCGGGGCCCGTCGGGGCACGGCTTCCCTCGCCAGGGGATGATCGTGTAGTCGTCGGGGAAGCCTTGCAGGCGCTCGCACTCACGCGGCGTCAGGCGACGCACCACCATGCCGGACTGCATGACCGACTGAATCTGTTCTGTGGTGAACGCCACAGGCGCGAGCGCAAGGACGTGAGGTGTGCTGTCCCCCAACTTGCTGTCCCTCGTCAGCGTGACTGTCGGGGAAGGTGCGCCCCCTGTCTTGTTGTCTCGCGTGTAGTATCGCGGCTCAAAGGCGAAGGGCTCGGCGTGCGAGACGATGTACGCGCCGTTGTTGTCGAGGTCGGTCGTGCGGAAGCCGCCGCTCTGACCCGCACCTCCAAGGGGCCCTGAAACTTCGGGGCAAACTACCACCATGCCGTGCGCGGCGGGCTCGGGCGCGGCGGGCGCCTGCACGCCCTCGACATGCACGACCAACGGGTCTTGCCCTCGGCTTTCGCCGGGGCGCTCCACGCCACGCCCCGACGCCGTGAGCGCACTGACGACGGAGGTCGACGCGACGACATGCGGCACGACGTTGCGCGTGCGAAAGTTGTGACTGCCTTCTTGCGTGTACGTCTTCGCCTCGTTCGTCGTGAGCGGGTCGGCGACGTCCTGCGGCCACGCGAAGTCACCGCTGTGGAGCACTCCGATCTCGACCTTTTTGTAGTCCTCTGACATGAGCGGGGTCGCCACGTCGGAAACCGTGCGCTGGTATCCGTTGAAGGCTAGCGGCTCACCCGCTACTCTCCCGTCACGCTCCGCAACGCGGCCTCCAAGAGGGGCGGGAGCTTCTTTCCGCGCTTCGCGGCTCGGCGCAGAATCCCGGCGCACGCCTTCCCACTCAAGAAGTACTTCGGAGGGATCGAACCCCTCTCGAGCACTTGCGACAACGAACACACGGCGGCGTCGTTGGGCCAGTCCGAAGTATTGGGCGTCGAGGACGCGCCACGCGATTGCTCTTTGGGGACCAAGCACAACACCACAGTGTGTCCATTTTCCCCCTGGCGGTTCCAGTGGGCCATCTTCGTCGGAAACACTCCCTGCAAGCCCTCGGAGAAAGCATCCGAAGGCGTTGTCTTTGGTGCTGAAGACGCCGGGGACGTTTTCCCAGACGGTGATGCAGGCTTCTCTTCCGTTGTCATGGTTCTTTCGGTCTATGGCGTTGGCCAGCTCGACGTAGGCGAGCGACAGGTTACCGCGTGCATCATCGAGAGAGCGACGAGCACCCGCGACGGAGAACGCCTGACACGGCGTGCCACCGACGAGCACGTCGCACAACGGCGGGTCTTCGATGAGCGCAGTGAAGTCGCCGTGAAGCGGGACGTGAGGATAACGGTGCGAGAGAACGGCGCGAGGGAACGCTTCGATCTCCGAGAAGCCGACGGCCTCCCATCCAAGCGGCTCCCACGCGACGGTCGCGGCCTCGATGCCAGAGCAAACGGAAAGGTACTTGGTCGGCGGGGTCGACAACGAGGTCACGGGCGCTCCTGGGCGATGGCACGGGCGAAGGCGTTGGACTGCTCGATGAAGTTAGCGGCCTGCTTCTCCACGCGGTCGAGGGTTTCGGTGTAGTTGTGCCGCTCGACGACGAACGCCGCGAAGGACTCAGGCAACGCGGCGACGAGCAGGCCGGGGTCGCCGATGTCGTCGACGGCGCGGGCGGCGTCCTCGGCGGTCGTGAACAGCGCCGCCAGCAACACGTCCGTCACCCAAGAGTAGACGAGGACGCCGTCGTCGTCGGGCTCGGCAGCGGCGTAGAAGTAGTCGACGCCAGCGGGAGGTGCATCTTGGTCGAGTACGAAGTAAATCACGTCGACGACCCCGTGATCGACCCCGCGATGTCGACCTCGATACGCATACCCAAGCGTGCGAGGCGCTCGACGTAGGCGACGAGGGCGCGGTCGAGCGGCATCTTCGTCGGCAGCACGCGCCACCCTTCGAGGTGGATGCGGCGCAGGTCGAAGGCGTGCGTGCCCGTGCGGTCGGCAATCGCCAGCTCCAGCAGGTGGTGGTCGTCGAGCTGGGCGACCCTGTCGTCGGTGATCAAGCTGATCACCAGGTACTGAAGCTCGCGGACGTGGTCCCGCAGAAGAGCAAGCTCCTCCACGAGGTCGTTTTCAAAGTCGGTCATCACAGCACCTCATCGGGGTCGAGCCCAAGGGCGGCACATACTGTCTCCAGCGTGATGGCGTCGCGGATCACGTCTCCTACGGCGGCGTCGGCGACGGCGTAGGCGTAGGCGGCGTAGGTGGCGGCGGCGTCGGCGGCGTAGGCGGCGGCGGCGTAGGTGGCAGAGGCGGCGGCGTAGGCGGCGGCGGCGTAGGTGGCAGAGGCGGCGGCGGCGTCGGCGGCGTAGGCGGCGGCGGCGTAGGCGGCAGAGGCGGCGTAGGCGGCAGAGGCGGTAGAGGCGGCGGTCAGCGCGCGATGTGCCTTTCGCAAATCCTTTGCCGTGACGTCGTCGGCGGCGCCGTGTGCCCACGACGACAGCGTAGCGAGATGCGGCAGACTGTCGTTGTGGAGCAGATGCGCCACAGTCTCCACACACCTCACCACCACTAGCACCAGATCACGGCGTGGCAGCGTACCGACAGTTTCAGCCTTGCCGATCAGCCACATGAGATCCTGTCGGCTGGCGACGTCCCATGCGTCACGGAGAGTGCGAGATTCGCGGGCGGATGCGAGGACAGATGCGCGCGGATTCAGGTCTGCGAGTTTCATGGCTTCTCCTTCACGTTGGGCCAGTTCATCCCCGACTTCCCGATCAACTCAGCGAACAGGCGGTCGACGGTGCCGCGCAAGTCGGGATAGACGCGCTTCACCACCTCGTCGCGGACGTGCTGGACGGCGTCGACCGGCACGCCCTGTTGCAGGCGCTCCTCGGCCTGTTGCAGGCGCGCTTCGGCCTCCAACCAGCGCATCGTCATCTGCACGAGGGCTTCGTCTCTCATGGTCATGCTTTCTCCTTCGGGGCGTAGCGGGAGGCGGCGTAGGAGACGCCGTCGCCGTGGCGTTCAGCCCAGGCCAGTTGCTCAGGCGTGTAGTGCGCGAAGAAGTCGTCGTCGGTGTCGCCCGGTTTCATGGCGACGAGCGACAACACAAGCTCCCGTGCGTCCGGCCCGTCGATGGGCTTGAACGTGGGCAGGCCGCAGTAGAGCTGGCCGCGAGGGAAGAGGAGGTGCCCGCCCTGGCGGACCTCCACGTCGATGCGGTTGTGCGAGCCCCCCACGCGCCCCCGTCCCGCGTCGCGTCCCTCGTCGCGTCCCTCGTCGCGTCCCTCGTCGCGTCCCTCGAAGGCGTTGACCACGACCAGCGGCTCGCTGGCGAAAACACACACCCGGAGGGTGAAGAGGAAGTCGTGCTCTCGGTTCAACTGGGTCATGCGGCGGTCCCCTGGCTGGTGGGCGCACTTCCGGTGCGCGGCGGTTTGTGGGGCTCAAGGTACCGGAAAAAAAACCTGTCTGTCAAGTCCTTTCTGATCAACGGATCTAGCCCAAAACGGACCCCTGAAAAGCCCTTTCCACGGCCCCCAAGTCCGACATAATCCGACATAATACGCTTGTTATGTCGGACCCCCCAGATGGCTCGTGGCTTCCCAATGCGGACGCGCCAGGTCGAGCCAGACGCACGATCGGGAGCTGGACCGGGTAGAGGGTGGGGTGGCAGGCTCGCCCGTCAGCGGGCTTTTGGTGAGGGGGTCGGGTCTATGAGTTTCACGAAGCGTCGTTTGCGTGACACGACGCAGGTGGCGCCCAGCGCGCGCATCTGAGCGATCGTCCTCGGCGTCGAGGCGACGTAGGCTGACACTTGTCGCCCGTCCAGGTGCCACGTCTTCGTCGGCACCGTCCACCCGTCGAACGTCCAGCCCGTCGCCCGGTAGATCGTGCCCTCGTGGCCTTGCGCTTCGTCGGCGTAGGTCGCGATAAGCGCCCATCGCTGCGCACGGACGACTTCACGGGTCGACTGGCCGAGCAACAGGCCGGCAGCGTTCTGGGGCTCGCTGGGTGCAACGACGAGGCGCGAGAGCACGAGCACTTGCTTGTGCCTGTCAGCGGCTCCGAGCAACCGCAGGGCTAGCCCTTTTGCGGCGCGCGCCGTCGGTGGCATCCAGAGCGCAGCGCCGACCGGGACGCCCTCGCGGCGCATGATCGTGCGAACCGTCGAGGTGTTCGCACCTCCCCCGGCGTAGTGGTACGCACGGATCAACGAGAGGGCGTCGGCGTGTTCTACGTCGAGGTCGAAGGCGTAGTCGGCGCGTCGGGCGACGGGGCCTTCTGGTTTCGGCACGTTTCACTCCAGCGGTCGAGGCGGTCGAGGCGGTCGAGGGCCACGCACGAGTAGGGCTCTCGTGGTCATACGCAAGGCTCCAAGGTCCCACCATAGGTGCGAGGCAGTTCTGGTGTCGGGTAGGCAGTCGCGGCGAAGGCGGCGACTTGCGCGAGGATGTGCTGGCTATGACCCCCGCTGTGTCCGGGGAGGTTCACGCTGTCGTCGCGGCATTCCAGGACGACGAGACGGGACGGACGAGGGAGCAGAGCCAGCTCGGCTCGGAGCTTCGACAAGAAGGAGTCGTGCAGGCGGCAGAGTTCTCCGACGATGTTCTCGACGGCGCTCTGCGCCCGCTCAATGTCCTGTTGGAGCTGCTGTTCAGTTTCGTTCATGGGTGGCCTCCTGCAGACCGTTCTACCACCGGTCGCGGGAGGGGGGCAAGTATTTAGTTGCGCAGAGGTCGCAGAGGTCGCGAGGGGCGGGGACGAGCGCGGCCTGAAACGAAAGCCCCCGCACGTTGGCGGGGGCTCGGCGGGGGGGTGGTGCGCTCAGGTCATTCCTTGAAACTCACTCCAGCCGCGTTGTACTTGGCACGCCGGCCACCCCCGAGACGGCCAAACACACCACGTCCCGAAGCAGCGTATTCAGCGCCAGTGAAGTCAACCGTCTTCGCACCGACTGCGCGAGCAAAGATAGCTCCGTACTTGCGGAAGAGCGCCTTCTGGCGCGGGTTGGCTACCCCCGAACGCTCTCGGAGTTTTTCGTATGTGACTCTGAACTCGCCATCAGTCGGGAAGCGGTAGAGATAGACGCCCAAGGCGTTCAGGAGCATCACCACGTCGACCACATGGTCAGCCGCGACCGCCGCTGCCAAGTCTTCCTTCGTCGGCAGCCGAGGCAAGTGCTTGAGGCCGTGCTTGAGCAGCGCGTCATAGGCGTGGTCCAAGGACTCGAAGTCACCACTCTCGTCGTCGTCGTCGTCTTCGTCTTCGTCGCCGGGGTTCTCTCGTGAGGCTTCAGGCATGACGACCTTGGCCGGCGTGCCCGTGAGCTTGAATGGCGTCGTCATGGCCCAATCCCACGCGCTGGGCGCGGTGTTTCCGTACTTCGCGCCGAGGACCGACCCCGGCGCTTCGTCGGGGGCGTAGTACACGGGATCGACCGCCCAAATGTAGATGCCCTCGATCTCGGGCAGGTAGTAGTCGTCGTTGCCCTTGACGTAGCGGAAGTTGACCTCGCTTGCGGCCTTGATCGGAAGGCCGTTGCGGGCGTCGACGTACAGGTGGACGACGCGAGGGTCGTAGTAGACCGGGACGCCCACTGCTTCCGCGCGCTGGCCCTCGATGCCCGCTCCGACGAGCTTGCCAGTGACATAGGAGAACGGCGTCTTGTTCATGATGCCCAGCGCAATGTCTCGCGCCGCAGCAGGCGTGACCTGAAACAGCGCGTTCTCCACGACGGCGGTGTGGTCGTACCCGACGACGCGCTTGGTGCTGCTCGGCTCATGCACGGTGACGACGACGGTGTCGCGCCCGCCCTTGTTGACGGGCTTGGAGGACGGAATGTCCAACCGCACGCTCGCCTTCTGGTTGAGCAAGGAGCGGTCGGCGAACAGGTCTGGTCGGATCGAGGGGAAGTGATCGACGGCGGCGAACGACTCGTCGTCGACGTAGCCGACGGGATTCTCTCGCAGCGCAAGTGAGCGCCGCGCCTGCGCCAGGGCTTCACGCCTGGTGGCGTGCGGGTCGGTCAGCAACTCGCCATCCTCGGTCGTCACGACGTAGACGGTCATCTTCTTCGCGCGGGAGTAGGGACCATACGCGGCCTTCTCCTTGTGGACGAAGACCTTGTGCCCGTCGAGCACAAACGCCTTACCCTCGTCGTCGACGTAGCCGACGGGGTTCTCGGGGTTCGACCGGAGATTGGCGGCGACCGCTCGGCGAATGACGTCGGCGTGCTTCGCATACCACTCGATCAGCTTCGCGTGGCCGATCTGCTCAGGCCAGAAGCGGTTGGACCACACGACGGCGACGTCGGTGTCGTCGTAGCCGTAGACCTGACCGCGCTGCCTCTCACCCGCGAAGTACACGCTGCGAAGCGGCATGATGGTCTTTCCACGCTTGCCGTCGAAGAGGTCGTTGCAAAAGCCTTGGAAGTACCTGGGCGAAGACCCGTCCAAAAAGTCCAACAGGGCTTGGGGGTTTCTCACGCTGTTCGTCCACACGCTCGACGCGCCGCAACGACACCGGTAAATCGTTCCGATGGTGTAGAGGTGCTTGTCGTTCCCAGCGAGCCCCCTTGGAAGAAGACGGCCCTCGCAAGTGGGGCAGCGAGCGGAATCTTCGTTGAAAAACTTACTCATGCCGGAGCATAGCTCTGAGCAATGCTCAGAGCAATGCTCTGAGCATGTTCACGACCTACTCGCGGACGAGCTGGATCACGGCGGGGAGCACTTCGACCCCCGCCGCCCAGGCGGCGACGGCGCGGTGGTGGCCGTCGGCGATGTACCTGCGCCCGTCGGTCGTCTGGTACACGCGGATCTTCTCGGCGCGACCGACGCGCCCCGCGATGTCGTTGAGGTACTTCTCGACGCCGGCCTTCGTCACCCGGCGCTGCGTGGCGATCAGCTCGTCCAGGCGCACCGACCCCTGAGCGGTCGGGTCGTCGCGGTACGCGAGCGGCTTGCGCTCGTAGGGGAAGGGCACCGCGACGAACTCGACGACCGTGCCGTCGTCCCATTCCTCGGTGTCCACGACTTCGAGGGTCGGCGGGTTCGCCCGCGCCTCGTCTTCGGCGGCGACCGCGAAGCGCCCACTCGCATCCTGGCTGGTGTTGCGCAGGAACTGTTTCACGGCGCGGGTGTACTCGGCCCGACGGTCGAGCTTCTTCAGCAGGGGCGCCCGCTTCGCCAGGAGAGCTGGCAGGGCGCGCACCGCGTTGATGGGCTCGTCGTTCACGTTGTGGCCGACGTCATGCCGGAACTCGACGTCGTTGCGCTCGGAGAAGCGCCGCCACACCCTGCGGGCTTCCCGCGACGTCGAACCTGAATCCGACGTCACCCAGCCGCTGTAGCCCTTCGTCGACACGAACGCGAGCAGCGCCTCGTAGAGGAGCGGCCCCCAGCCGTCGACCCACGCATGGGACTTTGCGACTTGCCACACGACGGCGTCGTCGTCGTAGCCGTGCAACTCAGGGAACGCAGCCGCTTTCACGCCGCTACCCGTGGAAAACTCATCCCCAAGACGCGCAGGCAGCGCAGCGAGCCATGCGAGCATCTGCCCGTCGTCGGTGTACGCGGCGAGGATGATGCGCCCCTTGAGGCTTCCTGGCTTCTGGTGCTCGATCACCGCGAGGCGGAACCCCGGCACGTCGGAGGGCTCGCGCATGGGGTTCGCCCGGTACGTCGCCACGCGCGTCGGCGAACGGGCGCGCGACCCTCGACCGGGGGCGCCTGCCTCGGCGGCGCGCTTCCGCTTGATCGCATCCTTGACTTCGCTGGGGCTCATTTTCATCGCCTCTTTGATGGGTCTGCACTTGGGGTAGTCGGTGGGATCGTCCGACTTCTTGCGCCCGCAGGGCTCGTACCCCACCAGCTCGCCGCCCTTGTGGATGGGGCGCGAGAGGTCGACCCACTCCTCGCCGAACCACTTGGTGAGGCCGGTGCGCGCCTTCCGGTCGCCGCCGGCGCCGCCCCCGTAGCGGCCTCCGCGCTCCTTGTAGGTCTTCACGACCCAGCCCGAGGCGTAGGCCGAGGGCCACACGGCGAAGCGCGTCTTCGCCTCTTCGACGACGGTGGCGTAGAGGTCGGGGTCCAGGGGCGTGCGGCGGGGGCGGGTCATTCGTCCTCGAAGATGCCGTCGACGGCCTCGGACGCCTCGTGCAGGACGTGGGCGGTCGCGTGCATCTGCCCGCGCATCTCGGCGTACTCTGGGTGGCGGGCGCGCTCCCGATAGATGCCGGACAGGACGTCGAGCATGTCCTCGACGCGGCCCGTGCGGTCCACGAGGTCTTCGAGCTTGGCCTTGAGTTCGTTGCGCCGCATGACCGCGAGCGTAGCCCGACGGCCCCCCGAGGTCTAGGTCAAGGGAGCGAACGGGAGACGAGGGCCACGTCGGCGGGGGTCGCGGGGCTTTCGGCGTCCGGCATGGCGCTGCGGGGCACGCCCGTGAGGCCCACGACGCGCGCGAGGGTTCGCGCCGGGAGCTGCTCGTAGGTGAGCCAGTCGCGCACCCAGGTGTGTGGGTCGTGCTCGCCGAGGGCGTCATAGACGGTTTCGCCGATGCGGGCGCCGACGTGCTGGATGCGTCCGTCGGTTTCGATGCCCACGAGCTTCGCTTCGGGATACCGCTTGCGGAGCGCCTTCGCGAGCAGGACGCACGCGCCGGCCATCCAGCTCGAACTCGCCGAGGCCGTCCGGTCGAGCACCGCGTAACTTTCGTTTGAATCGCACCACGCCGCGATGGCTTCGCCGTCGGGTCTGGGGTTGAGCCGGATGTCGGGGCTCTTCGGGTCAAAAGTCGTGTTCGTCCCGTCTGCGAGCTTGATCTGCTCGGGGTAGAACGCGATCCACGCCGTGGACCCTACGTCCTCGTTATCGTTCGTGTAGACGATGCCGTCGTAGCCCGCGTCGAGGATGAGGTCGCGCACGATACTCGAAAGGGCAGCACGTCGGGAAGAAACCTCCTGCACGCGCGTCGGGCCCTCGCGGACGGCTCTGACCTTCTCGTAAGCCTCTTCGTACTCGGCGGCGTCGACGATGCCCATTTTGAATAGTTGCTCAAGCGCCGGAACCCGGAAAGCGCCAAGCCCCGAAGAGATCCAATCGCCCAGGTCTTCCATGACCAACGGGTTGCTCAAGGACAAGTAGAAAGGCCGGACGTGCTCCCGCGCATTGCGTGAGCTGCGCGTGCTCCCGATGACGTCGAACGCCGCGTCTTCTGAGCCGAAGTGCATACCGAGGTCGATGGCGCGGTCGAAGTCGAAGACGAAGAACGCATCCACGTTTTGAGGGTGCCCGTGCCACACGACGAGCGGCTCGCCTCGGGCGTCGACCACCTTCGAGTCGCCGAACCACCGACGGAACGCTTTGGTTCGCGTGACGTCGACGTCGGGGGCCGTGCCTTCGGGGTTCGACCGGAGGTCGGCGTCGTCGAGGTCGAAGGTGCCGTCGTTGGGGCCGGTGAAGTCGAGGGGCTGCGACGTCGAGACGTGCCAGCGGTTGGGGTCGCGGGCCTTCATCGGCCCCGTCAAGGCGCTCTTGACCTGCGTCGGCGAGAAGAACGCGAACACCGTGCAGGCGTCCTCGCGACGGGGCTTCGCCTTTCGGTCGGATGCGTAGTGGTCGATGGTGTTTTCGATGACCACGCCGTCATGGCCCGCCTGGCGCGCTTGCTCGATGACGTGCTCGGTGCCGCGCCAGTGCTGGAAGCCCGCGTCGACGACGAGCGGGTTTTCGATGCGGAGGTAGAGCGGGATCACGCCGGGTTCCGCGTTCTGGTAGTCCCAGGCGCGGTGGGGGTCGGTGTACGTCTCGGCGGTGCGCGGGTCGTCGGTGGCGAAGAAGACGTCGCCCCGCATCGAGCTTCGCTTGAAGCCGCCCGCGAAGATGCCGCGAACGTCGGGGGCGCCGTGGTACACGACGAGCGGCTCGCCTTGGGCGTCGACCACCTTCGAGTCGCCGAACCACCTGCGGAAGGCTGGCGTCCGATCTTTCATCGGACGCCCCGCCCCGTGCGCGCCTGCCACGCCGTGATCGACTCCCCCGGTGCGGGCTTGTCGACGCCGGCGACCTTCTCGGCGAAGCGCGGCGGCGCTTCCTTTTGCAGCGAGGGATACGGGATCTTGCCCGTGATGCCTTCGCGGGGGCTCTGGATCATCACGGTGGCGTGCATCGGTCCCCTGCTCACGATCTTGCCGAACCACCGCTCTCGCTTGTGGTCGAAGCTGACGTAGTCGCCGACGGCGAAGTCGGCGCGTGCGGCCTCGGCGTCTTCGCGCGTGATGATCTTCCTCTTCTCCAAGCCCTTCGCCTCGGCGTAGGCGTCGACCATCGCCTGCGACGCTTCGAGGCTCATGCAGCTATCGCCTGAGCAGCCGATGCTCTGAGCGATCTGCTGCCACTTGGGCCCGTGGTCGCTGGTGCCCGTGGTGAGGAACTGGATCGCGTGTGCCGCCTCGTGCAGCACCGTGTTGAGCCGCTGCGCCTCGGTGAACGCCGGCCAGGCCAGACCGTTGAACATGATCTGGCACTTCTTGAGGCTTCGGCTGTAGGAGCAAGCGCCACCTCGGCTTTTCCCGCCGCGTGTGAACTTCACCGCGAGGATGTTGTTCATCGACAGGCCGTAGTTCGCCAGGGCGTTCGTGATCACCAGGGTGACCGAGTCGAGGTCGGCGTAGGCGCTCGTGGCGGTGCGCTTCGCCGCTCGTGGGTTCATGCGAGCTGGGGCGCAGGTGTGGCAACCGCACTCTTCGATGGTGACCCAGTCGTCGACTTCGTCGGCGTGCGCGTCGTCGAAGTCGTGCGCGTCGTCGAAGGCGCGGGTGGGGTTTCGTCGGCGGCGCGGGGGGTTCCGGCGAATGTCGTCGGTGTCGGGGTCGAACGTCCCGACGTTGTTGGTGCTCTTGACCTGGTTCGCGTTGAACACGACGAACACGTCTCCGCTCTCCATTCCGTGTCCGCCGCCTCCTGCGTCGGTGACGTTTCGGATGATGAGCCCGTCACACTCCACGTCCATCGCCATCAGCGCCAGATCGTTGGTTGAGTACGTCTGCGTCTGGGGGTTGCCGTCCTCGTCCTCACCCTCGATGGGGATCTCGTCCCAGTTTGCTCCCTTGGCGTCGACCTCCATCGGGTCTTGGATGCGCAGGTAGACGGCGTAGACGCCCTTCTTCGTGACCGTCACCTGGTTGAGCGCGTCCAGAGCGTCTTCTTCGTCGTCCTCTTCAGGGTCGAAGTCTCTCAAGACCGCGTAGCTATCGTTCCACACGCTGTAAAGCCCGCCTTCTTCCTCAACCGCGAGGTGTTCCTCGTCGTGGTTGCTCAGGAAGTCCGCCCACGAGGTGTAGAGGGGCGGTGTCGGGTCGGCCTTGGCCGGCGACCCTCTGACGTAGCTGCGCGCCATATCGAAGTCGCTCGTGAAGAACACGCCTCGGCGGCCACGCGCCTTTGATGCGTAGGGGTCGAACTCGTAGAAGCCTCCCTTGTCGGTGCCGTGGTAGACGATGAGCGGCTTGCCGTCTTTGTCGACGACCTTGCTCTCGCCGAACCACCGACGGAAGGCTTCGCTGTCGGGGGCCGCTGGCGCTGGGTTCTTGCGCCGGCGACCGCGCACACCCCGCCCTGCAGCGTCCAGCTCCGTTTCCAGGCGCTCCGCTTCGGCCTCGTGGTACTCGGCGGTTTCGAGGGCGTCGGCGTCGTAGCGGGCCTGCTGGCGCGCGGCGGCTGCGTGCAGGCGGTGCGTCCCGATGCGCGCGCGGATGTCAAGCCAGTCCTGCTGGGTGAGCGTGTGCGCCGCTGCCTTCGGCGCCGGGTTCAGCCGGCCCTCGAAGAAAAGGTCGAGGATGTGGGAGTCGATGCGGGCGTTTTTGCGAGCCATGGCCGCGAGCCTAGCGCAGCGCCACGCCGGGGTCGAGGGGCCACGCCGGGGTCGAGGGGGTCGCCGGGGGCCCTGCCGGGGACCGTTGCGATGCCCTTTTCGATGCTCTATGTGTGGTGGGGAGGTTCATCATGGTCGTCGACATCATTCCACAAGCTCGCCAGGTCGGGTGTCTTTCGTTCTCGTTCACGTTCCAGTCGGCGAACGGCGAAGGCGTCGTCAACAACGACGCGCTGCTCTCGTGCGCCGAGCGCGGGCCGCTCTACACGCTGCTCGACGACACCTACGCGAACATCGCTGAGTTCTTCGGCGCCTGGGCTTCATGGGGCGGCATCCTGTCGACTCAGTCGGCCAGCACCGCGCCGCTGACCCACGCCTACTGGTCTTTGGACGTCGAAGGCTACCCCCAGCTTTCCGTCGTCGACGGCGCGATCAACGAGTGCGCGACCCGCGTCTGCTTGAGCTACTCGGCCTCACGCTGAAGAAAAACGCGCGACGCAAAGGATGCGCGGGTCGTTCGCTTGGCGTTCGACCCGCGCGACCTTTCCGGCGAAGTTTCCGTCGACGGTGCTAATGTGCCCCGTCTCGCGGAACTCGACGACCAGCGCACAGTGCGTTTCGCCCCACGCACTACGTTGGCGCAGGAAGACGAGATCCCCTGGGCGCGGCTCTGACACGGCGTTGGCCTTCCCCAGCGCGTAGAGCGCGGCAGGCGTCGCCAGCGGGCTGGGTTTTTCGAGGGTCGGCGGCTCGTCCCCCGGCAGCGGGGCTCCCGCCTGGCGAAACAGCCACAAGACGAAGTAGGTACACCACGGCACCGGGCGCCCCCCGCTATAGCGCGTGCCGTCGGTGTTCCCCAGCTCGCGCAGGGCGAGGGCGATCAGCCGGTCGGGCGACGCCGACGACGTCACGTCGGCTCCTTGAATCTCGCCATCATGTCACGGATCTCTTCGTCGGCGTACTCGGGGATCTCGGACCACAAACCGATGTCCTCGTCGGGGTGGTTTTTCAGGTAGGTCTTGATCTGCTGGCCCAGGCGAAGGACGAGCCCCCGGTACTTCTTGCGCTCTTCTGGCGTCAGGCTGCGAGCGTCGACGCCGTAGAGGGCCTCTAACTCCGTGATGGGGTTCTGCTGCTCCTTCTTGGTCAGGTACAGCTCGCTATGCTTGGCGAAGAGGCGCTTCAGGTTCTGCACGTCGGTGTGGGCGTCGGACCAGTAGTCGTCGGGGTCGCTCTTCTTGCCGACGCCGACGTACTCGGCCTTCCCCGTGTCGAAGTGGTAGACCTCCCCGTTCCACAAGCCCACCTGGAGGTCGTCGCGGAAGACCCAGCCGGTCTTGTGCGCCGCCTCGACCGACGCCGCGACTTCATCGAGCTGGGCGCGGGTCAGGTGCTCGGGGATCTCGACCCACGGCTTCAGCATGAACCCCTTCACGGCGGCGCCGTCGCCGTTCAGGACGAACTGGGACGGCAGGATGCCGGGGATGCCAGCCTCGGCCATGGCGTCGCTCGCGGCCTGCTGTGCTTCGAGCCTGGCGGCTGCCTTGGCAGGGGTCAGGTGGTTGGGATTGAACGGCTGGAAGGGCACGGTGGTCGACGCCTTCACGACAAGCGGGCCTTCGAGCGTGTCGACCAAGAAGGCCAAGCCGTCGTCTCCCTTGCCCAAGAACACGGCGTCGCCGTGGACCACGGCATCCACGGCGGGATCATCGGAGGGAGGGCCGTAGACGACGCCACGCAGGTCGTTTGCGAAGTGCGCGACCGACTCGGCGGGCATCTTCACGCCGTAGACTCCTGGTGGCTCGCCGGGGTCGGTTCGCACGACCGTCGCCATGTCCCCCGACACGGTGAGCACGACGGCGTCAAATGGGTACATGCCTGGAGGCGCGAAGGCGTGGCGGTCGCCCACCTGCGGCTTGTAGGTGTCCGTCGCCAGCATCTCGTCGACCCCCGTCGAGATCGGCGACGGGTTCCGCCTAGCCTGACGAGCGAGCATGTTCTCAAAGGTGTCGCCGCCGACCCACGCAAGGATGCTCTGGACGCCGGCTTCCTTCGCCGCAAGGACGCGCCGCCTGTTCAGGGTGACGAGCTTTTGCGTCGGCACGTTCCACACGACCTCTGCAGGCGGGGGTTGCAGGCCCGCCTCGTAGTACCCGACGTACTTCTCGACGCTGCGTCTGATGCCTCGGTCTTCGGTGCTCTCGGTGAACGTGAGTTCGTCGACGGGGACGCGCTGAAGCTGCTCAAGGTAGCCGAGGACCGGGTCCATGCGCCAAGTCCCCACTGGAGGGATCTGACCAAGCGCCTTTGCGGTCTGCATGTCGAAGGCTTCGCCACCGCGCGCGTCGCTCCCCGCTTGCACGGCGAAGAGGTGGCCGCGCTCGCGCAGCTCGTCTTCAGAAAGCTCCTCGGGGTCGCCTCCCCGCGACGGGATGCGATTGGGGACGCCCGTTGAGGGGTCGAGGTCGACCGACGGGTTCCGGCGTGTCTTCTTGGCCCTTCGCACGGCGGCGGCGAACGCCGTTTTCAAGTCGTCGCTCTCGCCCCACAACGCCCACCACGACCAGAAACCGGGGGCCGTGGGGTCGTCGATGCGGTCGTGTTGGTGCCGGGTGCGGTAGCGTTCGCGGCGCTCGACGTCGCCATGCGTCGTGAAGTCCTCGTAGCCCCTGGCGCCGAAGAGGACCGTCTTGCCCCTGCCGGACGAGGTCGGCACCCGCACGGCCCACTTCTTTGGTGAGTCGGGCGGGGCTTTGTGCAGGGTCCAATAGGTGTCGGCCATGCCCCGAAGCTACACGAGGCCCCGCGAAACGTCGACGTGCTTGCTGGAGAACTTCGACGCCACCTCATAAAAGGGCCGACGGTAGAGCGGCTGCTCCGCGATCTCGTCGAAGTAGCTCTCTTCGTTCTTCTCACCCGTCAGGCCCTCGACGACGCGGAGCCACTGGCGTGCGTTCATCATGCGCCAGTTGGGGATGTCGTTGCGAAGCAGCGCCGTGAGCACCTTGCGCGACAACCGATTCCATTCTGGGTTTATCAGGTGGTGGGAGAGGCTGGTGTAGTTGAGCACGTCGACCAGGTAGTTCAGCACCGCGTGCTCGGGGTCGATGGGCGTGGCCTTGCCCGTCTTGGGCGCGGGAACCTTCCGGGGCTCAAGCCCGAGCACGTTCTTGTACCTGCCCCGCTGCACGTCCTTGAGGAAGTCCTTGATCGGGATCTCCGTCGACCAACCACCGAACTCCGGCAGCAACACGCCCGTGATGTACTTCGCCGGCACGGGGTCTAAGACCATGCTCTGAAGGTTCTTGTCTTTGTCGTGGCTCTCGCGGTCGTCGATGTCGATGCCCAGCATCTTGACCGGCAGCTCCAGGACGAAGCACAAGGGGGCGCCACCGTGAACGCTCACGGCGGTGCCGGCGTAGCCCTCGGTGGTCTGCTCGTTGAACGCGACGAAGACGCCAGGGCTCGTGCCCACCCACGACTTGCGCGTCACGTCGAAGCTCAGACCGTTCTGCACGATGCTCCAAAAGAACTTCGAGCTGGTGCCGTGGAAGCAAAGGGCCTTGCGCCTGGCCTTGCTCGCGGCCTTGTGGAACTCGGGCTCGAAGGGGTCGTCGACGCCGTCGAGCATCAGGGGGTTGAGGCGCGTGGGTCGTGGGCGCGTGGTCAAGTCCAGCACTTTCTCGGGGTCGGTCTTTTCCTGCTCGGACGCCGTGGCCTTGTCGAAGGCCCAGGTGGCCCCGTACACGCCGTCGATGCCGATCTCTTCGTAGCCCGTGTGGGGCCAGTGCGCCTTCGCCCAGGCTTTCGCCAGCGCCCTGCCACGCCTGTGTGCAGCCGCCGGCGTCTGCTTGGCGAGGTCCATCAGACAGTCGTCGGTCCACAGCTCCAACCGGACGGCGTAGACGGCGGCGACGCCGTCGGCGCCGTCGCCGTCACGCACGAGGAAGCCGTCGGGTTCCCCCATGTCCCCGCCAGCGGACCAGTTGTCGCGCAGGGCGTACAGCGCCTGCAGGGCTGGGTTGCTGGGGTTCTTGCGCATGGCGGGGGCCTTTCGGGCGGGTGTGAGGGGGTTGTCTCGTGCCTCGTCCTCATCAGCGTCGTCGAGGTCGACCACCACCACCATGGCGGGGAGCGACTTGGCACCAAGCGCCTGAAGGGCCGCTGCCCGGTGGCCGCCCTCCAGAACGTAAGGGTCGTCGACGCCTTCCTTGTCCACGACGACGATGAGCGGAGATATTTCACCGCTCTCAGCTATGGCCGCAGCCAGCCACTCTACCCTGGCGTTGTCGTCCGCCGACGCATAGAAGTTTGAGGAAAACACCGACAGCGGCACCTCGCGAATGCCTTTCAGGACGTGGTAGCGCGTGAACGTCGACGCGATGGACGACGTGTTGTCCACTTTCTCACGCACGACTCGCCCGTCGACGACGGCGCCCGCCTTCGGGAACGCCTTGTTCGCTGCGGCCACAAGTTCCTGTGCGCTCAGGGGAGTGGCAGGGTTCTGCCGCACGTCTGCTGTCTTCTTTCGAGCGGGTGTGAGGCGCACCTGCGTGGGGTCGAAGACGACGGCCCAGTCGTTCCAGGCGTCGCCCTTCCAGACGATGCCGTCGTAGCCGTCCGCCGTCGCCCCCGCGACCGCCGCGCCGGGGATGTCCCCCGCGTTCCAGCGGTCCTCGAAGGCCGCTTTCGCGCGGGCGCTGACCAGGTGATCGAAGACGCTCGAAGGCATGGCGCGATAGGTCGGGTCGCGCATGTCCAAGAGCTTGACGGAGGGGGGCACCGACACGCTGATGACGACGTCGCCGAACTGCTTCGCCTCTTTCTTGCTCGACGTGAGGTAGACGCCCGCGCCCCAGTTGCCCCGGCGCGGTGCGTACTCGGCAGGGAAGTGCCCGAGTGCCTTCACCTGCTGCACGTCCTCGACGGAGCCCCCGTGGAACCAGCTCATGACTCGGACAAGTCCCTGATGCGACGCGCGGCGCCGGCCCTGAGCATGAAGGCTTCGTCACCCTCTTCGAGGGAGCGGTGGAGCGAAACGAGATGCTTCTCGGCCTCCTTCTCGGAGTAGCCAGCTCGGATCATCGCCGCGACGAACTTCCGGTCTTCCTCTTCCTGCGTGGAGCCCCTCGGGGGGTTCGCTCGCGGGCCGACGGCGAAGTGGCTCTCCTTCGCCATGGTCCACGCCTTGTCCCAGGTGCCGGCGTCGGCGCGGCTCTGGGTGTCGACCGGGTGGCCCATGATGTTCTCGAACGCCTCATACATGGCCATGTTGGCGTCGCAGAAGTCGTGGCTGGCGCAGATGGCGGGGTCGTCGACCTCGGCGTTGCGCTCGATCACCTGCTCAATCTCGTCCTCGGTGAGCCAGTCACGCAGGATGCGCGAGAACTCATGGGCCAGGGCACGCGCAGTGCGCGGTTCTGGTCGAAGCACACCCTTAGGCACGGGGTTTCGGCGCGGGTGCATGATGGCAAGGGCGTCGCCCAGGGCCTTCCACGCCATGTGCAGGTGCTGCTTGATCTCTCTTTGACGCTCGTACTCGCCCATGGCGGGGCGGTCGCCCACGCCCGACGCCACAAACCGAAGGCAGTCGCGGACGAACTCCGCGCCCTCGGAAGGATCGGCGTGCAGGCGCGGCCCCAAAAGCATCGAGATATCGGAGAGGTCTTCTTCGGCCATGTGTTGCGAGAGGGGTGGGTTCTTGCGGGTGTGGCGGGTGTGGCGGGTCATGGGTGTCATCCTTTGCGGGAGAAGAGGGCGTAGGCGACGAGGCCAGCGACGCCGACGGCGGCGATCATCGGCAGGGCACTACCGGGCTTCGCGCCGACGGCTTCGTTCACGGCGTCCTGGGCCTGCTTCGCTGCTTCTTCGAGCACAGCGGGCGGGGCGCTGGCGTCGGCGTTGGTGGTGGGGGCGGAACCTGCTGGAGGCGGCGCGTCGACGGCGGGCGGCACTTGGGGCACGCCGGCGTCGTTCGCGGCGGTTTCGGCCTGCTTCGCGGAGCCTTCGGCGGCAGCGACCGTCTCGGCGGCGACCACGGGGGCGTCCTTGGCGACTTCGGCCACGATCTGGTCCGCCACCTTTTCCGCCGGCGGGGGCGGCGGGGGGAGCTGGGCAGGCGGGACGCCGACGTCGATGGCGACCTTCGTCTCGTCGACGGTGTCCTGCTTCGCCTCTTCGAGGGCCCGCTGCACGACAGGGAGCGCCTGCTGCGCGGGCGACGTGGCGAGTTGGGCGGCGAGGGCGATGGCGCGGGCCAGAGCCGTGCGAAGGGCGTCGTAGGCGCGCTTCATCTGCTCCATGATCGCCTGGGCCGCGCGGACCTTGGCTTCGTTCTCCGCGCGGAGGGCTGCGGTCATGCGAGCACGAGGGGTCTGCGCGTGCTGCATGTCTGCCATGAGAGCATCCTTCGCCAGCTTGTAGCTTCGCGCTGCCTGCTCAACGGCCTTGGAAAGGCGCTCCACCTCGCTGCGTGCCTTCTTGGCGTCGTCTTGGTCGACCTTGGCGCGGACGGCGAGGTCTTTCGCTTTGTCGCGGATGGCGTTTTCGCGCATCTTGGCAGAGACGACGCGGGTCTTCGCTTGGTTCTGCGCCTGCGCCGGGGTCTGCGACGGCAGACGGGTCGGCAACTTCGCGGGCATCGAAGGAGCTGGCTGGCGGGGGGTGCGCGGCACGCGCGGGCCGGTGGAAGCGGGAGTCGGAGCGACGGGCCGTTCAGCGGCAAATGGCGACGTGATGCCAAGATAATCGTAGTGCGACATGTCCCGAGGGTAGGGGACGAGGCAAGAAAGCACAAGACTTCGACGCGGGCGTGCGGTACCACGACGGCCTCGCGCCAATCCACGGTGACGAAAAAAGAGGGGGCACCGTCGTGAGATGGGGCCCCCTTCACGTTTTCACTCGTCAAAGTCCGCGAGCTTGTCGATGCCCAGGGCGCGGATGCGCTCGGCGCGGCGTTCGATGGCGATGCGTTCTGGCTTCGTCAGCGAGCGCATCGCCTGCTGCACGTTGGGGTCCGAGGGGTTCAGCCGGAAGGGGCGCAGGCCCTCGTACAGGCTGTCCGTCGCCCAGGCCGTCTCGCCAGCTTCCTCGAGTTTTTTTCCAAGCAGGCTCATGAGCATCACCTCTTCAAAAAGTTTTTTCTTGCCCAGCTTGCTCGCCATAGCGCCGATGAATGACGCGAACGAGCTGCCGCCTTCGTAGCCACTCAAAAGCCCTGTCGTGAACACCATGCAACCAAAGACGTCGTCAAAAATCTCAATGTGGTTGGCCGACGACAAGAACGCTTTGACACCCGCTTGGTTTTCTTGCCACGGATGTTTGCTGGGATCGCTGGCCGCAACGCACCAGAAGGGCACCAGCGACTCGGCGCCCAAACAACCTTCGCTTCGGGCGTAGGGGTAGACGTCGGCTGTGCTCGATTCTGTCGTTGTGGTGCGTGTCAAAGTCCCCGTCACCTGCACACTGTCGATATCCAAAGAACCGTCGGGATCAAGCACGTTTATCAGGGCGTCATGTATGCGCTGCAGAGCCCTGCCGGTGTTTATCGTTACGTCGTACTCTACTTCCTCTTCCTCTTCCACGCCGTCGATGTCGACTTCATACACCAGGTCGAAGTCGTTTCTCGCCGCTGTCCACCAAGCATCGGCAGCAGAACTTCGGCCTTCGTTTGAAGAAATACCAGCGCCCGTTACTTGCGTTGCAAGTTCCAAGAATCCGGCTTCTTCCAGTTTCGCGCCCAAACAAAGCCCTGTGTAAAGCACGGTGCCATACCCGGCTTTCCTCGTCTTCACGCCTGACGGGGTGTGGACGCGCGGGAATCCTGATCCCTCCGACGCTGTGTACTCCGAACCGTGATCCCCACGGTCGTAGTATCCGTTGCCTTCTTCATCATCTTCTGGATTGAAGACCTTCACGCTGCGCGACTTGTATTTGTAAACAGAGCACGGCGCGTTCGTCTTCGGATTCAAGACGCAACCAAGAAAAACTTCGTCGGCTTTGACTTTTGCCATGGACGTGAAGCTACTTCGCCGGCGCGAGCGTGTCACCTGTGGAAGTTGCTCTTGCACCGCTTGGAGCAGAAACGCTGTTGCTGCTGCTTGGACGTGTACTCGGCCCCGCAAAAGGCGCAGGTGCGCAGCTCCCCAGACCCCCTGGGGTTTGCCCGCGCGTCTGGATCGGCGGTGTGGACCCATGCGGGCCACCAGCGGCGGGTCTTGCGGAGTTCCGGCGAGACGACGACCGGCAGGTAGATCGCAAGGCCCTGTGGCGCCACGTCGGGCTCTTTGCCGGCGCGCTTTGCGTCGAGGCAGTCACGGCACGTCTTGTTGATCTTGTGTTGGGGCCGGTTTCTGAAGTCTTCGATCGGCCTGCTCTTGCGGCACGACCGGCACACCTGGGCGAAGGCGAGGTTCTTTTTCATTGGCACTTTCAGGTGTAGCGTGCCTTTCGATCCCCGTCACCTCCCCTCACCTCGCGCGCTTCGCGCTTCGGAGTCCACATGTTCAACAAGAAAAGCCTGATCTCCCACCTCGTCGCCCTCGTCCTCGGCTTGCTCGGCGGTCTGCTGGGCCGCGACCTCACCGGCCTCCAGGCGCCCGCCGAGCAGGTCGTCGGCGAAGTCGTCGACGCCGCCGCCGCCGCCGCGAAGGCCCCCGCCGTCGAGCCCGCCGCGCCCATGACCCCCGCCGTCGCCGCGCCGCCCGCCGCGCCGCCCGCCGCGCCCGTCGACGCCGGCACCTGAAAACACCAGCCCCCAAAAGAAAAGCGCCCCGCGAGGGGCGCTTTTCTTTCTGACGGGACGGAGCCCGCTTCAGCCCGGAGGGGTGATCACGACCGACGCGGAGTCGACGGGGATCATGCTGGTTTCGGCGCTGTTTTCCTGCCAGCGGATGCTGATGAAGTAGCTGCCCGAGGTGCCGGCGGTCAGCGCGATGGTGTCGGGGAGGCCAGGGGTGACGCTCAGAGTCTGCGTGGCCGTCAGGTCGGTGACGATGTTGCCTTCGGCGTCGGAGCAGATGATCTGCCAAGCCTTCTTGCCGACGAAGTGCGAGAAGGTGAGGGTTGAGCCGCCTGAGAGGACGGTGGGGATCGAGGCGTCGAGCTTGCTGCCCGAAATGATGGTAATGCCGGAACCGATAGCAGACATGATGGACTCCAAAGTATCGGGGGCACACGCCCGCCGAAGGCGACGTGCTCGCCCAGCCGTCGCATGATACAAGGCCCACGAAAATGGGCAAGCCAATGGCAAGTCGACGGGCGAGCCCCGACGTACCCACTCGACAAGCAAGCGAAGACATGACAAGAAGTCGTGCGCCGTTTGACGGCGTACCCAAGGAGCAACCGTGAAGATCCCAGGCTCGTTCTTGCAGTCCGACGTCATCGTCGCCCTCTCGATCCCCATGCCCACCGGCCAGGGCGGCAGCGGCATCACCTTTCCCCTCATCGAGGGCCGCATCGTGGAGATCCACGACGATTGCATCATCGTGTTGAGCGTGAAGGGCGACACCATGTGCATTCCCGATTCACGCATCCAGCACCTTATCAAGCCCTCGGCGATCCTGCGCCCAGAGAACGGCCTCGTCGGCGCGAACGGGGAGCGCATCTAGCGCCTGCGATTCGCAAACGAGACGGCCCCCGCGAAGTCTCCTTCGCGGGGGCCGTTGCTTTTCGGGCGTCGTTCACTTCGCAGGGGTGCTCTTCGCGGGGGCACTCTTCGCCGGGGTGCTCGCGTCGACCGCTTCCTTGAGCGCCTCGGCGGGGCGAAACAACACGACGGTGCGTGCCGGGATCTCGACGGACGCGCCGGTTTTGGGGTTGCGCCCAGGGCGAGCCTTCTGGTTGCGAAGCGTGAACAGACCGAAGTTCAAGAGCCGAAGCTCGTGGCCATCGGTCAAGGCTTTCGTCATCGCTTCGAGCACGGCGTCGACGGCCAAGGCGGAATCGCGCTTCGTGAGCTGCAGGCGCTCGTGAACGGCGTCGGCGAGGTCGGACTTCCGCACAGGCAGCGGCGGGGGCAGAGGGGGCTTCAGTTCCACGGCGACACCTCGGAGGGAAGCACAACCATGCTCCCATTCAAGTCGATGGAGAGCAGGTTCGCCGGCGGCGGCGGTGGAGGCGGCGGCACGAGCGTCTTCATGAGTTTTGCCCCTTGGCGGCATCGTAGTCGTCGGCGCAAGCGTTCAAGAACGTCTCTTTGTCGACGCCTGTGATGACGCAGACGCCAGCGGCAAAGAACAGGCCCCCACGGGCCGCGCTCTGCGTCAGGCGCTCGCTCGCGGCATCGACGACCTGGCGGACAAGCACTTCACGATCTCTGTCTGTGAGTTTGAAACTGTCTTTCACGATTCTCTCGTTGTGGGAGGTCAAGAACGGGACAGCAGGGCGTCGGCGAGCTGGGCCACCAGGTTCAGCTCTCGGGGCGGCAGGCGTCGCGCGGAGCGCAGGAGCCGGCGCAGGTCGGCGGCATCGTCCTCGGGCTCTTCGACGGCGGGCGACTCATCGAGCCCCAGCAGCCTATCGGTTGAGACGCCCAAAGCTCTGGCCAGACGCGCCAACTGGTCGAGCACCGGGGCGCCGACCCCGCGCTCCAAACGCGACAGGATGTCCGACGAAAGCTCGGCGAGCTTCGCCAGGTCTTCTTGCGTCATGTTTTTTTGCTCGCGCGCTGCTTTCAGCGCAGCGGCGAAGTGTGGTGTGCTCATGGCGCCAACGGTAGGCCGATGCGCGTGGGATGGTCAATCAAAAAGTAGCGCGATCCCGCGCGCGACGTCGGCGGCGGCATCGCACTCGGTGGCCGTCGCCACGGCGTAGTCGGCTGCAGCGTAGGCTGCGGCCAGGGCAGCGGTGGCTGTGTCGTAGGCGGCGAGGTCGGCGTCGGCGGCGCAGACCGCTTCGGCGGCGATATGCGCGTAGTAGGCAGCGAGGTCGGCCTCGTGGGCGGCGTTGCGGGCGTCAGCAGCGGCACGAGCGGCGGCGTCGCCGTCGCCGTCGGCAGCAGCGGCTGCTTCTTCGGCGGCGTTGGCGGAACGGATGGCGCGGTCGCCGGCGTCGGCAGCGTCGGCGGCAGCGGCGCGTGCGTGTATCGCCAGGGATGCAAAGTCACCGGGTGTCGGGGCGGTCGCGGTGTCGGTCACTTTTCGACGTCCATGATCTTGAACGAGACGGTCTTGCCGTTCTTGGCCTTGCCCTTCACCGCTGGGATGAAGTTGAGCATCCCGCGCAAGCTCTTGATCGCGTCGACGATGGCTTCGTCGACGTCGGGCTGCATGGCAGCGTCAGAGAACTCGACGATGAGGGTGACGGGGATCTTCTGCTTCATGGCCGTGTGACCTCTAGTCCTGTTCGATGACGCTGGTTGACCAACTATTGTAGCACTCAAACATGACGGAGTGCTTTTTCTCGATTGCCTGCATCTTTCGGTACAGATGACCAACAGGTGCCTGACCGAGCTGGATCGCCTCGGCGAGTTGGCCGAACGCCTCGTAGCAGACCATGGGACGCTGCCCCAAGCCGCCGCCGATGTCGTGGACGTGTTCAGCGGGGACGATGAACACGTCCTCTTCGGAGACGTCGGGGTCGGCCCGCTTCACCAGCTCGCAAAACTCGACGGCAGCCGCCAGCGTGTTCTTGCCCGTGAACTCGACGTCACGGTAGCGCGGGAGAATCCACTGCTGGGGCTCTTTGTCTGTGGTGTTCACTTGCAATCCCTCAAGGTGGCGGTGGTGGTGGTGGTTCAGACGTCGTCGCGCAGGCCGAGCAGCCAGTCGATGGACACGTTGAAGAGACGAGCCACGCGCAGGAGCACGTCGGCGCGGGGCATGATGCGGCCACGCTCCAAGCGCCCGTAGCCCTCGCGGGTCACGCCCAAGGCGTTCGCGACGTCGTCCAGCGTGGAGAAGCCCGCGCGCTGCCTGGCCTCGCGCAGGCGGGCCGAGAACGTCACGGCGGCGGCGACTCGTTCCTTGGTCGCCGCCTTGGTGTGCTTCTTCGCGGGGGGCTTGGTTGTCGGCCTGGTGGCCGTCGTGGGGGTCGTGGGGGTCGTCATGAGGTCAGTTGCTTTCGCTGTCGGGTTCTGTTTCGGCGGCGTAGCTCGCGTAGATCTGCAAAAAGCGGTCGACGTCTTTGCTTCGCTTGAAGACGAAGATTGCGCCTTCGCCCCGCGCTATCTGCATGGCGTCACCTCGACACAGGCTGAAGAGGAAGTCAGCCGCCGTAACCACGGCTTCGTTCAAGAGGACGTTCTCGTCGTCTTGCCAGCTCATCGGTCGCCCGCATCCCGTGCGGCGCGGGCGGCACGCTCGGCGGAAAGAGCCAGCAGGCGGTCCAGCTCGCTGGCCTTCGCCTGGCGCGGGGACTCGAAGGCGTCACAGAGGATGGCCAACGTGCCGACCTTCTGGCCAGCGTGGGGGCCCTGCGTCGACGTGCAGAAGTAGACCCGGTCGTCTTGGTCCGCAAAGGCGACGACGGTGTCAAACGCCGCGTCGAGCACCTTGGGTTGAAGTTCGCTTCGGTGGTGGCGGCACGTTGAGCAATCGGAAGCCATGATAGGTCTTTACCACCACAACGAGGGTGCTATCAAGGGGATTATGGCCTCTCAAGTTGCGATAAAGCCTCTGCTGTTGGCCTACCTCAAAGCGAAAGACGCCCAGTCGCTGCACGACGCCCTCGACGAGCTGCAACCGACCCGGCGCCAGGTGCGCTACTTCGTCTCGGAGTTGCGCGGGGCCAACCGCGACATATCGGCCATTGAGTCGTGGTGCCTGAAGCACGGCTACACGGGGTCGGAGACGTCGACGGGGAAGCGAGAGCGGCCCAAGCGGGGCATGAGCAAGCTGTACCGCACGCAGTACCTGCGAAGCACAAACGAGTGGTACATCAGGCTCCCCATAACGCCCCTCCTGGACGACCTCTCCGAAGAGGATCGAAAGACCAGCGTGGTCGTCGTTTGGCAGGATGACCGCGTGGTCGTGACGCTTCCCGAAGGCTTCATGCGTGCCTTGCGCGCCACCGTCGTCGAGCCGACGAAGCCCCCGGAGTCGTTGCCGCCCAAGCGCCGCAAGAAGTAACTCGACGGCTCAGACCCGACCCGACCGCCGTCAGACCCGTTCGTCTTCGTAGCCGACCCACCGGTCGCTGTAGTCCACGCGAGGCGGGGGGTCTTGGAAAATGCGCAGGGTGGCCCGCGCGATTCCTCGGAGCTGGTCAAGCTCGGGCATGAAGGCGATGGCCTTCTGGCACCTTTGCTCCGCGCACTTCTCGGGTCTTGTGTCGTGCATGTGCCCGCACACCAGCAGGCTGATCTCCGACGGCAACGGCCCCTTGCGAGGGCACGTCACCGCCGTCACAGCAAGCTGCGTCGCTGGACGCCGCGAGGGGAGCCAAGTCGAGCCCATCTCAGACCCCGGCGCCGCTGGGCCAGATCGCGAACTCGCGGCCCCGGTACTTCAGCTTGACGGTGTAGAAGTTCGAGTCCCGACGATGCTTCTCGGCGGCTTCGGAAACCTCACGACCAAGGTACGCTTGGTTGGTCATGCTGTGGTCCCACTCGTCGGCAAACGACTTCGTGACCTCAAGGCTGGCGTCGTCGCGACCGCCGTCAGCGCGGGGGCTGATCGTGAGCGTACCGACGCCGGGGATCTTGTGCGTGCGATGCGCTTTGGAGGGGTTCTTGCGGGAGTAGAATCCGGGGGTCATCGACCTGTGGTCGCTTGCGCCGCCGCGTGCTTTCTTGGGCACCATGAGCGCGACCAGCGAACGGTCGGACCCGAGCCGCGTGATGGCGCCGGGGCCGAAGCCAGCGTCGTCCTCGATGACGGCCCAGTGGCTGCCCCGGTCCTTCGGCATCTTGGCCAAGAAGCGATCCAGCGCGTCGATGTCGTCTTCGTCGAGGCCCGAGGTATCCCCGTTGATCAAGGCGGGCATGAATGAGTTCTCGACGCGGAACTCGTACTGCTCGAAGCCGGGGTGACGGGCGTGGGGGTTCTTGCGCTCGGGCTCGACCGGGGCGCTACGGGCGGCATGGGCGGCGCGGGCGCCCTGGTAGAGGTCGTGAGCCGTCTCGGCGCTGTAGCGCGCACCCTTGTAGAGGCCGCTGCCGAGGCTCTTCGCCCACTCGGGGTTCCTGCGCGAGCGCGGCATCGCCGCCTCCTGCAACGCGGCGTCGCACATGCGCTCCGACGTCATGGCGCGGTCGATCTGGCCGTCCATGCGGGCTTCGACGCCCGTGGCGCAGTGCCGTGCGGCCTTCGCGAGCGTGAGGAGCGTGCGCGACTGGGCGCCGCCGACCTGCTTGGCCTGCTGCGAGAGCTGGCTGGCGATGAGCCGTGGGGTCTTGGCGTCGCCCTGGGCGGCGGCGTCATCGAGAGCGGAAACGACGTCTTCGACTGTGTTGAGTTGCATGGTTCCTCTGGGGGCGTCGGGGCCATCCTCGCCCATGGGCTCCGCGCTGTCTAGGGTCCGCCCGTCGGCCCCATCCAGGTACGGGGGTCGGGGTCGGCGGGCGCCGGGGGCGCTTTGGTCGGTCGTCTGGACGTCTTCGTCATCGTAGAAGAGGGGCGAGCCGAAAAGCTCTTCCGCGACCTCGTCGGCGTCCCGCTCGGTGTGCTCCATGTCGCCGCCGTGAAGCAGGACCGCGTGCGCCAGCTCGTGGCGCAGGAGGCCCTCGACCCGGCTGTCGTCGGCGTCGTTCATCTTCGCCGCCACCGCGATGCGAAACGAGCCGTCATCGAGGTCTTCGCAGAAGGCGTAGGCGCGGGCGCAGGCTTGGCCGTCGCGTTGGCCGGCCTTCGCGTCGACGTCCAGGGTGCAAGACAGCGAGGGGTACTGCTCCTGCACGCTGGAAAGGAGGGCGTCGAAGGCCGCGCGGACGCGCTCCGACGGGCGCTTGTGCGCGGGGTTCAGGCGGGCGCGCTGCAGCTTGCGGTAGTAGTGCGCGTCCTCGGCCAAGTGATCCAGCACGATCCCGCCGACGAGCATGAGGTCGTACCCAACGGTGTGGGCGTGCTCCCACTCGACGCCGAAACCCTTCAGGAACTCAGCTCGCAGGTGCTTGGGGACTTCGAGCGCGGCAACGACGGGGCTGACTTCTGCGAGCGTCGGTTGGCGCGTGCCTGGTGCATTCGGGTTTTTCTTGGGGGCCATGACGCACCTTAGCGCGTCAATGAAATCCTTGTCACGCGCCTTCACACGTCGGTATGCTTGCGCGCCATGACGCGCACCATGACATCCCTCGAAGTCCTCAGTCGCCCCTTCGCCGCCTTCTTCGAGGAGGCCCTGGCGCCCGCTGTGGCGTTTGAGTTGTCGCGACCACGAGCGAACCTCGTCGGCCTCGCGCGCCTCCCGGCTCAGGACGACGTCGTGCGCCTCGACTTGTGCGTCGAGTGCCTTCATCGCGACGACGAGTGCTGCTGCGACTGAAGTACGGGGTCGGCTACTTTTTCAGCTTCCGCCACAGCATGAAGGCCGCGACGCCGAGCACCAGCAGGACGATCGGGCTCGACGACGACGACGACGACGAGGCCGTGCCGCCCGAGCCGCCCGTCGACGACGTGTTGAACGTGGTGGCAGGCGAGCCTTCGAGCGGGTTCTCGGGGAGCACACTCAGCGCGCGGTCGTAAATCTCGTCACGCTCGGGCTTGCCGTTGAAGCCGCCGTTCACGCCCAGCGTGATGAGGTCGAAGCCACGCGGTGCGCGGTCGAAGCTGCTGACGTTCTTGCCCTGGCGGACGAGCGCGGCTCGTTTGTCGGTCCACCGCTTCGTGTCGTTGACGCCGAGTTGGATCGGGTTGGGCCCGTTCTTCGCCAGCTCGTTGAGGTCGCCGCGTGACGAGCCCTTGCGCCAGTACCAGCCGCTCACCAGCATGGCTCCTGGCATCCTGCCGGCAAGCTCGGGCTTGTTCTCCAGGTCGAGGCCCAAGTCTTGTCCTGCGCGTCGGTGGTTCTCCCTGCCTGTGAGCTGGATGGCACCGTGGCCGCGAAACTTGGGCCCGTCGCCGGGTTGCGTGTTGCCGAGGTCCGCGCGCCCCTCGTAGGCCGTGCCGGGCGCAAGCTCCGTCAGGAACTGGAAGGCAGCCGATTCATGCCCGCACTGTGCGAGGAACGCGGCCACCTGGTTCTTCGTCGTGATGTCCCAGCGGCGGCACGCCTCGACGATGGCCGGCAGGATCGCCTCGGCCTTGGAGAGTGTGAGTTGGGGAAGGATCTGTTTGAGCTGCGCGGGGGTCATGTGGCGACCCTAGCATAGCCTCACTCGACCTCATACCACTCGACGCCAAAGAAAGCTGTCAGGCCCTTGGCATCGCCGCTGCCCAAAAGATTTATACACAAAGATTCTTCGCCGTCGAGAGAGATGGGTCTTGTACCCTTCGCAGGCGTCCACTCCCACATGAAAGTTTGATTGACCTGCGTGTCCGAAGTGCTGGAGGGAATGAAGACAAAGCCGGACCAGACCGTACCGATCTCGCCGCCCTCGGCTGGGTCGGCACCGAAAGTCTGCACGACAGCCGTGGGAGTGTCCCCAGAATCGTATGAGACGTTTGTGAGGAGGAAACCGTCGCCTCTGTCGTTCGACTTGCGCTTGACCAAGCGCACAGGGATGTTCTTTGGCCCATCTTCTTTTCTGGCCGAAAACCACATGCGCGTCACGCAGATGCGGTTGCGGGTGCCGGGGCGCGCTATCTCAAAGACGTCACGAGGTCCGTTTTGCAGAACGAACGGCTCAGGCGAAGCCGCTGTGTAGGTGGGTTGCGTGGCGTCTACGACAGAGAACGATTGTGCGAGGAGTTGCGAGCCGAGCGCAGCCGGGATCTGGTTCGTCGTGTACGCGCTGACCACACTGTTGAGCGTCGAGAGCGTGCTCTCGGTTGCTGCGTCGGGCGGCAGCGTTGTGTTGAGTCGGCCCGTCGTGTCGGTCGATATGATGCGCGCGTTGGTTCCGTCGGTGCCCGCCGCGAGAAGCGTCGAGGTGCCGACGGGGATCGTGACCCCCGGCGACACCGCAAGTGCGATGCCTGCGGCGTCGTAGAGGATGGCGGTCGGATTGACGACGAACATGGGCTACCTCAGATAATGGCGCGCGCGCGGCTCAAGAGGAACACACCCGAGTAGGCGTAGGTGTCTGTGACGATCGACAGGACGGTGACTCCGTCGGTGTCGTACATCGTCGTCACCGTCGTGGCCACGTTGTTGATACCGTTTCGAGTGATCGCCATCTCCATAATCTTCGTCGTCTTCGCCGAAGACGTCCACCACGTCACCGATGTGGGGAAGGGGTCGCCTGCGGGCAGCGTCTCCTCAAAAGCGCCGCTGGAGAAGCCCTCGTAAGGGCCATCTGCTCCAGCAAGGCGCGTGAACTGTCGGAGATCGGTGTCCGTGCTCTTTTGGAGGTTGCCCGCTGGCTGAATAACGACAGGCCGATAGTTGACAAATGGCACAGCCCGACCTCATCACAATCAGTAAGAATCCAACGAGAGGTCATCCCACCAAAGGCTCAAGCATGACGTTGAGGTCGCGAATCGTGACGCTGGTGGTGTCCGTCAGGTTCGCGACGAAAACCTCGACGAAGTCCCCTATAGCGAGTTGTAACACCCCTTGGACAGTCAGGGGCGCCGAGCGTCCCACGCCTTCAGTGTTGGTCGACATCTGCGTCGCCAGGAGGGTCACACCATTCACGGCGATGCGAAATGCAATCTCGCGGTTGGCTTGTGCCGAGATCGAACCGATTGCTGACGCGGAGAAGAACCCCGTCAGAGCACCTGTGTATGTTGCGCGGTTGTTCGTCAACGTGAATCGTTGCACATAGGGGCCTGCTGTGGTCACCCCCGCAATCTTGACGTAGACGCCCGTGGTAGTTATCACCGTCGCCGTCGCGTTCCCGTTCATCGTGTACTGCGCCAACGACGAACTATTCGGAACTCCTCGGCAGTTGATGAACTGCGCCTTGTTGTCGCTGAACAGCACACCAGTGGTGTAGGTGCCTCCACCCGAGAAGTTCACCGTGTCGAGAATGTAGCCCTCGACGGGGACGGTCGCTGCGACGTTGACGTTGACGCCTGTTTCCCCCGCGAGCACGATGAACGAGGAGTAGATGATGCGCAGTCGTCGAGCAACGACAGCGGTCGCAGGGATTGTGATCGACGTCTGGCCAGAAGGCGGGTTGAAGAGACATTGCGAAAAGCCGATGGTGTTGATCGTTCCATCGAACGTGAGGTTGCCCGACTCAAGGAAAGCCGAGTTGTTCATGATGAAGTTGTTGTAGTTGGCGATGCGCCCAACACTGCCGCAGGCGGTGAAGTTGACCCCCAACCAGTCGAGCGCCTTGGTGTTGGGCGTCGCGCCGCCGTCCAGATTCAAAGCGATGTCTGCCTCGATCGCGATGAAACGCATGGGGAGTGACCACGTCGACGTTATCAGAGCCGTGCCGATAAGACCTGTGCTCTTGAGGAGCACATTCTCCGAAGACGAACCCAGGATGACGGTGTTCTGGCCACAGACGAGACGGTCCCCCAGCAGGTCCACATCCTCCGTGAACCAGTAGGCTGTGTTTGCAGCGAGCGTGATGACGCCCGCTGCGGGGGTCGGCAACTTGCTGACGTCGTCGACGAACACGAGACTCGTCAAGGCGTCGACCGCGTTGAGTGTTCCGTTATTGATGAACAGCGATTTTTGCATGGGTTCCTATAACACAAACGCTCTTGCGCCGTCACAAACGGCGCAAGAGCGTCGCAGTCATCCTGCTCAGAGGACGACGATGGACTTCGGCTGCCACAGCACGTCAGCCGCACCGTTGCCGCCTGTGCCTGAGATCGACTTCGTGACGATGCCGACCTCGGCCACGACGTCGCCCGAGACGAACGCGCTGACGTCGTTCGTCAGCTTGCCCAACGTCTTGGACAAGAACACCGGCTGGCCCGCCGACAGAGCCGTGAGGCCCGCGATGAAGTTGGCAGCGGCGTACACGTTGCCAACCTGCACCTTGCCGACGCCCGCGCCGCCGACGACCGAGACGAGGCCCGCACATCGCGCCGTAGCTGCCGCCGTGGCGATGGCGGCGCTCGCCGTGTCGTTCGACGAGACGTAGGCGACGTCACCCGCCGTGAGGCCCGTGGTGGTCAGGTCGATGACCGGAGCAGCGGCGCCGGTCGCGCTGATCGTGATCGACCCCGCGCCGTTGGTGATGCTGACACCCGACCCCGCCGTCAGCGTGGACTTGGCGAAGTTGCCAGCGGCGGTGTCACCGATGAGCACTTGACCGTTGGTCGGCTGCGACCCGTCGTAGTAGTGGATGCGACCGCCCGCTGCGATGGCGAACGCGGGGTCCGTACCGGACGTACCGATGTTGACCGTGTGCGTGTTCGTCGTCGCAACGCCCGCGAAGAACAGCTTGCTGTTCGTCGTGTCGACGCGGAGCTGCGAGGCCGCTGCCGCGTTCTGCACGTCAAACGCCGACGTGCTGTTTGCTGCGTTCTTCGCGAGGACGGTACCTGCGACGTGCAAGCTCGCCGTCGGCGCCGCGATGCCGATACCCACGTTGCTGTCGGAGCCCTGCACGAACAGCGCGTGCGTGTTCGTGTCGCTCTCAACACGGAAGTCGACGTCGGCGCTGCCGTCGTTGACGACGACCTCGTTGCCCGCCGCCGCCGTAAGCTGGAGCGCCGCGCCGCCCGTGATGGCGAGGTTGCCCGCCGTGCTCGACCACGTCGCCGCAGCCGCCGACGTGAGCGTCAAGGCGCCTGCGGACGTCGAGAAGTTCGACGCCGCCACTGCGTCGACGCTGATACCGCCCGTCGAGTCGATCGTGACGCCGCCCGTGCCTGCGTTGACGTCGATACCGCCCGCCGCGTTGCTCGCGGTGAGGGTGATCGCATCGACCGCTGCTTCCGCGCCCGTGACGACGACCGAGTTGGTGGTCGCGGTCAGGTTGAGGTCGCCCGCCGCCGTCGACCACGTCGCCGCAGCCGCCGAGGTGAGCGTCAACGCGCCCGACGAGGTCGTGAGGCTCGACGCCGCGTTCGCCGTGAGGCTGACCGCGCCGCCCGACTGCGTGATGGCGCCCGTGACGCCGAGGGTCGTGCCGTCGAACGTCAGACTGGCCGAGCCATCCTGTGTGTTCGTGCCCGACCAGACCGCGATCTGGTTGTCGACGCCCGTGCCGGTGACGGGCGCGGCCTGATTCTCATAGGACCACGCAGCGACGACGTCCGCGTCCGTCGCACCGTAGGCCGTGATCGAGAGGTAGCCAACGTCGCCAGCAGCAAGGTTCGCTGGGGGAACGCCAGAGCCGAGCCACGTCCAGCCCGCAGGGAACGTGAGCGTGCGGGTCGTACCGTCGCAGATCACCCGCACTGAAGCCGAGCGCCCGTTGCCGAGGTTCGACGTCGTGAACGTCGTGTTCTGGTTCAGCGCGAGGCTGTTGAAGACCGGCAGCGCGGGCGACGTGTCGATGGCGACCGACGCCGCAGGCGTCAACGTGTTGAAGCGGTCGAGCGTCAGGTTGTACGACTGGCCGGTGTCGTCGGTCCAGTAGGGCCGCGCATCGGCGGCCTGCAAGCTGGGCGAGGCGACGGCGCTGTTCGCCCACAGTTTGCCAAACGCCGCCGTCGCCGTCGGGGCGACGCCCTCGCCCACCGAGACGACGCCGCTGACGGTCAGGGCCTCGTTGGGGGTGGCCGTGCGGATACCGAGGCTGTTGGTCGCGTCGTCGAAGAACAGGCTGGCGTTGTCCTGCGCGTACACACCAGCCGCGCCCGCGAACACGACGCTGCCCTGCGTGAACGCCGTCGTCGTGCCCGTACCACCGCTCGTCACGCCCAGCGTGCCCGCGAGCGTGATCGCGCCGCCCGTCGCCGAAGACGGCGTCAGACCCGAGAGCGAGGTCTGGAACGACGAGACGCCCGTGACGAGAGCCGAAAGCTGCGAGAAGTTGACGGCGTCGTTGGGGTTCGTGCCGTTGGCGAGGTTCGTGATCTTGAAGGTGCCGGGAGCACCGCCGAAGTTGATGTCGCTGGTGACGGTCGTCAACGCGGCGAAGGTCACCGTGTCGGCTGCGCCTGCGCCGAAGGTGACGTTGCCTTCAAACGTGGCGTCCGTCGTGAACGTCGTGCCGCCGACGGTCGTGACGTCGCCCGTCAACGCGACGGGACCGGGGAAGTTCGTCGTGATCAACGCCGAACCGATGGTGATGCCAGTGGCGTTCACGTCACCGATGGAGAGCGCCTGGCCAGCGGCTGCGTCGACCTTCGTTCCAACGATCAGCGTGTCGGAGTTGCTGATGTTTTGGGTTGTACCGTTCTTGATGACGAGAGAGCGAAGATCAGACACGGAAGACTCCTAGCTGGTAGTGGCAGACGAGGGTGAGGCGTGAACGTCAGAGGACTTCTTCAAACCGAGAATCGGCTCGCAAGAACAAAAGAGAAATCTGGTCGGTGAAGTCGAAAGGGACGACGTCGCCGATAGGAAACCCCGTGGGGTTTTCCAGCACGGTTCTGCTGCCGTCCTTCAGGGGGACCGCGATGCGCTTGGTGGGGCCGTAGGCCGACACAAACGAACGCGGAGGTTCACCGAGGTACTTGAACTGAGACATGTGATCACCTTTGACCTTTCAACCGAGCAGGATGACGGGGTAGGCAGGCTGGAAGATAGCCTTGACGACCTTGGAAGCGCCATAGCTGGCGTTGTTCACGCACACACCCACCACCTGGAGATGGACGCTTCCGCCTGGTGGCGGGGTAGGAGGTGTGGCGGTGACCTTTCCAGCTCCCAAGCCGCCGTCTTCGGACGCTGGCGCCAAGTAGAGCTTGGCGTTGGTCGCCGGCAGGCCCCCAGCCGTGGTGCAGCGCAGATCCACCGTGGAGCTGGCCGACAAGAAGATGGTCCCTGGCGTGCCGTCGTAGAGGCCCAAGGACGTCGCCTGAGACAGCGTGCCGCCTGCTTGTGCGGGCGACCACGTCTCGGCTGCCGACAGGTAGCAGACCTCGCCCGAGACGAGCCCTGCGGTCACCTGGCCCGTGATCGACGGGTTGGCGCTGCTCGGTGGCCCGCCGCCGGCCAGGGGAATCCAAGCGACCCCAGTCCAGAAGTACCAAGCCTGGGCGGCGACGACGATGCGAACGTCGCCTGTGGTGTTGCCCGTGGCAGGCAAGTCGGCCACCAGAGTCACGCCAGGCCGAACGCGGATCTCTTCAAGGTAGTCGCCGAGGATGAACTCGTAGGGGTTCGCCGGCGCGTTTCCAGGCCCCGTCGGGGCTGGGGGGAAGCCTGGCAACTCGTTGAGCTGGCCGATGACTTGAGGCGTCAGTTTCTGCATGCGTTCACCCTATCATGTGATCCGATAACGAAGTATGACGACGTCATCGCCGCTACGCGGGGTCGAGGATGATTGCGGGGAAGGCGCCGAACTGGTTGTTTCTCTTGTCCGCTCCCGCAGGGAACGTCGCAGGCAGCCCCAGACCGTAGGCGCGAGCGATGAACAGCCCCAAGGCGACCTGATTCGCTCCAGCAGTTGCGCCGGGGAGAACAAGACCCACGACGCCCACGGGTGCCGTGATCTCGTTGAGGACATCCACTACTGTACTGTTTGATCCCGAACCGCCGTCCGTGTTCGTCACCAGCCAGAACAGTTTTCCAGCGGCGAGCGTGATGGAGGCAGGCGTCAGCCGAGGACCCGTCGCGGAGTAGTCGACCGACCCGAGGGACAGGCGGTTGCGCGGGTAGATGTCCCTCGTCGACAGGCAGTCGTAAATCCCGATCTGGATGTTCCCGGTGCCCGTGCCAGTGCAGTTGATGCCGATCTGCGCCAGAGTCAGCGGCAGGTCGCCTGTGAAGAATGGCTGCGCGAGCAGCGTGTTGGGGAGCGCGCTCGCGCTGCCGCCGCCGCCGCCGAGGCGCGCGGCGTAGTTCTGGAGCGTCAACCCAGAGTTGCCGCTTTTGTGCATGTAGTCGAAGGGCTGGACCATATGGACCTCTCAGGGAGACGCGACCACAGAGATTGCTGTGACGGGGAGAAACATAGCTGCGAGGGTGGCATACCCCTGTAGCGGGCCAGCACGCTGCAACTGGATGACGGCAGGGTTCGTCCCAAAAGCAGTCGAGTTGAAGTTGATTGCCGACCCTACACTCTGCGCGTTGACGATGTTGCTCGGGTCGAAGAGGGGGCCAATCGTCGACAGCAACGCAGCCAAAACAGATGCTTGTGGGCACGGCGTGCCCAAATTTCCGTTGTACTGCACGACGACGGAAGAGGGTGTGTCGGTGATCTTGACGGCAGTGCCGAGGGGCACGGCGGCGTTGTACTGGATGGTCACACCCATCGCCCCGGTCCCTGCGGACTCGACGTAAATG
>Ga0315289_10001382_pt1 | contig 37657 bp, 34 predicted proteins | sample YL17G11_40_MG_FD_203452 | JGI IMG/M metagenome (GOLD analysis project Ga0315289, IMG submission 203452) | Sediment microbial communities from Yellowstone Lake, YNP, Wyoming, USA - YL17G11_40 | ecosystem: Environmental > Aquatic > Freshwater > Lake > Sediment | place: USA: Wyoming | collected...
TTTGCTGATAATAAAGCAAAAAATATTAATGACATATTAAAAGTGAATATAATCGAAACAGTAACCGCTGAAGGTTCCGCCAATACTGGTTTAGAGAGATCATCTAAAATTAAAGCCTCGATACCGGCTCTGTTCGGATTAGAAAAACACGCCCCAACCGATATAAATATGAGTAACCTTGTCGAATCTTCAATGGATAACAGCTTTAATGGCAAAGGAGAAATCACACGAACAGGTAAAGTAAGAGCAACGGTATCCGCAAGAGTAATTGATGTATATCCTAATGGGGATCTAATAGTATTTGGTAAGCAAAAAATTCAGATTAATGCGGAAAAACAAATCGTCACTGTAAAGGGAATCGTTAGACCATCAGATATAAGATCAGATAATTCAATTGACTCAACTCAAATTGCCAATGCCGAAATTGAAGTGACCGGTAGAGGCGTGATGAATGATAAACAAAGACCAGGAATTGGAATGAGAATTTTAGACTGGCTCTGGTTATTCTAAATTCAATTGTAGCGGTGCGATTTATCGCACATAACAGACAATGTCATTCCGAACTTGTTTCGGAATCCATTAGATGCTGAAACAAGTTCAGCATGACAATAAAATGCGACCGCTACAAAAAATGGAGCAAAAGAATATGCAAATTAAAAAATTTGTAGAGACGCAATGCATTGCGTCTCTACTAGGGAACGGTTTCAAACCATTCCGTAGAGTAATCCTGATTGTAGTAATATTTTGTTTTTTAATCTCCTCAGCTTTGGCTGTGAGGATAAAGGACATAGCTACTATTAAAGGTATGAAAAGTAATCAGCTAATCGGCTATGGAATCATTGTTGGTTTACAGAAAACAGGTGATGATGACTCTGTTTTTACCAATCAGAGTGTTCGCTCTATGCTCCAAAAAATGGGTATTAGCATCCCAGCAAACGAAGATATTAAAATAGACAATTCAGCTGCAGTTATTGTAACAGCTTCTCTTCCACCATTTGCCCAGATTGGCTCACAAATAGATGTAATTGTTTCTTCTATTGGTGATGCAGAGAGTTTACAAGGAGGAACATTATTAGCCACACCCTTAAGAGCATTAAATGGTGAGGTTTACGGTGTAGCTCAGGGACCGGTATCAATCGGTGGTTTCAATGCTGGTTCGGGAGCAGGAACCGGTGATAGAATTTATAGAAATCATCCAACAGCGGGACAAATCCCCAGTGGTGCAATTATAGAAAAAGAAATTCCTTCCAATTTCCAGGAAACAGAAAACATAACATTCACGCTCTTTAATCCTGATTTTACAACCGCATTAAGAGTTGCAAACGCTATTAACACAAATCTTAGTAACAATATCGCGATACCTACTGATGCAGGAGCCATCGTTGTCAACATACCCAAAGAATATATAAATAACAAAGTTGCATTTACATCAATTCTTGAAGGATTTGATGTGAATCCTGACTCACGTGCAAAAGTTATTTTAGATGAAAGAACAGGAACAGTCGTAATGGGCAAAGATGTCAGGATTTCAACTGTTGCAATCGCACATGGAAACTTAACTATTCAAATAAATATGGAAACACAAGTTGCACAACCCTTGCCATTCTCTCAAGGAGAAACAGTCGTCATTCCAAAAGCAGAGGTCACTGTCTCCGAAGAATCCAAGCCGTTATCGGTTATTCCGGAAGGAGTGAATATAAGTGAAATTGTACGGGCTTTGAATGCATTAGGAGCTTCACCACGTGATTTAATAGCTATTTTCCAGGCTATAAAAGCTGCTGGTGCATTACAAGCTGATTTAGAAATAATTTAAGATGACTCTGAAAAATTGTAGCGGTGCGATTCATCGCACCCCCACCCCTCCCTCCCCCATTTATAGGGGGAGGGTTAGGGAAGGGGAATAAATGCGACCGCTACATTAGTTGTGGTGCGATATTATTGATACTGTTTATAAATTAATAAATATACCCCCTCACCCTTCCCTCTGGGGAGAGGATTAAGGTGAGGGGGTAAAGATATAGAGAAAATATAATGAACGATATACTCGGTGTATCAAACATAATTGAAGGAGGATTGGCTCGAAGAGATAATGTCACTACAGCAATTCAACTTGGTAAGACAATTAAAACCGCAAAAGAAGAAGGTGATGATAAGAAACTAAAAGAAACATTAGCTGATTTCGAGGCTATAATGATAAACTTATTAATGAACACTATGAGAAAAACCATTCCTGAATCAGGACTTTTTAGTGAAAGCAATTCTTCAGGCAGAAGCATATATTACAGTATGTTTGATATGGAAGTATCAAAAATTGTAGCAAAGAGAGGTGGTTTCGGATTAGCCAAAATAATGTATGACCAAATGAATAGGCAGAAAAATCAAGGCACTCAACATAATGAAGTGGTGTGACATTTATGTCGCATATTTTTGCGAGATAAATCTCGCACCACATTGTCGCATAAATGCGACTGCTACTATTGTAGCGGTTTGATTTATCAAACATTATTATTGAATAAATGCATCCGCTACATTTAGTAGTGATTCGAATAATAAGATACTAAAAAACAACAAGATATTGTGATTCTTCTTAAGTTTAACTGAATTTTTGACGATAAACTTGTTAAAATCAGTCAAAAGGAGTGCCTTGCTTATGAAGATTTCTGGCAAAAAGAATATCGGCAAAATTCACAGTATAAAGAGTATAGATAAAAAAGAAAAAACTATTCCAGTTTCACAGGTTGAAAAAGCCGATGAAAATGATTCAGTAGAAATATCAGAAGGTGTTAAAGAAATAGCAATGGCAAAAGAAATCATTTCAATGTTGCCTGAGACAAGAACGGAAGTGGTCACGGAAATAAAAATTTCTGTCGAAGATGGAACCTATCATAGAGAAAGTAAAAAGGTGGCTAAAAAATTAGTCGATGAATCCGTAGCAATCGCTAAAAATAAAAAAAGATAATTCATAAAAGGTGATGATTATGAATGAACTCATTGAAAAACTAATAAATATTTTGGAACAAGAATATACTTATTACGAGACCTTGTTTAATCTATCAATACTTGAAAAAAAATTAATCTTAGCTCTTGATACAGTAGGTTTAATCTCATCCGCACAAGAGAAGAATAATATAGCTCAAAAATTACAAACACTTGAATCAGAAAGAACAAATCTTGTTGAAAAGATTAGCAAAGCTCTCTCCAAGCCTTTAGAAACCTTCAACCTCAAAGAACTAATTGATAATATTGATGGTGAATACAAAGAAAAATTAATAAAAATTAGAGAAAAACTTCAGAAGAAAACTGAAGAATTAGCGAAAATAAATAGAGATAATTCGAATATTCTTGAGAAGAGTCTTGAATTCATTAACTTGGCTATGTCTCGCTTCAGAACAGTTCTTGCTAAAAGTATTTCCTATAGCAGAAGCGGGAAAAATATTGAAAAAGTATCTTATGGCGCACTTTTACAAAAAGAAATTTAATGTAACTGGATTGTGAATTGGGAACAGACATAAGCTGTCTGTCACCAATTCCATATAAAACATTGGAGTTAATAATATGGGACTTCCTGGTTTATCATTACAAGGGACATTAAGTGTTGCAGCTTTAGGTCTCAATGCCCAACAATCAGCACTAAGAGTAATCGGGCAAAATATATCGAATGTTAACACACCTGGTTATTCCCTTCAAACTATAGTTTTGGAGCCATTAGGAAACCTTCTCGGTGTTAATGCTATAAATGTCCTTAGAAATAGCGATAACTTAATATCAGGTAGAATTTACGATGAAACTTCCTCTGAAAAATTCCTGGAATCAAAAATTTCACTATTGTCTCAAGTTGAGGCTTTTTTAAATGAATCTCAAGCAAGCGGTATAAATGGAGCATTAAATGAGTTCTTCAATTCCCTTCAAGATTTATCATTAAGACCCGATGGTGTCGCTGAAAGAGAAGGTGTTATTGGTTCCGCATCAATATTTATCAATGAGTTGAACAGAACAGCACGCGCAATCAACAATATTCAAGTATCAGCAGACAATAAAATTAGAGAAGTAGTCACAGAGATAAATACAATTACTAAAGAAATTGCAAGATTAAATACTCAAGCATTAAGTGCAAATTCATCCATCCCCGGTGGTGGTAATTCCCTCCTTGATCAGAGAGATGAACTGGTCAGGCAATTATCAGAACTAATAGATGTTCGAGTTATATATGATTCAAATGGAAGTGCAACTGTCCTTACAAAAGGAAGTGGATATACACTCGTTGCAAATAACGTTTCAAGCGACCTCAGTGTCCAACCCAATGCAAATAACAAGAATTATCTTGATGTATATATTGGCTCAAATGAAACAATAAGTTATAATATAACAAACAGTATTCTTGGTGGAGAACTGGGTGGTCTTATTGCAGTCAGAGACGTAAGTACTAACAATGTAATTGATAACCTTGATAGAATGACCGCTACACTAATAAATGAATTTAATAAAATTCATAGAACAGGATTTGGCTTGGATGGTTCAACCGGGTTAGACTTCTTTCAACCCCTTACAGCAAGGGGATCCCACGATGTCAATAATATCGGTGATGCGAGCATTACCGCTTCCATAACAGATTATAATGCAATTACGTATGATAATTACATCATTGAATTTCAGGATGTTCCACCTTTAACCTATAATATTTACAGAGAAGGAGACTTAACAACGCCTATCGCAACAGGGGCATACAATTCAGGAGTTCCAATTAATATCGAAGGTTTATCGATTACCATAACAGATGGTGCGGGTGGTCCACCATCTGCAGGTGATAAATTTTATGTGAGTACAAAAGAAGGGGCAACTCAGAACATTGCTTTAAATCCAGTTGTTGCCTCAGACATCAACAAGATTGCCTCCTCATCCGATTTAAATCAATTACCCGGAAACAATGACATTGCTTTACAATTAGCTAATCTCATAGATGCTCGCATATTTCAAAATGGATCAGCAAACATCTCCAATTACTATGGAGCAATTGTCAGTCAGTTGGGCACAGACCTTAAAAATGCTAATATGACGCTTGAGAGCCAACATTCGATTGTTGAACAATTATCTAATATAAGAGAGCAAATTAGTGGAGTATCGTTGGATGAGGAAAGTATAAAACTAATGGCTTACCAACGTGGATTTCAAGCATTATCAAGAATTATTACTATCATAGATGAACTTATGCAAGAACTTGTTAATATCTTATAAATTCTGATGTAACGCGAGCTTTAGCTCGCATAATCTTGCGACATAAATGTCGCGTTACATTCAAGGGAAGTGATATATAATGCGAATCACACAAAATATGATGTTCAGAATTGCTAATGAGGCGATTCGAAGAAATGCAATTAAACTAATAAAATCTCAGGAACAAATTTCAACTGGAAAGAGAATTAATAAACCTTCCGATGACCCGGTCGATACTGGTGATATTCTAAATCTCAGAACAAGTATATCTAAAACCAATCAATTTCTGAGCAACGATGATAGAGCAATTTCTATACTGACAAGTATGGATTCTGCATTACAATTATTATCAGGTCTTATCATCAGGGCAAAATCTCTTACAGTCCAAGCCGCTAATGACGCTGTTATGAGTCCAGAAAATAAAATTCAACTTGCTATTGACTTAACAGGTATGCTCCAGGAACTCATAGATGCTGCTAATACTCAATATATGGACCAATATATTTTCTCAGGAAATAAAATCAGAACACAAACCCTAACTCCCCTTGGTATCCAGACCAACGCTTTACCCGGTAACTCTGGTAATGCAGAAGTCACTGCAACAGATATCAAGGATATGACTAAATATACTTTTGACAATTACACAATAACATTCTCATCACCACCAGACCCTCCTACCTATACAGTTACTAATCAAAGAACAGGACAAGTTGTTGCAACAGGAACATATACATCGGGTGAGGAAATCCTTTTCGATGGTTTTTCTGTAACTATATCCGATTCAGTTGGTTCCCCTCAGAATGGTGATTCTTTCGAAGTCATCACAGATAATGTTGGGACCTACCAGGGTGATTCAAATAGTATGAGCATTGAAGTCGATGATGACCTAATGGTCGATATCACTCTCACTGGAGATAGAATCTTTAAAGGAGTTGGGGGTGGTACTGATATTATTCAATCATTTGTGGATTTGATAAGGGCATTAAGACAAAATGATATAGATGGGATTAATGAGGGACTGACAAATCTTGATAATTCTCAGAAACAGATTCTCGATTTCTTATCTGTAGCAGGAGCAAAACAAAACGAGGTTAACAATGTCTCTGAGAGATTAAAGGACTTATTAATTGTTCAAAAAAGTGCATTATCCAAAATCGAAGATGCAGATATGATTGAAGCCTCTTCTGAATTTGCCAAAGACCAATTTGCATTCCAAACGACACTAAAAGCTAATGCACAAATTCTTCAACAATCACTTCTTGATTATCTTAAATAATTAATAAAAAATGTTGATAGATACTTTCTATAAATATATATAGGATGCAGAAAAATGATTTACTATGTCTACCGTAAGAATGTTGTGGTGCGACATTTATGTCGCACTTTTATATGAAATGAATCTCGCTCCACAAGAATTTTTTACGGGGATAACTCCAGCTCTTCAATGAAAACGAAAAGTTGGACGATTTGAGAAAGGATGCTCAAAAATGCTTATTCTGTCAAGACGAGTTGGTGAAAGTATCATAATCGGCGACAATATCGAAATAACTATTGTAGACATAAAAGGAAATCAGATTAAACTCGGGATTAAGGCACCTTCTGAAATTAGAGTTCATCGCTATGAAATCTATCAAAAAATTCAGGAGGAAAACAAATTAGCCGCTGAAAGCTCGATTCAGCCTGAACTCCTTGATAAAGTAGTCATCAAAAAACAAAAGAAATAAACCTTTTTAATAGTCTCATTTCCAAGCCCCAGCTTGGGAACGCAATGAAAGGTAAAATAAATGAGTCGACAAACCAGTAAACCAAGAAATAACAAAAAGAACTCCAAAATAAAAATCAAGACATCAAGATTCGGTGAACTTACCGTTAAAAAAGACACCCTCATTCATTTTCCTGAGGGAATTTATGGCTTCGAATATGCTAAGGAATATATATTGTTAGAGCACTATAAAGAAGGCTCACCATTTAAATGGTTACAGGCAGTGAAAGAACCCAATCTTGCCTTCGTTATTATCAATCCTGTTGATTTTATACCTGACTATACAATGCAACTAACAGAAGAAGATTGTAAATTTATCCAATTAAAAGATAGTGGTGATTTTGCTCTTATGACTATCGTTACTATTCCCGGAGATGAGCCTCAAAAACTTACAGCGAATTTCAAAGCACCTCTCATCGTTAATGTTTCAAGTAGAATTGGCAGACAAATCATCCTTGAGGATGAAAAATACCTGATCAAACAACCCCTTTTTTTTGAAGAAATCGTTCCTGCTAAAAAATAAATAGAAAAACCTACAAACCGATAAATCCTTTATGTAGGGAACGGTCGCGACCGTTCCCTACTTTCTAACCCAATTTATTTTGTTTCTTTTTAAGCCTTGCTAATCTTTTCCTCAATGATTCCATACTAACATTATATTTACTTTTTTTAAAAATATCATCAGACATCTCACACAAAACTTCAATTTTTTGAATTGCCTTTTGAACTATTGAAATCGCAGTATTATAATCTCTTGCTTTATGCTCAAAATATTTTGCAAGCTCTTCAAAATGAAAAATGTCATCAATATCAAATCTATCAACTAAATCAAACCAGATATTTACGGCATTCTCATAATCACACATTTTCTTATAAAGCATAGAAAGTTTATCACGTATATGAAACTCTAATTCTGTAGTGCGCGATTCATCTCGCAATTTCTGCGACAGCCCTACCGCACTACTATCTGTCCCTAATTTATCCAAAGTCTGCAAATAGCACTCTATAGCCTTATCATAAAAATTATCCTTTTGATAAGTAAGAGCAAGCCCATAAAGGTCTATTGGCTCAAGCACATCAAATTGATAAGGATTCTCATAAATATTATGAGTAAGAATAGTAAGCATCGCCAATGAAAATATATCCTGTTGATTATGGTTGAATACATTAACCATTCTCTCTCTACGAATCCCACGAACATAATCAAAATAAACATAAGGAATAAGCTCGGAGGGAATATCATTTTCTCTCTTGACATTAAGAATGTTTGATTCAATACTCGGCAAACTGCAATCACCCAATCTTCGCTTCCAGAGCCTTCTCGCAATAAAGAGCAAATCAAGATTCGGAATTTCAAAGTTCATCGGTATTCGATTATAAATAAATCTTGAGCGTAAAAGGGGAATGTCAAAACACTTACCGTTATATGTAACAAACCCTTCAAACTTGCTGAGCAAATCTTTCAGAGCCAATAACATTGCCGTCTCAAAATGATAATCCTCCATAAAAAATTGCTCAATGATAAAGGCATCCTCTTGAAAATAACCACAACCAACTAAAAAAGCATAAGTCCCTGTGCCACCCGCAAGACCTGTGGTTTCCGTATCAAGGAAAAGAAGTGACTGCGGATTGACATTTCCAATCTCTGAATCCCTACCAATAATAGAAAGAGTTTCAGGATTCAAAGCCTGATAATGGGAGAGAATTTCTCTAAATTGTAGGGGCATATTGCATATGCCCAATGTTTTGGGGGGCACGTGCAACGTGCCCCTACGTGGAAGATTGTCAATTGCAGAAAAATGAATAATAGATTTCCTTTGAAAAAACTGCCCAATATCTGACTTAACGATTTCCCCTTCAAATAAATCACTTATAGTAATAACCTTTTCCATTTTCTTTTTCTCAAAAAATTCTGACCCTTTAAAGACAAGTCCATTTAATTCTTTTGTAAGTTTTTTCATATGTTGACGACTATTATGATTATTTGCGATTTAAAAAAATCCCAAGTAATAAGTACAATAAAAAACTAAAGATATCAAAATAAAAATTAATGACATTTATATGAAATAAATAAAAAAGCCGAGTTATTTTACTCGGCTTTTAAGTATTGAAGAATAACAAGACTAAACCATTTTATTCATACACTGACCAATCCTGTGCTTTAGCTGGCAATGCAGCACTATAACTTAACCTTCCCATATTTACAGCATTTCCAACACCTCTCTGAGTATAAAATACCTTTCCACCGGTTTTGTCAATATAAACACCACCATAACAATTAATGTCATTCATTGCTACAGTAGTATCGTTAACAGAAGCCATCAATGCACCAGTTGTTCCATCTAAAGCCACGATAGTGCGAGGAGTGAGAGCAGGATTACAGGCAACAAGAACATCAGCCACATCATCATAATCCATTATCGTGCTTCCTGTTGCTTCTGCTGGGGGTAACCAAATAGTCGATTCTAATGCCCAAACACCGCCAGTCTTAATAGCATGCGTTGGATCACTTTGAGTATCCGGTGCTGCCCAAGCTTTGTCTAAGGTTGCATTAACCGCACAACCGTTTTTTGCCATACCAAGAGTCTGGTCGATAAGGGTAAATGTAAGTCCGTCTGCTGTTCCCAAAATATCAATTGGTGTACTAACATCACTACCGCAAAGTGCAATTTTAGTACTTGCCCCTGTTCCACTAACATCCATAGTTCTTTCGAAATTTACACCCGTCATTGCAGAAGTACCTGTCGCAGACTCATTTGCCCAGCGGTAAAGATTACTAGGACCATCGCTATAACCATAAATTACACCATCCGCGGTTGCACCCAAAGCAAATATACCTAATCCACCAGTATCAACACCTGTTAAATTAAGTGTATTACCAGTATCTGAACCATCAGTACCACTGAAAATCTTTATAGTTGTTCCTGCCACGCTTACTAAAAAGTGATTGGTTGCCGGGTTATAACAACCCGCATAACAGCCACCAGTTAAAGCATTATTGATTTGCCAATCAGCTGACATAATAACAGTTACCTGAGAAAATAATAACATTGAAAGACCTAAAAAGAACAATAATAATAACTTTACTTTCATAGATTATTCCTCCTTAAGCTAATTTGAAAATGAAAAACAGAAAGAAATTATTTTTACCTCCTTTCCTATTTTCATAATTTGCATTAACCTATATGTTTATTAATATAACCAAGTCAAGAGAAAAATAATATCAAAGTTATGTTTTGTTTTATATCTAAATAGAGTTCTAAGTGTAAAATATTCAAAATTAATCTTGACAAAGCTTTTATTTTGTCATTTAAATCTTCATAAAATATTAAAAGGAGGAGGTATATAATGAAAAAGGCGATTTTATTACTTTTAAGTCTTTTCATTGTTTCTTTAGCCTTTGCAGGCTCTATTAACAATGTTGCAATTTCCTGGTCTGCCACAGTAGGCGGATTGACTGGTAACCCTTCCTGTGGAACCTATAACTGGGCAACTGGTCATTTCTTAGTCTGTGATTATACCGCAGCAGCCGGCCTGAAGGTCCGCATTGCAAGTGGGACTGATGGCTCATTAACAGGTGGTACACTAAGTACAACAGGTTTAACTCTTGGAACATTAGGTGTATTCAGCATCTGTGCTGGTCCAGATGGAGTCGTTTATGGTGGAGGAAACCCGGTCCTCGTGGTACTTGAAACAAGAGTATTATATCGTTGGGCAAATGAAGGTGATGGTGCCCCAACACAACAAGAACCTGCTCAGCCACTCGGCGTTGGTATGCAATTCCCAAGAGCTATGGATGTTATTGGAACAGGTACAAGCACAATTGTTGGTGTTACAGGAGATTCTACTGATTATAATGTTACATTTCTTACAACAACAGATGGAACAACGTTCTCTGTTACTGATTATACCACAGTAGCCAGTCTAAATGAAAGAGAGCAAATAAAAGGGGGAGTTGCACTCGTTCCAGGAATGGCTAAAGTCTATGGTACAAAAGCAGATGGAGCTGGTCAAGTATGCCGTATGGATTCAGCTGGAATACAAACCTGGGCAGCCGCCGCTGGTTTTACACCCCCTAACAGTTATACCGCTCCACCGACAGGTCTTGGTCAGGCTTCCCCAATCGGATACGCTCCTAACCTCAACGTAGTTTTCGTATTGGGTTCTTCTGATGTCGCAAATGATTATCTTAGTGTTCTTGACGGCGATACAGGCGCGATTCTTGCACAAACGCAAATTGGTCAAAATATAGCAATTTATGGTTATGGTGCAATTGATGTTGATGACGAACTTGGTGAAGCTTATTTTATAGCAAGGGCTGTGGCAGTAAATAACTTTGTTTGTGGAAAAATCACATTTGACCCCTGGTTACCACCCACAAAGGCTAATGTCTGGAATATTTACGAATAATTAATTCCCTATTTGAATAATTGTAAAAGGGACTCAAAAATTGAGTCCCTTTTTTTATTTCATTAAATGAAAACATAAATAATATTCAACTTTATTTGTATGGGTGAACCCACATGTTCGACTATCCCCTCTTGAGAGGGGTTAGGGGTGTGTTATTAGGGCAGACGCACAGGTCTTGCCCCTACAAGTAGATTATAAAAATTACTCCTCAGCCCTCGAAATTCGTTTCCAATTCACTAATCTTATTAGAAAGAATAACAATCTGAGATTCGATTTGCGCTTTTCGTTCCTCAAGCTCTTTCAGTACCTGAGAGGCGACGGGGATAAGGTCTGAGCGGAGTTTCTCTTTTTCATTCTTAAGTTTTTTCAATTCCTCTTTCAAAGTATCAATAACATTCGTTTCAAATTTCAACCTTACTTTTCGCATCTTTAATTGAGCCTGAAGTAGTTCCTTGGATACCTCATTAAAATGCCGTTTTTCATTTTCAATTTCCAAATCAACATCATTTAATTTTTGTAAGGCTGGAATATTAGAATTGTCCTTTGAAACTATCTCTTCAAACTTAACTCTTTCTTTCTGCAATCCTTTGAGTTTCTCTTCAATCTTATGAATCTCCAATTGTAAATTATTTTGTGATTCCTCAAATTGTGATAATTTTTCCGAATATTCTTTTTCCACTTATGCTACTCCTTCAAAATTTGTAGGGAACGCACATTGTGCGTTCCATTTTCTTAACGCATCTCTGCGTTCACTACATTTTAATGTCTCATCACAAATCCACATAGAGACGCATTGCGATGCGTTTCTGTACTTTATTTTTATCATTTAAAAGTCAAGTAGTGGACTGCTGGCTGATGCATAGAGTTTCTTCGGTATCCTACCTGCAAGAAACGCTTTCCTTCCAGCAATAGTGGCTGCTTTCATAGCTTCTGCCATCTTCACAGGGTCTTTTGCACCAGCTATACCTGTATTTAATAATACGCCATCACATCCCAATTCAAACGCTATCACCACATCTGAAGCAGTTCCTACACCTGCATCAACTATTATCGGAACCTTTGCATTCTGTAAAATTATCCTGATGTTACTTTTATTAATTATTCCCTGTCCCGAACCTATGGGCGCCCCTAAAGGCATAACAGAAGCTGCTCCCACTTCCTCCAGCTTTTTCGCCATTACTATATCATCATTTGTATAGGCTAAAACTTTAAATCCTTCTTTCACTAAAATCTTCGTAGCCTCAAGCGTCTCAATAATATTCGGCATCAAAGTTTTTTCATCACCGATAACCTCTAATTTCACCATATCCCCAATCCCGAGTTCTCTCGCCATTCGAGCAATCCTTATCGCATCTTCCGCAGAATAACAACCAGCCGTATTAGGTAAAATTACATATTTCTTAGGATCAATAAATTCGAGTATATTCTCTTCTTTCTTTTTAAAATTTACACGTCTTAATGCCACAGTTATTATCTCAGCGCCAGAGGCTTCTAATGATTTTTGCATTATCTCGAAATTGGCATATTTCCCCGTTCCTACAATCAACCTTGATGAGAATTCTCTATCGCCTATTTTTAATTTGTCATTAACATTCATATTCCAATATTCCTTCTTGAATCTATAATGTAGAGACGCAATGCATTGCGTCTCTACATTAATACAAAAAAAAAATTAACCACCACCAACCATTTGGATTATTTCCAATTTATCCCCTTCCTGTAAAATGTTATCAAGCATCTCATTCTTTCTTAATATCACCTTGTTTTTTTCCACAACGACTCGTTTCTCATTTATATCAAGCAGGTTAAATAAGTCTTTTACCTTAGCGCCATCTTTAACTTCCACCTTTTCTCCGTTTACAATAATTTCTATCAAAAGTTATACCTTACACATATAAAATTAAACAAACAAGGATAATTAACATATATAATGTAGAGACGTGATACATTACGTCTCTACAAAAATATAAAAAAATAATTAACCTCTACATCAATCTATGTCAAGAGAGTTTTGATTATTTACTAACTATCCTTAAAAAAGTTTCTCTTAATAGTGATGAATAATCAATAAAAAGTTTTTTTAACGAATCAGTTTTTTCTGATTCCATCTTCAAACTTTTACTCAAGGCTTGATACTTATAATCCTTTTTAGGAAATAATCCAAACTGGGGATAAAAAATTAGCCGTGTTCTACTATCAATTCTCCTTAAGAAAACGTAAAGATTTTTCAATTCTTTATAAGCAGACTCATCAAGAATATTAAAATGGAATAACTTCTCGAGTGCCCTCAATGTATTTGCTTCAAAAATATCCGAATAAGAATTACAATATTTGAGTTGTAGATATTGAATAAGAAAATCTATGTCCGAAATTCCTCCTCTACCATTTTTAATATCACTCAATGCCCAATCGGGTAATTTGTCCTTTTCCTCGAGTCTTTTCTTCATATCCAAAATATTATTTCTAATGTCAAATTTGCTAACATTCTTGATGATGATATTCTTGACATTACTTATGAACTCCTCAGCTAAAGATTTATCACCGACAAGATAATCTGCCTTTAAAAAAGACTGATATTCCCAGAGCATTGCCTTATTTTCATAGTAATCATAATATCTTTCAATAGGAGCAGTAATAGGAGCGTTTTTACCTTCGGGTCTTAACCGCGCATCCACTTTATAAATATAACCTTCCTCTCCCATATCTGATAAGGCTTTTATAACATCTGCGGTCAGTTTTGAAAAATAAGTAAAATTATCAATTGAATTCTCACCATCCGTATAACCATCTCCAGAATAAACAGAGATAATATCCAGGTCAGAATGATAAGTAATTTCATTCCCACCTAATTTCCCTAAAGCAACCAGGCACATTTTTGATTTTTGTAGGGAACGGTCGCGACCGTTCCCTACTTTATCAATCCGGGGTTCACCATATTTAAGTTTATAGCTTTGTTCGACCAATTCAAATACAATCTTAAAAAGAGTTCTGGCAAGTTCTGATAATCTTTTGCTCGCTTCTTCCCAATCTATGATATTCAATAAATCATTTATACCCACTAAGATTACATTTAACTTTCTCTCTTTTCTGAGATATGTCATTTTTTTTTCAAATGTGTTTAAAGATTCTAAATTTGATTTTAATATTGTTTCTTTCTCCTCAATTGGTTGCGACAATGACAACAACTCTGGTTCTGCTATCATATCAAAAATTTCTGGATGGGCAATCATCTGTCTTGAAAGAAAATCACTTGTCCCAAAAACTTTAATTAATAATTCCAATACCTTTCTATTCGACTTCAAAATTTGATAAATATAATCCCTTGTCTTATAAGCCTCGATGAATTCCTCAAAAAATGTTATTGCTTTATCAGGAAATGGGGAATCACTACAAGAAATCAATAAATCAGGAAATATTTCCTCAAATAATTTTCTCGCAGAATCACTGATGTAAATTTCACCACTTCCGGATGACAATTGCTTGATAACATTCAAAACTGATTCTAAGTCAGCAAAATTATATTGCTTAAGGATTTTAAAACACATATCCTTATCTAAATGTTCATTAAAGAAGACATCCAGCTCAGTGAATTTATCTTTCCCTTTATCCACCTCAATTACTTTTTTATAAATATTATGAACGTCTTCAGTAATCCTACGATACTTACTCATTAATAAATTTTCTGCTTCTTCATCATCAGAGAAATTGAAATTCAACCGTTTTGCAAGCTTCCTCAAATCATATTTGTTTTTAGGAATCGTATGAGTTTGTAACTCATTAACAACTTGAAGTCTATGCTCAAGAGACCTCAAAAATATATAAGCCTCTTCCAATAATTTACCGTCTTCTTGAGTCACTAAATTAAACTTTTTTAATTTTTGAATCGTATCAAGTGTTGATAAGCATCTAAGTTCAGGATTTACTCGACCGAACAAAATTTGAAAAACTCCACATATAAACTCTATCTCTCTAATTCCTCCATATCCTCTTTTAACTTCTCTGTAGTAGTCGTCAGTATCTTTTAATTTTCCATCTATTATTTCCTTAAGCTTCGCTGTCTCAGTGATTAATTCATCAGGAATTATATCGGAAAATTTGAAAGCATCTGCAAGCTGATAAAATAATTTGTGAAATTCGGCATCTCCATAAATACAGCGTGCTTTAAGTAGCGCCAATTTTTCCCAGATTCTTCCTTGTGTAAAATAATAAATACGATAACTCTCAAGCGACCTTGCAACAGGACCTCTCCCTCCTTCCGGTCTAAGCCGAATATCTGTCCTATACAAACTCCCCTCACTGTCTATCTCACTCAACATCCCGATAACTCTCTCAGTTAATTTACAGAAAAACTCGTGATTAGTGACAATCTTCCCCTTTGATGTGGTGCGAGATTCATCTCGCAATTTTTGCGGCAGGGATGTCGCACCACTTGTTTCCCCTTCATCTTCGTAAACAAACATTAAATCAATATCCGATGAGAAATTAAGTTCGCATCCACCCAATTTCCCCATTGCAACTACTGCATAGCTTGATTCTTTTCCTTTTAATTCTTGATTTTCACAGATGGGTCTTCCATAAGATTTGACCATCTCCTCATAGCATAATTCAACAATAGCGGTGATTATTGAATTGGCGAGATTGGATAGTTCGGAAACTACATTCCTGAAATCAGCCAAACCTAACAAATCCCGTAACGCTATCCTCATAATTTCTCTTCTTTTAAACCGACATAAGGAACTCTTCGCTTTATCTCTTTTTTTAAATACCTTTATTAAAGAGTTTGCCTCCTCTTGATAGTCAGAAAGAGTTTTATCAATCTTTAAATTATTTTCAACTATCAACCAATCAAAATATTCGGGATTTTTTATAAGAATCTCTGAAAGAAATTGGCTTGATGAGAAGATAATGGTGAGATAATCAATAACAGAAGGATCCTCAATTAATTCAGAAAAGAAGGAATATTTATCGACAAGAGCCTCAGTAAATCTACCCCAGTTTATTAAGGCATTATCAGGGTCAGGTGAATCTTGTATCGTAAGCAACATCTTATAAATAACTTTTGAGAAAAGTTCCCTGACATCACCTTCCCCTGCAAGATTCTGCAGATTCCTATCAGCACGTTCAATATCGTTGAAATTTAGTCTCTTATATATATTAATGCGTTTATCTTCAGACAATTCCTTTGAAAGAATTAATCCTTTTGCTTCATCCTCAGTAATAGGATTCATAAAACACTCTTCTCCACTCCAAAATTAAAACTGAATACCCGTTCCCCTTCAGGGAGAGGGGTAGAGTGGGGGTAAATTCTTTTTCCCATTAATTACATTTCATTGAAGTATAAATCAATGTTATTCTATCGCGTTTTCGATATTGACTATCCTATAATCATTCAATTCATTATTAATATTCAACGTAACAACATCATCAGCTTTGTGTCCCAAAAGAGTAGACCCAATCATAGAAAGAAAAGAAATAATATTTTGATCAGGCTGGGAGTCCCATTGACCTAAAATTGTATACTCCAGTCTATGCTCTCCTACTAAACTTTTTAATACTATATGAGTCCCAACAGTAACATTCGACGTATCCACTTCATCTCGAATAATCACCTTAATCCGAGAAAGCTCTCTCTCCAATTCCCTAATTCTTTCCATAAGAGACTTCTGCTTCTGTTTAGCCGCTTCATATTCAGCATTGTCTGTAATATCCCCCTGACTTGCCGCCTCAGCAATCTCCTTACTATTTTGAGGAATTTCAACTTTTACAAGATGTTCATACTCCAATTTCTTTTTCTCAATCGCCTTTTGCGTTGCATATATAAATTCGGTTTTAGATTCATCAACCATTACTCGCTCAATAATTTCTGGTCTCCTCTGTTTTATTTTAACATCAATAGCGCCTTTAAATACTTCACTAAGTGCTCTATTACTCAATAATAATAACCTTAATCTCTTCACTCCATCTATCGTTTCATTATCAATTAATTCGATAAGATAAGCATAGTGCTTTTCTGATAACACACCTCTTATCTTATCAATCACCCTCTTTCCTTCTTTTCCTATTACCTTAGCATCAATATTATCCTGGATATGATTAAGCAACTCCAATAATTTTTCAATGATGTCAAATTTTGATAAATCAAACTCTTCAAAGTTCCATTTACCAGACAATAAATTTTTTGATACCCAGGCGAACAGCTCTGGAGTTTGATGATAATTTTTTATCGTGTTTTTTATTATACCCTGAGCTAATTCTACCTTTCCTATCTTTTCGATAAATTTCAAAAGCCATTCTAAAAGCTTCTGAGATAATTCTGTTGAAACATCCTGAACAAAGCTTTCCCAAAAATCAGGTTTTTTCTCATACAGGTCTGTGAGGAATTGTCTTTGATTCTCAAAAATCTTTAATCCTGATAAAACATCCCTCAAATTGACATTGGAACTGACAATTTCCTCAAAAATATTAGAAACACTTTCATCTTTTACCTTTAGAACACCATTTATTTCCTTAATAATATAGAGTAAATCGAGTTTCTCAATATATTGTTCATCACTTAAACGTTTCAAATCCTCAAACAAATAATCCCTAATCTTACTCAAGACAGCATTCTTATTCTTTTTAATCTTGAAAGCTTCTTTTATTACCTCATATTTTTTCTCTATTGTCTTACAACTCTGATATTTTTGAAAAACCTCATCAGAATACTCTACTGCAACTTCACGGAGTGTATAAATTGGGTCATTCCCCTTGCCTTCTTCCAGATAAGGATCATATTTTAACTTTGATTTTGTATCCGTCCACCACTTACTCCATTCTTTTTCCCCGATTATATTTTTTGTTAAAATATTCTTAATATTTGAAAATTTTAGAGAGCCTCTATAACTTTTCAGAATTTTTTTAATCAATTCAACAGGTTTATCTTTTGCCATTTTTATAATTTCATCTTGACTGATAACCTGTTGAACAAGAAAATGATTCTTGGAAATTTTTCTCAAGAATTGAGGAGCACCCTCAAGATTGATGAAATGTTTACCTTTATTCTCAAAATTAATCTGAATCCGATTCCTGTCTGTATCAACAACTAAAATTTCACCAATCCCCCAACTTTTATGAACAAAAAAATCCCCTCTATCAAAATAAACAAATTTCTCAAACTTATCCAGAGCCTCGTAGAGATTATCAGCCGTTTCGAGTCTTGATTTATCAAGATACAGCGCGTAATTTTCCTTTTGACTGTATAAATTTTCGACTATTTCTAATACATTTTTCCTCAACTCAACATTTTTTCTATCCTCGTGCAATACAAATCTCACAATAACAAGGGCATCAGCATATCTCTTCTCTTCAACAAACTTCTGAACAACCATTTGAAAGACAATACTCAACTTATCAAAATATCTATCTCTGATAACTCTTTTCATAATACCCTGTATATATTCCCCATCGACCTGTTCTATCTCTATTAATCGCAACAACTGTTCCTCAATTCTGTGATGCTTTTTCCTTCTTAAATTGTCTTCAATTTTACCTTTAAGCAAAAGAGCTTCATTTTCTTCAATCACTTGATTTTCACCAGTCGTAGACCTGATTTCGTCCGTCATTTTCTCCTCCCGAATGAGTTGTAGCGGTCGCATTTATGCGACAACTATTTGTTAGTGCGATGAATCGCACCACTACAATGTCATGCTGAACTTGTTTCAGCATCCAGTTCAGATTCCGAAACAAGTTCGGAATGACATAAAAAAAGCCTATGAACATACGTTCATAGGCTTATTTCTGGATAGACTATCTAATCCAGGTTTTTTAAACAAATATATATAACCATAAAAAATTAATTTCAATCCAATCATTTTGTCTCCATAGCCGATACTGCTTTCGCTATTTCCTTATTAGCCGTTGCGATAGAATTTAGCGCATCGGCTATCTTATTTGTTGCTTGTGCGTTATTATCAATCGCCTTCGCTATACCTTCGTATGCCATCACAACGCTGTCTTGAGCATAGGCAGGCGTTGACACATTCATTAAAGGCTTTGCTACTAAAATAAATAATAAAATAGCAATTATAGTTAAAATAACTTTCGTATAGGTGTCAACTTTCATTTTTATTTTCCTCCTTTTATCACTTTCAAAAATTTACTTTTTTCATAAACATACTTATTAATTATAAAATATTAATCAAGCTAAATTTTAAGCAATAATCACTAAAAAAATATGGGGACAGACGTATGTCGTCTGTCCCCACATTTTATTATAAATTTTTCACAAATTCAATTGCTTCAGTGGGGCATTTAGGAATACATAATCCACAATGTATACATTTATCCTTATCAATGACAAATTTCTTCTTTAATTCACCACTTGGTGCATCTACAGGACAAACTCGATAACACATTTCACAACCATTACATTTTCCCTCATCAATTTTCGCATAAGGATAATTTTTCTTCGGAATAATATCGTTGATAGTATGCATCGGACAACCTGCAATACATAATCCGCAACTCGTGCATTTATCATAATCAATCACTGCTAATTCATTTTGCATACTTATCGCATTAAATGGACATCTATTAACACATATCCCACAAGCAATACAACCCACTTTACAAGCTTCTTTAACTACTTTGCCTTTATCGTGACTCGAACAGTTAATAAACACTCCTTTATCTTGAGGGACAAGGACATATAAATTCTTCGGGCAAGCATCGACACATTTCCCACAGGAAGTACATCTTTCATCAATAACGTGAGACAATCCATCATCACCTATATACATAGCTTCAAATGGACAGGCTGAAACACAAGCTCCAAGACCAATACAACCATAAAAACACTTCTTTGGACCCTCACCAATCAATATAGCCGCTCTACAATCATAAACACCCATATAACTGAACTTCTCTTTTGCATTTGACTTCGAACCATTACATAAACATCTCGCCTTCTTGGGTATTGTAATTGAAACAGTCTTTCCTAATAATTTCGCCAGATTCTGCCTTCTTTCTTCATTACATACAGGACAATCACCAATTTCTGCATCACCTTTTGCCAATGCCGCCGCATAGGCATTACAACCCGCATATCCACAGGCACCGCAATTTGCACCCGGTAATAGCTCAAATACCTTTTCAACATTTGGGTCTGTTTCAATAGCAAACATTTTCGAGGCATAAGCTAATCCTGCCCCAAATACTGCCCCAAGACCGGCTAATAATCCTACTGAACTTATTATTATCTGACTATCTATCATAACTCTTTAAACCTTGTAAAATACTTGTGCGATGATAAGTTTTCACTAATTATTGTTCCAAATCAAGGATTCTGTATCACGGCAAAACTTCAACCCCTCACCTTAATTCTCTCCCCAGAGGGGAGAGGGAAGGGTGAGGGGGCATACCTTTATAGAGCAATAATTTTTTAAAATTTATAATCTTATCGCTACACTTTTTATTATTTCGGCAATTTCATTCCTGCGAAACCTAAGAACGCTATTGCCATCAAACCTGCAATAATAAATGCGATCGGCATCCCCCTTAACGATTTTGGAATATCAGCAAATTCTAATCGCTCCCGAATCCCAGCCATTACTATTAAAGCAAGAGTAAATCCAACTCCAGAGCTAAATCCTTGAATTATAGATTCAATAAAATTCCTACTATCCGTAATATTCAAAACAGCCACTCCTAAGACAGCACAATTCGTTGTTATCAAAGGCAGATAAATTCCTAATGCCTGATATAATGCAGGAGCTGTCTTCTGAATAAACATCTCGACTAATTGAACAAAGGCAGCTATGACAAGGATAAATACAATTGTTTGATAATACCCGATGCCATATTTCACAAGGACCTGCTGAACCCACCACGTAATTGCTGATGCCATTGTCATAACAAATATAACTGCCATCCCCATTCCAACAGCTGAATCTAATCTCTTCGATACACCCACATAAGGACATATCCCTAAAAATCTTGAAAAAACAAAATTATTCACAAAAATAGATGCGATGAATATGCCAAATAAACTCGCAAACATTTCACTTTCTCCTTGTAACGCGAGATTTATCTCGTTTTCCCCGCATTGAGTTGTTTCAATCTCAATCTGTTTTTATTCCAAGTATATAGTCCCATTAACATTCCTACTATCAAGAATCCACCAGGAGGTAGAATCATTATAGCTGCAGCAGGAAATCCTTTGGGGAAAAATAACATCCCAAAAAATTTATTCACTCCTAAAATCTCCCGAATTGTCGCAATAATTAATAGCGCCAATGTAAAACCCAATCCCATCCCAACCCCATCAAAGAAAGATGCTATAACACCATTCTTCGATGCAAATGCTTCAGCCCGTCCTAAAATGATGCAATTGACTACAATCAATGGAATAAAAATTCCAAGTGTATGATATAAGGACGTGAAATACGCCTCCATAACCAATTCCACAAGCACTACAAATGAAGCAATGACAACAATAAAACAGGGTATCCTTATCTTATTCGGAACGAATCCTTTTATCAAAGAAATAATAACATTCGACATAATTAGAACAAATGAAGCCGCTATGCCCATCCCAATGGCATTCTCTACAGAAGTTGATACGGCTAATGCTGGACACAAACCCAACACAATTACAAAAATTGGATTCTCTTTCCATATCCCATTGGCAAGTGCTTTAAAATGATTCATTTGCTTCCACATCCTTTTCTGAAATCAATGATTGAAAACTTTGATTAGAACCTCATCACAAAATGTAGAAATCGAATCTATCAGAAATACTAATCCACTTGTTTTATAATCTCCGTCATTTGCTCTCTTATATCATTAATACTATCCGCAATAGCTTTTGAAGTAATAGTGGCTCCAGATATTGCTGAAATATCATTTAAGTTCTTAAGAGTCTCTTTTTCTTTAGGACCCATAATTAACCACTCAGTACCCTTAACTACAATAATTGGCTTATTTATTGTAAGACCTATAAATTGCTCCTGAAACCAGGGTTTTATAATGTGCCTATCACCTTTTTTCTTGCTAAATATACTCCATATATAATCATTACTGGGAACCTCTACTATCCTTGTTCCTAATGCAGGTGTCTCGAGCTGAAATACAATCTCAAAACCAATTATATCTCCATTATTATTAACTCCCACAATACTTTTTATGTCATTACTATAACCAAATTTATGAACTGAAAATGCAAAACCTTTTACTTCTCCATTAATTTCACCTTTCCAGTATGAAATCTCCTTTCCACTTTTATCTTTGACCACATTTTCTTTGACATCCATCCCTTCCAAAACCGACCTAACTGCACTCAAGGTACTTTCCTTTTCTTGCATTTCAATTTTTTCTTTAGTATAACTATAAACAAAACCGAGAAAGAAACCTGCAAGAGCGGTTATTATTCCGAGCACCAAACAAAATCTGATGATGTCTTTCATATATTCACCTTAAAGGTAACACGGCTATCTTGCCTGCTTTATCTATGCCGACAAGATGTCGGCGTTACAATAATAATCAGGTTATTTTTACCTCTTTTTTATATCCAAATATTTTTCTTCTGGTCAATTTATCTATTAAAGGAACTACGCTATTCATTACTAATATGGAATAAGAAACTCCTTCAGGGTATCCACCCCAGATTCTGATTACACTGGTTAAGAAACCACATCCAATGCCAAAAATAATCTTTCCTGTAGAAGTCATTGGTGACGTAACCATATCTGTTGCCATAAAAAAGGCACCTAATATTAATCCACCGGATATAATATAGAAAACAGGCACCAGATATATTTGGTCAGTAAAAAACTCATAAATAAATGTGAAAATGAATACTGTTAATATATAGACTACTGGAATATGCCAGGTAATATAACCAAAATAAAGTAAGATGATGGCACCAATTAACAATGCAAGGATCGAATTCTCCCCAAGACATCCTCCACGTTTCCCGATAAATAATTTCCACAAATTCTGCTTTCGAACTAATGTGGTTTCTATTGACTTATCTAATTTATCTTCTTTAGCAATTTTAAGTGCGTGTAATGGTGTTGCGGATGCCACAGCGTCTATTTCTTTTAATAATAATTCATCCTGTCCTGCCTCGGCTTTTATTTCTGAAACATCCTGTTTGGTTAATGTTGAAACATCGTATTTAAATTGATATACTTTAACTTCTTTTTGCGGTTGGGATTTGAATTGAAGATACTCTTGGTAAGCATCGGTATATTGAGGCGCCATAAAGCCACCTGTTATAATAACAGGATAAGCCGACAATAGAAAAGCTCTTCCAATTAATGCAGGATTAAAAATGTTAAAACCAAGTCCACCAAAAAAATGCTTCGCTATGACTATCGCCACAACCGTTCCAATAACCGGGACATACCAGGGAGAATGAGATGGAATAGTAAAAGCAAGTAATATTCCCGTAATGACTGCACTTCCGTCGCTGATTGTAATTGGCTTCTTCAAAACTTTCTGGACTATATATTCTGAAACTAAGGCAGTAATTACACTTATTAAAATTAAAATTATCGCCCACAATCCAAAAAACAAATAACTCGCAATAATCGCAGGAATTAATGATATATTTACTGTCCACATCACCTTCTTTATTGATACATCGCTTCGGATGTGTGGTGATGATGACACATACAATTTATTATCCATCTATCAATTCCTTATTTAAAAGCTTTGAAAAAACCGAATAAACTACGAGATTCTTCGCTTCACTCAGAATGACAGAGACTTTAAAATGTCATTGTGAGGAGCCGAAGGCGACGAATCAATCTCATTTTTGAAGTATTTCAGAAATCTCAATTTATAAATCCTGTTTATCCTGTCTAATTTATTTCTTTTCTTCCTTTTCCCTTCTGTTTTTAAGCATTATTTCTGTCTTTGCAGACCTGATTAAATGCACTAAAGGAATTTTTGCGGGACATACATACGAACAGCAACCACATTCAATACAATCAAGGGCATTATAATCTTCTGCATCATCAAATCGTCGGTATTCGCTGAACGCTGCAATTGTAGTTGGCAGAAGCTTTATCGGGCAGGATTCAATGCACTTACCACATCGAATACAATTCGAGCGTTCTTCTAATTCAATCTCTTCCTTTGTTAAACACAATATACCTGACGTTCCTTTTATCACAGGCACATCAAGACTATATTGAGCCAAACCCATCATCGGTCCACCCATTACTACCTTCGCCACATCACCTATTAATCCTCCACACTCTTCTATTAAATCAGAGAATAATGTTCCTATTCTGACTAATAAATTTTTAGGTTCTTTTATGCCTTTTCCTGAAACTGTTAAGACTCGCTCAATTAACGGTATTCCATTCACAATAGCATCATAAACCGCAGAGGCTGTCCCGACATTTTGCACAAGAACTCCAACATCCATTGGTAACCCACCTGAAGGAACTTCTCTATCTGTAATTGCTTTGATAAGTTGCTTTTCCGCACCTTGTGGATATTTAACTTTTAATTCAACAAGAGTAGCATTAGGAACCTTTTTTAATTCTTCCCTAATTTTTTTCATTGCTTCAGGTTTATTCGCCTCAATTCCAATATAACCCTGATTCGCCTCAAGGCACTTCATCAAAATCTCAAAACCTTTCACCACTCTCTTTGTCTCTTCTATCATTAATCTATCATCAGCAGTCAGATAAGGTTCGCACTCAACTCCATTTAATATTAAAATTTCGATATCTTTTTCTTTAGGTGGGGTGATTTTAATATGGGTTGGAAATCCTGCTCCTCCCATTCCTACTATTCCCGCATCCCTGACAATAACTCTTATTTCATCCGGAAATAGTCGATAAATATCCTTGCTCGGCTTAACACTTTCATCCCATTCTTCTTTATTATCATTTTCGATTACAATAGCTGGTAGATTCTTTCCGAATGGATGAGGGAAATCCGCTATCGCAGAGACTTTTCCTGAAATGGAGGAGTGAACGGGGACGGATACGAAACCACCTGCTTCAGCTATTACTTGACCCTTTTTTACCCTGTCACCAATATTTACAATAGCTTTAGCAGGAGCCCCAATATGCTGAATTAAGGGTATAACAACCCGCTTGGGTAATTTGGCTTTTTCTATCGGTTTATGTTCAGTTAAAAATTTATTTTCGGGAGGATGCACACCACCCGCTGGAAACGTCACTTTCAGCATCAGTTAACCATTTTCCTTTCCAATAAGTGTCTGCGAGTGTGAATCAACAACCTATCTTTAAACTATTAAAGAACATAGGAATTCATATATATTTTCAACCACGAATTACATGAATCTTCACGAATTGTGGCGGCCGCATTTATGCGACGACTATATTTATGTAATGCAACATTTATGTAAAATTTATCAACGACATAAACCTCGTGTTCTAACAGATTACGTTTGATAAATCAAACCGCTACATTAAGAATTAGTGTTCATTGGTATGATTAGTGATTAATTATCTCTTATTTCACATAAAAACTCAAACTCTCTATCTCAATAGACAAATCAACATAATGAACCTTCACATAATCAGGCACAATCAATCTCGTTGGAACAAAATTCAAGATGGTGGTGATTCCTGCACTTAATACTTTGTCAGTAATTTCTTGTGCCTTTTCGACTGGGACTGTCAATATAATTATTTCAATCTCTTTTTCTCTAATTATTTTTTCAAGATTCTCAATATCCTCAATGATAACATTATTTTGTCTTCTGCCGATTTTTCTTTTATCATTGTCAAATGCTGCAATTATGTTAAATCCCTGTTTCTTAAAACCAGTGTAAGATAACAGAGCGGTTCCTAAATTCCCAACACCAATAAGACCAATCTTAATAGGTCTATCAGTCCTTAAAATCTTTTTTATTTCTGACCTCAATTCTGAAACATAATATCCGAATCCGGGAACTCCAAACTGACCAAAATACGCTAAATCCTTTCTTACCTGAGCAGAATTAACTCCAAGTAGTTCCCCCAATTCTTTTGAGCTCACCTTCTGAACATTCTTAATCTCAAGATTCTGTAAAATCCTTGAATAAAGTGACAATCTCTTAATGACAGCCTTTGGTATTTTGAGATTTCGTTCCATTTCACCCTCAAATTAAAACCTCTGAAAAACTTTAGAAGTGAGATTCTCTTATCTGTCATGCTGAACTCGTTTCAGCATCCCAATTGAGATTCCGAAACAAGTTCGGAATGACACGGTAAAGTTAATTCGGTTTTTCAGAGATTTCAAATTATCATCTTTAGTGTGGTGCGAGATTTATCTCGCAAAAAGCTGCGACATAAATGTCGCACTACACATAGCACTTAATAAAAACTCTACTGCCCTACTGCATAACTATGTAATCCTGAGATAATAAAATTCACTCCTAAAAATGTGAACAGAACGGCAAGAAATCCGATTATTGATACTATCGCTGTTTTTTTGCCTACCCAACCCTTATTAAGTCTTAAATGGAGATAAATGAGATAAATGAACCAGGTAATTAAGGCACTTGTCTCCTTCGGGTCCCATCTCCAGAGCCTTCCCCAAGCCACATTTGCCCATAACGCACCCGTTACTATTCCCACTGTTAATAGTGGAATACCTATTTTTATAGCTAAATAATTATACATATCAAGTATTTTTAATTCTGGAATCCACCCCAATTTTTTCTCCCCAATTTTATCCTTTAAAAGATATAATACACCGAAACCAAAGGATAATAGAAATGCTGAATAGGACAACATTATACTCATTACGTGATAGGTTTTCCAGGGTGAATCAAGAATTTGCGGAACCAGTTCTATTTCAACAGTCACTCCCGGCATACTGTTTATCAGAACATAAGTAATAAATGATAAAACTGACCCTATTAATCCTACTATATCTTTTTTATAAATTAATTCAAAAATAATAACAAACAAGATTAATCCCCAGATGCAAAATACTGTTGCCTCATACATATTTGATAATGGCATTCCACCAACAGATATATACCTCATTATAATCACAGCAGTATGTGTTATTAATCCAATAACGAGCGAAACTAATCCCAATAGATGTGCCAGAGAACTCTTTGCATTTGCACTGATAAAGAAGAATAATGCCCCAATTAAATATAATACGAAAACCCATACAACAGGTTGCAGAGTTGAATTAACATAATCAATCCACAAATAAGATTCGGAAGGATAAAATCTTAATTTCTTAACCGAAGTAACAAATGAAACCAAAGCCGTTTCTAAATCATTAAAATCTTTGCTTCTTAAAATCTTTTCAATTCTAATAATAGAAGCTCTTACCTCAGAATATTCTTTTTTCTCATTGTCAAGAACCTCATTGATACTTAACCATTTATTTTCAGCATTGGTTATATCAGGAACAATTAAAAAATTTTCTTTAATTTTCTCAAAACCCTTTTTTTTCCTTAACAACTTATTAAGAGCCAAAGCCTCCCGTCTATTATCTATTTCTATTTCTGTAATATGTTTTTTAAAAGCCTCGGAGTTTAAATCATTATAAGAAAGTATTGCATTAAATCCTGCTTCGGAAAACTTTTTTTTCAATGACTCATTTTTTAAAGAAAATAATCCTTTATCATAGAAAAATTCAGTATCAAAAATCATCATCAGATAAATAACCATAGGATCATAAACAAATCCTGGTGAACTTTGAGATACTGTTTTTTCTAATATTTTTTTATCAAATATATCACCTAATTGCATTTTAGAATAAGTCTTTAATGTCCTGATTATTCCCCTATCCTGAATAGCGGTTTGATCAAATTTGGCTTTTTTAATAATGTCACTTATATCAATCATCTGTGTTGAATAAAGATTTTTAGGAATCAAAAATGAAACAATAAGAATAAACATTAAAAAAATAAAAACAGTATATAAGTTTAATGTTTCAAGTTTAAGGTGTCTCTGTTTCAAGTTATTAATTCTATATCCTTGTCCCAATTTCATTCCGCACTTATCTCCTTCACAATCTTGTTAAATAATTTCCTTCTGAGAGCTATGTCGCCCTTACTCTCTTCTGATATATATATTTTCTTATTGGACTTATCATAATGAACCCAGAACTCTCTATACTTAATAAAAAAAGCCAAGAACGGACATATCATCACAAGACAAAATGATAAATACCAGTAAAGCATAAGAAATAGCCCTGACTTAGAAACTCCCAAAACCGAATAATATGTATCCTCAAACCCAATAACTTTTAAATCAAGAAATGGGGACAGACGGCTTACGTCAGTCCCCATTTCTTGAACCTTTACAAAATGAGACTGATTTTTATGAATCAAATCTTTTGTTCCTACTTTAAACTCTAAACCATTTAACTTTAAACCATTTAAACGATTTTGTAAATTAAGAACAATTTGAATATTAGATGAATCCAGAGACTGACTTAACTCATCTTTTCCTGATTCTCCTTTATCAAATGAATATGAGATAAACTCGACACCAAATATCCCATCCTTCGTGCTAAAATCTCGTAACTCCTTTTTATTAAAGGCATAATCAGAATATAATTCTTTATCATTAATAAGAACTGTATACTTAATCGCAGGATTATTAAAGGTGTTATCAATATTTTTGGCTTTACCATTTTCAATCGAGAAATTCGAGAAGAAATTATCAATCATAATTTTAAAAGAGTCTGAAAAATCTTTTGTGAAAATCTCCCTTTCCTCCTTAATTTCAGAAATTCCTTGGAGTCCTTCCTCACTCTCAAAAATGTGTGAAATAAAATTCTCATCAACAACTATAATATATTGTGTTCCAGGAATCATATCTTTTTGCCCGATTAACACATCAAATTTTTTTTCTATTCCATCCTTAGAAATAAAGCTCATCAACAATCTTTTTTGATTATAGAACTTGAGAAATTTGTCTCCATCTATTTGATAAAGAAAGTCCATTTCTCTTCGACTCATAGATGAATTCAGGGCAAAATAATGTGTTTGATTAAATTTATAATCTTTATAGGAAGCGGTCTGGGTCATATTGATAGTTTTACGAGTCGTCTTTTTCCCATCAATAAATTCAACTATAGAAGTATAAGACTTGGGCATCTCTGTTCCAGTAAATTTCTCAACATCAAAATCAATAAGACGAATCTTAAAACCGAGATTATTCAAAATAATTGATTCGGGTGTGTCTTGATACGCCTTTGCATTTTTCGACCAATCAATGTATTTATCCTTCTCATCCCCTTCTGCAATAATTATCTGCGATTGACCCGATGAAAAATGAAACCAAACTCCTATAATTGAATATAAGACACCTAAAATGATTAACAAAATCCCGAAATGTGTTATAACTCCACCAAATCTACTTATTAAACCTTTTCGTGCATATAATGAGTCAACATTTTTAATACAAAAATGGAAATGCTTCCTTATTACTTTCTCAACAAAATCCAAATCTGTTATTTGAGTATTATGATTATTTCTAACATTTATCTCTGCAAATAATTCGGATGTTTTAAAAGCCTCAGGATTGGTTTTGAACTCTCTCCTTATCAACAATTTGAATTTATTTATCGCACTTTTATAGGAACAACTAATTATATTTATCAATAATAACACCAGCAAAAAGGCAAACCAGTAACTGTAATAAACATAATTATAAGCTATATCTGTGGAAAAAATACTATCAACAAAAAGCCCGATGAAAGAAGCAATGGCAATCACAACCAATAATGTAATACCAAATTGAATTGAAAATATCGTTTTAAAAAATGAATACTTATTCAACTTTTTATCCTGAGAAGAAATTCGTGAATGAAATCAAAATAAGAACAGATTTTTCGGATAGATTAATGAATATGGTCAAATTTATAATGTGGGGTACGCATATATACGTACCCTATCAAAAAGTGCGTTTGACTACTGATGAAGCCAATTCTATAAGAACACCAATATCCTCGTTTCTTTCCAAATCTTGTAAGCATTCAATAGCCTTATCAGCATAAGTTTTTGCTATCTTTTTTGAATATTCAATTCCATCATATTTTGCCACAATAGAAAAAACCGTTTTAATATCATTCCCATCTTCAAAACATTCCTTTAAAGTCCGCACATCCTTTCCTGAAGCCACATCCAGTGTTCTAATAATTGGAAGTGTTTTCTTCCCACTTTCATAATCACTACCAATATCTTTTCCTAAAATTTTTTCATCTGCATTTAAATCAAGCGTATCATCTACAATCTGAAATGCAATTCCATAATGAAATCCATAATCCTTGAATTTAAGAATTTTCCACATAGGACTCTGAGCAATAATACTGCCAAGAGTTGTGCAAGCAGAGAAAAAGAAAGCCGTTTTATTTTCTATAATCTTAAAATAATCGTCATAAGTGGTATTATTATTTTTGAACTGAACCTGCATCAATTCGGCTTTGCACATCCTGCTCGCAGCTTCACCAAGGATGGATAAGGGTTCTGGTGTAAGAGTTTGCGATAAGAGTGTGAATGATTTGGAGTAAATATAATCTGCTGTCAATAACGCAATATCCTGTCCCCATTTATAATTTACTGAAGATTGACCACGTCTTGTCTTCGCATTATCAATAATATCATCGTGAATCAATGAAGCGGTATGAATCAATTCAACCGAGGCTGCTACCTTAATGTGTTCTTGACCTTTGTAACCCGAACCTCGTGCAGCAAGAATCAGAAGAGAGGGACGAATTCTCTTGCCAGGAAATTGTTTAATATGCGCCCCTATATCTTTAATCAATACATTATCACAAAAAAATATCCTGTTGGTTTCTTCATCAACTTTTTTTAATTCTTCTAATAAATAATTCAGTAAATCAACCACCTTTAAACCTCATAAATGTAACGCGACATTTATGTCGCAAATATCTTTTCCCTCTCCCACTGGGAGAGGGTTGGGTGAGGGATCTGATAAATCAAACCACTATACTGTTATGCTTTTAATATTCAGGGGGCAATTGTTCAATTTGCCCTGCTGTAAAGACAGGTCCTTCTTTACATACATATATCTCACCCACATTACATCTTCCGCATTTACCTATTCCACATTTCATTCTGTTTTCAAGCGTCGTGTATATGTTCTCTTTAATAAAACCCATTTTGTATAAGACCGGAAATGTGAATTTTATCATTATCGGTGGACCGCATACTATCGCAATCGTATTATCCGACTTAATATCTGTCTGCCCAAGAACAGTTGGAACAAATCCTATCTTCCCATCCCAATCTTTAGTCTCTCCACCAGGGTCAACTGTTTTGATTAAATTAATATCACTTCTTGATTCCCACTCTTTCAATTCTCTTTTATAGACCAAATCCGTAACGGTTCTTGCACCATAGATAAGTGTTATATCATTAAAATTATTACGTTCATCCAATGCCTGCCAGATTCCACATCTTAATGGAGGTAAGGCAATACCACCTGCAATAAATAATAATTTTTTTCCTTTCCATTCCTCAATCGGAAACCAATTTCCATACGGACCTCTGAATCCAATTGTATCACCAACATCTAAGCGATTCAATGCACCTGTTACACGTCCCACTTTTCTAAAAGTGCATTCTATATATCCTTTTCTTGTTGGAGAAGATGCTATGCAAAACACCGATTCCCCCTCACCAAATGCTGAATAAAGCCCGAACTGTCCCCATTTGAATTTGAAATTCTCACGCATTTCTTCATCTTTAAACACCAATCGCATCGTCTGTGTATCAGGAGTTTCCTGAATAATTTCTTCAATCTTCATCAAATTCGGTAAATACACATTTACAGGCATCATTCGCCTCCAGATAATTTAAAATTACCGCAAATCCAGTTGTAACCGCAGAGGACGCAAAGAAGACGCAAAGGTTAGAGAGATAAAAATCTTTTGCGTTCTTTGCGTCTCCTTTGCGACCTTTGTGGTTAAATGTTTTTAAATTAATCAAGACTAAAAATTTTTTGACAGTATTAACAGAATTTAAATATCTTTGTTAATCCTGTAATCCTGTCTAATTTTTCTATTTAGTGATTATTTTACACCCACCTTTGATTCTTTATCTATCATCTGTAACGATTGTAACAAACTCAAATCAACAGGGCAATAGGTTACGCATCTTCCACATCCTACACATAACGTCTTATTGAATTTATCTTTATAATATTTAAATTTATGCATAATTCTCTGACGCTGTCTTTCATATTGATAATTTCTCGGATTATGTCCTGAAGCATGCAATGTGAATAATTTAAACTGGCAAGCATCCCAGTTCTTAACTCTTCGACCAGTAGTGGGAGTTGTCTCATCTTGAATATCAAAGCAATGACAGGTTGGACACAAGAACGTGCAAGTTCCACAACCTATGCATATATTAAATCTATTCTTCCAGAACTCACTATAAAAATTCTCATCCAACCACTTCTTTACTTCAACAAGCTCAAATTTCTTTCCAAGCTTTTCTCTAACACTCTTTAAGGCTTTATCTTTATCTCCTGAACCTTCCTCGAAAAATTCAGACATAGAATCCACAAGCTTCTTCCCCTTTTCCGTAATCACCTCAACGAGAAATTTTCCATCACCTATATTCGTAAATAACAAATCACTTCCGGAAGTATTCCCTGGGTCACCTTCAACAACTGTGCAGAAACAATCTTCAGCACAATCAAGACAGGAAATGCTTACAATTGTAGTCGCTTCTCTTCTATCAAAATAAAATTTATCCTCATAATCCCATTTGAAAACTTCATCGAGAATAGGAAGACTCGCTGCATCACAAGGTCTCGAGCCAAAAATCACAGTTGGAACCGCAATCTTTTCCACATCTTCAAGTTTAACATCCTTTTTCTCTATCTTATATTTACATACAGTTTCGCACTCAGCAAAGAAATATTCCTTAACTGATTTTTTTGTGTTAACTTGATTCAGACTGATTTCATCAAATGAAGAAACATTATCAAACACAACAAGATTCTCACGCTTAACAGGTGCTACTACTTTTATTCCTTTATCAACTAAACTCTTAATGAAATCAGGTAATTTTTTCTCCTGAATAATTTTGGTTTTCATAACTTAATTTTCTTACCTTTGATTTATCTTGTGAATACTTGCGACATAAATGTCGCACTACAAATAGAATATAATCAAATTACAAAATAAAATCTTCCTCATCATCATCTTTAAAAGTAGCCAGAACAGGCTTTGCGTCCTTATCGTATCCTGATATATATCCAAACTGTTCAAGGACTTCCTTTGCCATTTTACGATTCATTAAACTTAATGGAATATCCATCGGACAAGCCCTTTCGCACTCATCACAGCCTATACATCTTCCAGCTAAATGATATGCCCTTATAATATTCCAGGCAAGATTTCCTTTCAATGTTGGCGATGTGTCAATCCATTGCGGAATATTTTTTTCAGCAATACATCTATTACAATAGCATAAAGGACATATCTGTCTGCAAGCATAACATTTGATACATCTACTAAATTCTTTTTGCCAGAATTCCCATCTCTCTTCCGGAGTCATTTTCTCCAATTTTTCCAGAACTTTAAACTTATCTTCCTGTTTTCCTATGGATTCTTTTTTATCACCAAATAAATAATCATATTCCTTCGGTGTTCGAACGTCACAGACTTCGCATTTATCAAGCTTTGGATCTCCAACGCCTTCACAGGTTACACCAAGGATTACTACATCTTCACGCTTTATCTGATTTTCCTGAATAAGAGTAATAATCGCTTTGACATCACAACCTTTTGCCACAATCGCAGGTTTGCCTAAATTCTTATACTCTTTCCTCCACAAAAATGATGCCAAGTTATGATAACAATATTTATTGAACACAAGCTTATCGATATCTTCAATACGCGTAATATAAGCAGGTTGAATCCTATTTTTCGATGAACCTTCGATATAACCAATAACAACTTTAATATCACCACTTTTAAGAAGTTCTTTTGCTTTTTCTCTCAATTTCTCAATCATCTTAACCTCAATAAATTATAAAATTACTTTACCACAACGACACGACGAACACAACAATATTCTAACCGCTAATTTCGCGAATCTCCGCAAATTTCAATATTATTATTTTAAAATTAATTCGCGATAATTAGCGTGATTAGCGGTTAATTTTTTTGTGTTATCGTGGTTTAAATTAAACTAATTTTTTATCATCAATAATTTCTTTATATCCTTTGAATGGACCTAATTTTTTTACTTCTTCATTTATAGTCCGAATTGTGTCGACGAATTTCTTACCTTCTGCCGCTGATACCCAAGAAAAATGGACTCTTTTCGAATCAATTCCTACAAACTCAAGACATTCTTTGAAAATTGTCCATCTCCGCCTTGCATAATAATTCCCACTTGTATAATGGCAATCTCCCGGATGACAACCTGAAACCCAAATTGCATCAGCTCCTCTATCAAAAGCCTTAATAAGAAACATTACATCAATTCTGCCTGTACAGGGAACTTTTATCATTCTGACATTGGGTGGATATTTCATTCGACTCGTTCCAGCCAAATCCGCACCACAGTATGTACACCAATTACAAACAAAGGCAATTATTTTCGGCTCAAATTCTGTCATTTAGCTTTATTTCTCCCATTATAAAAATAGAACGCGGATTTACGCAGATAAAAGCGGATAAACACAGATTTGTTTTTTTCTAATCCGCGAAAATCCATTTTAATCCGCGTCATCTGTGGTCTATTTTCTTATAGTGTATTTATCTCCGCATACAACTCTTCATCCGTGAAACCTTCTAAATCAATACTCTTAGATGGGCAAATTGCTACACAAGGTCCACATCCCTGGCATAAACCCTTATTAACTTTCGCAATAACCCTGATAACTTTCCCTTCTCTATCCTTAATCTCTTCTCTTTCAATTGCATTATACGGACAAACCTTCTCACACATAAAACAACCAACGCAGATTTCTCTATTCACAATCGCTGTAACGGGTGAACGCTCGAGTTCATCATTTGCAAATAATCCTAAAACCTTCGCCGCAGCAGCACTTGCTTGTGCAACTGTCTCAGGAATATCCTTCGGAAATTGACAACATCCAGCCAAAAAAACACCAGCTGTATTTGTCTCAACAGGTTTTAATTTAGGATGTGCTTCTGCCATAAAATTGAATTGATTATAAGGTATCCTGAGAATCTGACATAATTTATCCACACCTACTTGCGCAATCATTGCAGTGGCTAAAACTACCATATCTGCCCTTATCTCAACTTGTTCACCTGTTAATGTATCTGCACCTTTAACCACATACTTCCCATTCTCACGATATATCTTCGAAACCCTTCCCCGAATATACATCACACCATCTTCTTCAATTGCTCTTCTGACGAACTCATCATAATCTTTTCCATTCGACCTGATATCCATATAGAATACATAAGCCTTACCATTATGAACTTTATGTTTATACAACATAGCATGTTTGGCAGTATACATACAGCATATCTTAGAACAATAAGGAATCCCTTTGGCATTATCTCTCGAACCTACACACTTGATAAAAACAACTGTCTCAGGTTCTTTCCCATCCGAAATTCTTCTTATCTCTCCATTTGTTGGACCCGACGCACTTGCCAATCTTTCAAATTGCAATCCATCAATCACATCAGGATAAATTCCATAGCCATATTCACCATAACCTTTTAAAACATCCTCAGCGGGATGTTTCTCGATCGAATACAATGTAAAACCAGTTGCAGCCACAATTGCTCCAACCTTAACTTCGATAATTTCATCCTTATCCTGATAATTTATGGATTTAGGTGGACAAATCTTTTCGCAAATTCCACATTTATCCTTGGTCAATTTTGTGCAATTTTCCTTATCAATCACTGGTTTGTTCGGAACAGCTTGTGGAAAAGGAACATAGATAGCGGTTCGCATACTGAGATTCATATCAAATTCATTAGGAATTTTTTTCTGTGGACATTTATTCCAGCAATCGCCGCATCCTGTGCAGGTTTTATGGTCTACATACTTCGCCTTCTTTCTTATTTTGACATTGAAATTCCCTACATAACCATCAACATTTTCAACTTCTGAATATGTATAAACAGTGATATTGGGATGCTTAAAGCATTCTACCATTCTCGGAGTTAAGATACACTGAGAGCAATCAAGTGTGGGAAATGTCTCAGAAAGCTGAGACATATGCCCACCAATCGATGGTTCTTTTTCAACTAAAATAACCTTATGCCCGGCATTTGCAATATCTATCGCTGATTGAATCCCTGCGATTCCTCCACCAATAACAAGAGCTGTTTTTTCAATTGGAACTTTTATCGGGAACAACTTAGAATTTCGCATCACTTTATTGACCATAACTTTAATAAGGTCAATTGCCTTCTCAGTCGCTTTTTCTTTATCATCATGAACCCAACTGCAATGCTCCCGAATATTCGCCATCTCACATAAATAAGGATTCAAACCCGCTTCTGCACAGGCATTCCTGAAAGTAATTTCATGCATATGAGGTGAACAAGCGGCAACTACTACTCCATCGAGTTTATATGACTTTATAGCATCTTTAATTTTATTCTGACCGGGATCAGAACACACATATTTATAATTCTCGCTATGAACAACACCGGGCAACTGACTAATGACTTGCGTAACCTTTTCTACATCAACGGTTCTCGCAATATTTTCACCACACCAACATATAAAAACACCGATTTTTGTCATTTTATATCACCTACTTAAATAATTAGACACTGATTTACGCAGGTTTTTCAATGAATTAAAAAATACAAGAATAAAAAACTTATCACGAAATCCCGAAATTAAGAAATCCAGAAGTTTAAATATTTTTCGGGCTTTCCTCCTTTCGGATTTTCGTGATTAAAAATAGTTTTTCTTTGCCTTCTTTTCAGTGTTTATCAGTGTCTAATCTTTTTTCCTTTCATAATACGACATTTATATCTATTTTGGTAAAACAGGCATCCTTGCTCTGAAACAAATTCAGGGCAGAAGGATGAGGCAAATGTCATTCCAAACTCAATTTCTTGTCATTCCGAACTTGTTTCGGAATCTCACCAATAATGAAAAACAGAAAATGCTGAAACAAGTAATGTCATCCTGAACTTGTTTCAGGATCAGCATGACAGAGCGAAACAAGTTCAGGGCGGACGGGACGCCTGCATTACCAAACAACTGTATTGTATCTTAAAGATACCACCTTGTTTGTAAGATAATTTACAAAAACAAAAAATAATAGAACAAATCCATTTATGTCAAGTTATTTGAAATTC
>Ga0315289_10001383_pt1 | contig 37653 bp, 30 predicted proteins | sample YL17G11_40_MG_FD_203452 | JGI IMG/M metagenome (GOLD analysis project Ga0315289, IMG submission 203452) | Sediment microbial communities from Yellowstone Lake, YNP, Wyoming, USA - YL17G11_40 | ecosystem: Environmental > Aquatic > Freshwater > Lake > Sediment | place: USA: Wyoming | collected...
GATCCCGCCCGGGGACATCAACTTCCGCGCCAACATCTTCGGCTTCAAGCTCCTCGGGACCGAGCGCATCTTCTCGGTCAGCGCGGTGGGGAGCATGCGCGAGGAGATCCATCCCGGCGATATCGTTCTGCCCGACCAGTTTTTCGACCGGACCGCCGCGAGGCCCCGCACCTTCTTCTCCCGCGAAATCGTTGCCCACGTGGCCATGGCCCACCCGGTCTGCCCGGTGATGGCCGGGATCCTGGCCCGGGTCGGAAAGGAAAAGGGTTTCCGTTTGCACCGGAAGGGGACCTACATTTGCATTGAGGGGCCGCAGTTCTCCACCCGGGCGGAATCCGATATCTACCGCCAGTGGGGGGTCTCGGTGATCGGGATGACCAATCTGCCGGAAGCCCGCCTCGCCCGCGAGGCCGAGATTTGCTACGCCACGGTCGCGATGGTGACCGATTACGACTGCTGGAACGAGCGGGAGGGCGAGGTTGAGATCGAGGATGTGATCAAGGTGATGAAGGCCACCATCGGCAAGGCCAAGGAAATAATTTCGGGAGCGGTCCCCCATTTGCCGGAAGAGAGGAATTGCGTCTGCAGCCAGGCCCTTAAGGACGCCATCGTCACCGACCCGAAGGCCATCCCTGCCCGGCTTCGTAAAACTTTGGATCCAATTCTCAAGGGGAGAGTGTAGCCGGGAATGTCAAAGTTCAAAATCCAAATCAATATTTTCACCCTCTCCCTTTCCCTCTCCCCTCGAGGGAGAGGGCGGGGGTGAGGGGGTCGTAATTTGACTTTTGAGCTTTGGTTTTTTATTTGAACTTTGAGCTTTGAACTTTGAGCTTTGACCAGATGAAAGATCAATATTTTGAATCGGTGATCGGCCTCGAGGTCCACGCTCAGCTTCTGACCCAGTCTAAAATATTCTGCGGCTGCTCAACCCGGTTCGGGGACAAGCCGAACAGCCATACCTGCCCGGTCTGCCTGGGGATGCCGGGGGTTCTGCCGGTAATCAACCGGCTGGTCGTGGAGTACGGGGTCATGACCGCCCTGGCCCTGCATTGCGAGGAAGTCCCCCCCCGCTCGATCTTCGCCCGGAAGAACTACTTTTACCCGGACCTGCCCAAGGGCTACCAGATCTCCCAGTATGAGTCGCCCCTGGCGCTCCGGGGTTATCTCGAGATCCCCGCGGGCGAGAACCGGCTCAGGAAGATCGGGATCACCCGGGTTCACCTGGAGGAAGACGCCGGCAAGCTGGTCCACGGAGAGGGCCCGGAGTCCGAATCCAGCTTCGTGGACTTGAACCGCGCCGGCGTGCCCCTGATGGAGATCGTCTCCGAGCCGGATCTCCGGACCCCGGAGGAGGCGGGGGAGTATCTCCGCCGCCTGACCGCGATCCTGGTTTACCTGGGGGTCTGCGACGGCAAAATGGAGGAGGGGTCCCTGCGCTGCGACGCCAACGTTTCCATCCGCCGCCGGGGGGAAACCGCCCTGGGGGTCAAGACCGAGCTCAAGAACATGAACTCTTTCAAGAACGTGGAAAAGGCCCTGGCGAAAGAGATCGAAAGGCAGATCGAGCTCGTCTCGAAGGGGAAAAAGGTGGTCCAGGAGACCCTGCTCTGGGATCCCGATAATGAAGTCACCCTGCCGATGCGGGGCAAGGAAGAAGCCCACGATTACCGCTATTTCCCCGAGCCGGATCTTCTCCCCCTGGTCCTGGAGCAGGCCTGGGTGGAAAAAATCAGGGGGAGAATCCCGGAGCTTCCCCAGGAAAAGGCGGATCGCTTCGTCCGGGATCTGGGCCTGACCCGATATGACGCCGAGGTTCTGGTAGCCGCCAAACCCATCTCCGATTATTTTGATGAAACCGTCAAGATCCATCCGGAGCCCAAGAGGGTGAGCAACTGGGTGACCGGGGATTTCTTGAGAATTTACTGGGCGGAGGGCGGCGGCCCCGTCAAGATGCTTCCGCAAAACCTGGCGCGGATAATCAAGATGGTGGACGAGGGAAAAATTTCCGGGCTGATCGGAAAGAAGGTGCTCGAGGAGTCATATAAGACGGGCCAGGACCCGGAGGCGATCGTCCGAGAGCAGGGCCTGGCCCAGGTCTCGGACGAGTCCGAGCTTGAAAAGATCATTGACGCGGTGATCAATGAAAATCCCCAGGAAGTCAAAAGGTTCCAGGCTGGGGAGGAAAAACTTCAGCAGTTTCTGACCGGCCAGGTGATGAAGAAGAGCAAGGGCAAGGCCAACCCCAAGCGGGTGGGCAAGCTCCTCAAATCCCGCCTCGGCAAATAGCCAATAATCAAATCCCCACTTTCAAATATTTATTCATAAGCAACTAAATAAGGCCACTGGAAAACTCTTAAAATGTCACCCTGAGTCCTTTGCTCACTGTCATTCTGAACGAAGTGAAGAATCTCAATGTGCTCAGGATAAACTCCGCGAAGGATCTGAAAATGCTCAGGGTAAACTCCGTGAAGAATCTCAAGGCGCTTATCAGGGTAAACGCCAGCGAAGGGTCTGATTTTAAAAGTCTTTCAGATAGAAGAGAGATTCTTCGCCTCCCTCCTTCGCCAATCCATCCTTCGCAGAAACACTGCTTCGGAGGACAGGGGCTACGGAGGATAAGTCGGCTCAGAATGACAGGAAAGGTATTTTACGATGGTCTCAAAATAAAGAATCCCGTGGCCTCTGCCGCGGGAAGATTCATTTTGATTTCGATTTTTTGTTTTGAGCCGGTTACTGGCGACCCCTCGTGTTATCCTCGAGGCAAGCCTGCTCCTGGCTACTAACAACCTATCATTTGGTCTTCTTCAGCTTTTTCAGTTTTTCCTTGGCGGTCTTGGCGGAATCGGACTTGGGGAACTTGGAGACTAAAGTCTCGAAGGCCATCCGGGCTTCCTTCTGCTGGCCGAGTTCGAGGAAGGAAAGACCCAGTTTCAGATAAGCGATGGGCGCTTTGGCACTTTTCGGGTATTTCTCGATCACCTCGTTGAAACTCAGGAGGGCCCTTTCGTAATCCTTGAGGTTGAAGTAACACTCCCCGATCCAATAGTGGGCGCTTTCGGAAAACTGGCCGCTGGGATAAAGGCCGAGGAGTTTCTCGAACTTGGCCCGGGCCAAGTCGTATTTTTTCCCCTGGTAATTTGAGTAGGCTTCCCGGTAGCCGGCCTCTTCGTTGGCCCATTTCGGGGTCAGTTTCTGGGCGTCGACCTGCCCGCCCGGGGAGATAATGCCTTCCAGCTTGGCCAGGCGGTCATTCTGTTCCCGGGCCCGGTCGGCCTGCAGCTTGACCTGGGCGGCCTGTTCCTGGACTTCTCCCTCCAGGGTTTTCAACCGGGAAAACAGGTTTTCCCCTTCCTCGAATTTTCCCCCGAGGGAGAGGATGGTTTGCTTGATCTGCTCGACCTGGTTCAAAAGGTCGGCCTGCTGGCGGGTGAGCCGCTCGAGCTCTTTCTGGCTGGCCTCGCTCTGGGCCTTAAGCCTGGGCAGGTCCTGGTCCAGCCGATTGACCTTGGATTCGAGGGTATCCAGCCGGGCGGAGATAATCAGCCCATCGTTTTTGGTCATGAGCAAACAGCCGGGAACTAAGCAGAGAACAGAGAGCAGAGAACAGAGAGTGAAGATGATAAAAAAACTGGTAGGCGCAGGCTTTAGCCTGCGTTTTTTCGCAGCCTGAAGGCTGCGGCTACCGGGGATTTTCATTATTTCCTAATCCGACTGCTTATTTATCCCGAGACTAGTCGAGGGACTGCCTACTTCTTTACAATAAACTCCGCCCGGCGGTTTTTGGCCCAGGCGGTATCGTCGTGTCCGGGATCGACCGGGATCTCTTCACCGTAGCTGATGATGGTCAGCCGGGTGGTGTCGATGCCGAGAGCCACGAGGTAGTCGCGGGCGGTCTTGGCCCGTTTTTCGCCCAGGGCGAGGTTGTATTCGTTGGCGCCGCGCTCGTCGCAGTGGCCTTCGATCTGGATCACGACGTTGTATTTTTTCAGCCATTCCGCGTTCTTGGCCAGGATCTGGCGGGCTTCCTCGGAGAGACTGAAATCGTCGAAATTGAAACGGACCGTTTCCAGGGCGGAAATCTTCAGCCCCTCATCCAGGGAACCGGTTCCGGTCTGCTGTTTCTGGAGATCGGCCACCGAGATTTCCTGGGGTGGAAGCACGGGCCCGGCGGATTTTTCTTCCTCGGTCAGCCCCGGGGTTTTCGGTGCTGCCGCTTCCTGGGCGGCTTTATTCTGGGCGGCTTCCTCCAGGGCCCGGTCGGCCAGGAGCCGGGCGTTGATGGCGGATTTCTTGGCGGGTTTGTATTTCTTTTTCTGCATCTCGGTCTTGGCCTGGGTGAGCATCTGCTCGGCGCTCTTGAAGGTTTCGGGAGCATAGGTGGGCGCCTCGGCCGAGCGGGCCTTTTCCAGGGCCGCTTCGGCGGTGGCGATTTCCTTGATCGGGGGCTTGGCGCAGGCGGAGAGGATAACCAGCGCCGCTACCCCCAGGGTAATCGCAAGAGATCCAAACATTCTCTTCTGACGAAAACTCATCCCACCCTCCTTTTTGACGTTTCCCATCTGGTTTCTATCATTCATTTCGTCCTCTCTTTTTTATCTTACCATATATTGACAGTTATTTTCCGGCCCGGTTCAAGGAGAAACCGGGGACCAGGCCGGGGCGGTTTCATTCGATCCTTTCCGGCTGATCAGGGGCCGGGGGGAACTGCCGTCGAAATTCACCACCCAGATGTCATAGTCGCCGGTGCGATTTGCGGCAAAGGCGATCAGGCGTCCGTCCGGGGACCAGGCCGGGTCTTCGCTGCTGCCCGCGTCTCCCACCAGGAGGGTGTCTTCCGTGCCGTCGGGTTTGATGGCGTAGAGCGAGAAACGGTTATTTTCCTGGCGGGTGTAGGCGATCCGGTCGCCCCGGGGGGACCAGGCGGGGGAGCAGTTGTAGGAGCCCTGGAAGGTCAGCCGGGTGGCGTTCTTCCCGTCGGAATCCATGACATAAATCTGGGGCGAGCCCGCCCGCGAGCTGGTGAAGGCGAGCTTTTTCCCGTCGGGGGAATAGGAGGGCTGTACGTCGATCACCTGGTTATTGGTCAGGCGGGTCAATTCCTGGCCGGAAAGGTTCATCACGTAGATTTCCGCATCGTTGTCCCGGGAAAGGGTGAGGACGAGTTCTTTTCCGGAGGGGGAAAACACCGGGCCCAGGTTCAAGCCCGGGAAGTGGGCGATGCTTTCCGATTTGCCGGCGCGCAAATCGTAGCGGTACAGGTCCGGATTGCCCTTGAGGTAGGAGGTGTAGAGGATCTGGGATCCGTCCGGGGACCAGGTCGGGCTTAAGTTGAGCCGGCGGTTCGAGGTGATCTGCAGCTCACGGGATTGCTCGAGATCGGAGATGAAGATTTCCTTCCGCCCGCCGCGGTTGGATTCGTAGGCGATCCGGCTGCCGAAGATACCCGGGGTCCCGGTGAAGGCCCGCACCACCTCGTTGGCGAGCTGGTGGGTGAGGGCCGCGCAACTGTCTGGAGCCCCGGTAAACACCTTCCCGGAGAGGGAAAGGCCCTGAACCGTGTCGTAGATCTCGGCGGTGAGGGAAAGCTTCTGGTCTTGCTGGGCATATTTAATCCGGACCAGGCCCTCCGCCCCGATCGTGCGCCAGGAGGCGAAATCCTCGGCGCCCGCGGGAAGTCCCGGTTTAAGGTAGGATTCGGGCGGAAGGATCTTGAAGAGGCCGGAAAGTTCGAGATCGAATTTCAGGGTGGAGGCGATCTTTCCGGAGAGGGCCGCGGGGGCGTCGGCGGTCGGAGCCGGGGCGGGAATGGCGATCGGGAACTTTTTGGCTCCCGGGCTTCCGATATCGATGTAGACCTTTTCCGCCACGGGGGACAGGACCAGGGGTCCGAGGACAAAGAGGACAGCCAAAAGGAATAACCCGGGAAGTTTCCGGAGATTCCATTTGGGGGTAGTCTTGAGCGAATTTGACCGGTTTTTCATTCTCTCCTCCTTTGGTTTTTAGAGGGTGTCACAAATATTTTCATCAGATCTATCTTTATGGAGCGCAAAAGCTTGCTTTTGCAGAGTATCAGAAAATTAGTGCAATCCATAATAGTATTTTAAAACTGCATCCCGCCCGGGGCGGGATGCATCGCATTAGCAAGCTAATGCACTCCATACCAAACAAAATGGTTTGACCATGTTAAAATATTTCACTTTTTCCTTTAATATCAAATGGTTAAGTTGCTAATTAAAACACCCTCTATCAAAAACGTAACCCGATTTCCAGGATCCGTCCATAGCGGAGCGAGGGCAGGGGTGGAAGGGGATTGGCCTTCTGGATGGACCGGAGGGCCGAGGCGTCGTAGGCCGAATCCTGGGAGCTTTTTTCAATCTTCGCGTCAATGATCTGGCCGTCCGCGCGGATCTTGATGCTCACGATCAGCTGCTGCCGGGGCTTGGCCGCCGGATAGGCCCAGGCCGATTTGATTTTCTGGGAGACTCCCTCGAGATAGCGCTGAAACTCCGGGTCGGATTTTTCCGAACCGGTGCCGGGGTTCAGGACCACCAGGTCCGATTCAGCCTGGGACTCGATTTTTTTGATCAGGTTTTGCTTGATCGAAGCGATGGCCTGACCCAGCTCCCGGCTGTGATCCTGGGCCTTCGCGGGTTGGACCGGGGTTTTTACGGGCCCGGTCTTTTTCGCTGACGGGGTTGAGGCCGGGGGGTTTTTCACGATTTTGGGGAGGAGCCTGGGACCGTCCTTGACCCGGGGCGCGGCCGGGGCGGCCGGGGCCGGAGAGGGAGGCGCGGGAGCTTTGACCTTCGGTGAAGGGGCTGCGGCCTCGGGTGCGGGGGCGGTCGGGAGGGAGATCAGGTTGACCCGGTAGACCGGGAACAGGGGGATCGTGGGAGGAGGAAAAAGCCGGGGTTCGAACAGGATATAAACGATGACCAGGAAGTGAATCAGGAGGGAAATGGTCAGGGCTTTTTTCAGGGAGAAGGTTTCCGCCTGGAGATAAGCCATCTACTTCTCCGGGGGTTCGGTCACAATCCCCAGGTCGGGGAACCCCGCCCCTTTGATCTCGGACATTACCTGGACCACCAGGCCGTAGGGAACCTCCCGGTCCGCGCGCAGGAAGATCTGCTTTTTGCCCGTCTGCTCCCCGATCAGTTTGAGTTTTTTTCCCAGATCCGCGAGGGTCACTGGTGCCGTTCCGATTGTAACAAGACGGTTCTTGGCGATGGTGATGATCAGATCCTCGTTTTTGATTTCCACCGGCGGGGATTCGGCCCGGGGCAGGGAAACCCCGATCCCCTGCTCCAGGAGCGGGGCGGCGACGATAAAGATAATCAGGAGAACCAGGATCACGTCCACCAGGGGGGTGACATTGATCTCGGCCAGATTCTTGTAGTCGCCGCCGGTTGCCTTCATTTAAATAAAATGCCGCTGGCAGATATTCAAAAAGTCCTGGGAGAAGCCTTCCATCTGGTTGGAAAGGTTGCGCAACTGGTTGACGAAAAAATTGTAGGCCAGAACCGCCGGGATCGCGGCGGCCAGGCCGAAGGCGGTGGCGATCAGGGCTTCGGAGATTCCCGGGGCGACCACCGCCAGCGAGGCGGAGCCGGCCCGGCCGATTCCCTGGAAGGTGTCCATGATTCCCCACACGGTTCCGAAGAGCCCAATGAAGGGAGCGGCCGAGGCGGTGGTGGCCAGAAAGGTCAGGTAGGATTCCAGCCGGGAGGTTTCGGAGGTCAAGGCCCGGCGCAGGGCTCGCTCGATATTTTCGATCCCCCCGCCTTCGGAGGCGGAAAACCCGGCTTCGGATTCCGCTTCGGGCCGTCGGCTTTTGGTTTTCTGGACCTTGGTCAATTCCGAGAAACCGGACTGGAAGAGGGCGCGCAGGGGACAGCCGGAAAGATTCTGGGTCTCCTCCATGATCAGCTCGAGCCGCTTCTTTTCCCAGAATATTCTCGAGAAGGTCTGCGAGCGGGTCCGCGCCAGCCGGAGCTGGAGGTATTTGAAAAGGATAATCGCCCAGGTGGCCACCGAGAGCACGAAGAGGAAGAGGAGAACGAATTTCACCACCGGTCCGGCCCGGACCACGAGCTCGCCGACGCCGCCGGGTTGGGAAACCCCGGAAATTGCCGAACTGATGATCAGGGAAATTAAGGTCGGATAATTCTGAGCCAAGGTGCTTTTCCTCTTCGCAAATATGCCACAGGTGCGCGAACATAGTCAATCAAAAGCGGAAGGCAGCAAAATATTTCCGAGGGGAAAGGAGGGGTCTTGACAAGGGGGTTTGTTAGTCGGTAAATAATCTCCGGAATCTTTTTTCCGCGAAACCGGAGGTCAACCCGGGGTTCGCCAGGTAACGGGGAGGTTTAGGTATGGTTGATTTGGATGATTTGCTGTTCAGCGAGGATCATATCTGGGTCCGGCTCGAAGGGAAGAACGCCCGGATCGGGGTTACCAATTTCCTCAAGAAAGAATACGGCGAGATCACCGCGGTGGATCTCCCGGTGAAGGGGGAGGAACTGGAAAAGGACGCTCCCTTCGGGGAGATCGAGTCCTTTCAAAAATCCTTTGACCTGATCGCGCCCATCTCGGGGGCGGTGCTCGAGGTGAATGCGAACCTCGAGGACGAGCCCGGCCTGATCGGCGAGAATCCTTACCAGGAAGGCTGGCTGCTCCTCGTCTCCCCGGCCGACGCCAACGAATTGCAGTCGCTCTTGGACTTCAGCGAATACCAGAAAGAGGCCGCCGAAGAGGAAGAATAAAAAGGTTCCGGTTTGGTTTCCCTGACTTTACCCGGGCCCGCTTATCCGCGGGCCATATTTTTATATCCCGACTGGTTTCCATGGTTTGTGAATTTCTAATTTCTAATGTCGAATTTCCAATCAATGTCTAAAAATCCAATTATTCAGTCCGAAGTCTCCAATCCGAAGTCAAAAATTCCTTACCAACATTTTCCTTGACCAAGGACTTAGGACTGATGGCTTAGGACGTTTTTATGCATTGGTCATTGTTTGGTCATTGGGATTTGATTAGAAATTAGGAATTAGTCATTTTGGGTAGAGAATGGACCTACCCATAAAAAAACTTCCCAAAGCCGCCGGGGGATATTTCCTGGCTTTTATTTTGGACCTGGAACGATTCCCGCAGGAGCTTTTTCCCGGCGGTGACCAGAAAAGCCTTGACAAGAAAAAATACAATATGTAGTATGACCAAGTCGAAGAATAACAATATCTGGGTAAAATTAATTAAATTCAGGAGAGGGAAATGAATTTGCGAACGGGACAGGAATTTCACTCCGAGGGGCCAAAGTCTGTGGAAAACCAGGAAGCCAATCCCCGGCCGCTTGCGGTAGAGGAGAAGTCTTTCGTCCTGCCGGTCAGCCGGCCCGATCCGCCCCCGGGTCCGCTTGCTCCCAGGGGTTCGCAGCCTTTTTCCCACCCCCCGGTTTCGGTTTCGGAGAATGCCCGCCGGGTACTGGAACGGAGATATCTAAAAAAGAACGAAGACGGCCAGGTGACGGAAACCCCCCGGGAGATGCTCATCCGGGTGGCCCAGGGCATCGCCGCCGCGGAAGCAAAGGTGGCGGGGGGAAGGAAAACCGAGGAAGTCGCCCAGGAATTTTTTGAAGCCCTCGCCACTTTCGATTTTGTCCCCAATTCCCCGACCTTGATGAACGCGGGGAAGGAACTCGGCCAGCTTTCGGCCTGCTTTGTCCTGCCGGTGGGAGACTCGATGGAAAGCATTTTCGACGCCATCAAGTATACCGCCCTGATTCACAAGAGCGGGGGTGGCACCGGCTTTTCCTTCGCCCGGGTCCGGCCCAAGAATGACACGGTTCTCTCCACCAAGGGGGTTTCCTCGGGCCCGGTTTCCTTCATGACGGTTTTTGACGCCGCCACCGAAACGATCAAGCAGGGCGGAACCCGCCGCGGGGCCAACATGGGGATTCTGCGCGTGGATCACCCGGACATCCTGGATTTCATCGAGGCCAAGACCAGGTCCGACCGCCTGAACAATTTCAATATCTCGGTGGCGGTGACGGATCAGTTCATGGAGGCCCTGACCCGGGGCGAGGAATACAACCTGGTCAACCCGCGGTCCCGCAAGGTGGTGGGCCGGCTTTCCGCTCCCGAGGTTTTCCGCCGGATCATGGAAAAGGCCTGGCTCAACGGCGAGCCGGGGATAATTTACATTGACCGAATCAACCGGGACAACCCGACCCCGGAGATCGGGGAGATCGAAAGCACCAACCCCTGCGGCGAGCAGCCCCTGCTACCCTACGAATCCTGCAACCTGGGTTCGATTAACCTGGCCCGGATGGTGACCAACAACGGGGTGGGGATCCCCGAAGAGGTCCGGAATCACGCCACCGCCAGGAATTTGCCTTCCCGCCGCTACCGGGTTGACTATTATCGGTTGCGCCGGGCGGTCCGGACCGCGGTTCACTTCCTGGACAATGTGATCGAGGTGAACTGCTATCCGCTTCCGGAAATCGAGAAAATGACCCGGGCTAACCGCAAGATCGGGCTCGGGGTCATGGGCTTCGCCGATCTCCTGGCCCTGCTCGGGATCCCCTACGATTCCGAGCCCGCCCTGCAGGCGGCCGATGAGATCATGGGGTTTGTCAACTCCGAGGCGGTGAAAATGTCCGAGGAGTTCGCCGCCGTCCGGGGGCCCTTCCCGAATTTCCCCCGGAGCCGCTGGGACAAGCTCGGCCTCCCGCCCCGGCGGAACGCCACCGTCACCACCATTGCCCCCACCGGAACGATCAGCATCATCGCCGGTTGCTCCTCCGGGATTGAGCCTTTCTACGCCCTGGTTTATACCCGGAACGTGATGGACAACGACAAGCTCCCCGATATTAACCCCGTTTTCCAACAGATCGCCCGGGAGGAGGGCTTTTATTCGGAGGATCTGATCCAGGAAGTGGCCCGGGAGGGGAGCGTGCAGAAGAACCCCCGCATCCCCGCCTTTTGGCGGAGAGCCTTTGTCTGCGCCCATGATATCCCTCCCGACTGGCACATGAAGATGCAGGCGGCCTTCCAGCGGCACACCGAAAACGCGGTCAGCAAAACCGTCAACTTCCCCCGCCCCGCCACCAGGGAAGACGTGGCCCGGGTTTATCTCCAGGCTTTTGAACTGGGGTGCAAGGGGGTAACGGTCTACCGGGACGGCAGCCGGGAAAACCAGGTACTCACCTCGGGCCTGGGCCAGGCAGCCCCGGACACGGAAACGAAGGACCCGGGGGTGAAACCCCTGCCGGCCGGCGAGGTTCCCACCCGTGGGCTGACCCCCCGTCCGCGCCCCGAGGTGATCAAGGGGAATACCCGGCGAATGACCACCGGCTGCGGAAACCTCTACATCACCATTAACGAGGACAAACACGGCCTGTTCGAGGTTTTCACCACCATGGGGAAGGCCGGCGGCTGCGCCGCTTCCCAGGCGGAAGCAATCAGCCGCCTGATTTCCCTCGCGCTCCGGGCCGGGGTGGACACCGAGTCCATCATCCGCCAGCTCCAGAGCGTGCGCTGCCCCTCGCCGGCCTGGGAGAAGGGCGGAGGCATGATTCTTTCCTGCGCGGACGCGATTGCCAAGGCCACCGAGCGCTACCTGAAAGACCAGGAGAAGGCCGCCCCGGGGGCTTTGGAGCCGCCGCCGGCGGCGGAAGAGGCGGCTCCCCACCTGACCCCGGCGGGAGACCCACCGATCGCCGCCCGGGATTCGTCCACGGAGGACGTCCCGGTTTCCCCGGTCGGTGATTTCCGCACCTGCCCGGAATGCGGCGGGCAGATGGAATCCGAAAGCGGCTGTTTTTTCTGCCGGACCTGTGGTTTTTCCCGGTGCGAATAGCATTCGCCCGGGATCCGAAGGTTATCTAGTTTTTTATACTCTGAATCTCAACTCTACGAATTACGTTCATCGGTTGCGCTGCTCGTTTCGTCTTCCGGGCAACGTCCTGCGGATTTTTAAGCCGATAACCGTATGACCCAACCGATACGAGCCGCGTAACCGCAACCGGTAAGACTAATCCCGGAAAATCATAAAGAAACCTGCCCGGAAGGCTCTCCGGGCCGTCCCGACTTTATGCTTACTTGGGATTTTGGATTTGGAGATTAATTGGGATTTGGGATTTGGAGCTTGGGATTTTTATTTCCGGGTGGTCAGCTTTTCCAGGGTCTCAAAGAACTGCTGGATCTCGGCCTGGGAATTGTAGAAGTGCGGGGACAGCCGCAAGGCATTGCCCCGGACTGCGGTCACGATCTTTTCGGTTAAAAGCTTGCGGTGGACGAACTTGGGATCCGGCACCTTGAGGCTCACGATCCCGGAGCGTTCCCCTTTACCCCAGGGGGAGAGCACCGGGATCTCGCGTTCCGTGGCTTCCTGGTAGATATAGTTGGTCAGGGTGAGGATCCGCTCGTAAATCGCCTCGATCCCGATTTCAATCAGCAGGTCGAGGGCGGACCCGAGGGCGAAGATCCCGATTATGTTCAGACTCCCGCCCTCGAAGCGGGCGGCGTCGGAGCGGAGGGTGAAATCAATCCGGTCGAACTCCCGGGGCTTGACCACGCTTTTCCAGCCGACCGAGACCGGCTTGAGCAGTTCGAGATTTTCCCGGCGGCAGTAAAAAATCGCCACCCCCTCCGGGGCCAGCATCCACTTGTGGCCGTCGGCGGCGAGAAAGTCGATTTTCTCGTCGCGGACATCCAGGGGGATCGCCCCCACGCTCTGGATCCCGTCCACGCAGAAGAGAATGCCCCGTTCCCGGCAGATCTTCCCGATCTTTTCCAGGTTGGCCCGGAAGCCGTTCTGGTACTGGACCGAGGAAAGGGCGACCAGGCGGGTGCGGGGATCGAGCTGGGATTCGATCATCTCCGGGGTGATCCGGCCGTCCGAGGCGGAGATGATTTTCAACTCCACGCCGATTTCCTTCAGGTTCATCCAGGGGTAAACATTGGAGGGAAACTCCAGGTCGTTGATGATGACCTTGTCTTCCGGGAACCAGTTGAGGCCCGCGGCCACCCAGGAAAGGGCCTCGGAGGTATTCTTGGCGAAAGCGATTTCATCCGGGTGGGCCCCGATCAGGCAGGCGGCCTGATCGCGGACCCTTTCCACCTCCTGGTCAAACTCCTGGGTGAAGATGCCCCCGCCCTCGCAGGCCCGCTGGAGGAATCCTTCCACCGCTCCCACCACCCGGGTGGAGAGGGGAGCCACCCCGGCGTGGTCGAGGTAAATCAGCTCGTCAACGACGGGGAAATATTTCCGGACTTCTTCGATGTTCATAGCCGAGGTTCCAGAGTTCGTAATTCATTGTAGCATAAAATTGGGTTTCCCCGTCCCGGTTCAACCCTCGGGCGAAAGAAAATTGGAAAAGAACTGGGATTGCGTACCCCAGGGTGGTTTTCAGGTTGAGGGAGCCCCCCACCCCGACCCGAAAGGAATGCAGTTCGTAGAGATCGGCCCCGGAAAGCCCGAGATCCGAGAAAACCGAAGCGTAAACCAGGTTGAGGTAGACCGGCAGGGTGGAAAGGCCGCGTTCGATGACCCAGGGCATGGTTTTCAGATTGAGGCCGACCAGCACGGCATATTTGGCGGAGAGGTCAGGATAGCCCCGCGGGTAAAGCTGGTAGGAGCTGTCAGGTTGGTAGCCGATACCGGCCCGAAGGGAAGCCGCGGCCCGGGCGGGGAGGGGAAAAAAGAGAATTTCGTCCGCCCGGAAACGGTTGATGTTAACCTCGCTTCCTAGGGCCCGCAGGGTGTTTTCCATCCCGAAGATAACCCATTGGCCCTGAACGGTTCCCGGGGAAAGGGGAAAAGCCTGGGTAGAGTCGTAGATAAAGGTAACCTCCGGCCCCAGGAGCCAGAGGGGTTGGGGTTTTTCCCCGGAGGGCAGGACGGAAAGTGGTTTTTTATAGGTTTGATTGAAGGCGAGTTCAAACGCCGCCGATTTTTGATATGAAAGAAAGGGAAAAATAGCCGCCGCCCGGCTTTTCTGGGAATGCAGCCAGAAAAAGCGCCGGGATTCACCCTGCCCCCATTCCTCCGGAAGGTAATCCAGGGAAGCGGAAAGGGAAAACCGGGGATAAAAGGAATCTTCTTCGTAATAGATGTATCCTCCCGCCCGCTTCGCCCCCGAGTGGTAGAAAGGATTCAGGATATAAAGATGCCTGCCCAGGACATCCCGGGCGCCGGTGATGATTCCCGCGGCCATCCCTCGCCATTCCCCGCTGGTTTGGAAGAACGAGAAGAACGGGATCCAGAAGCGGGGAATGAGACTGGACCAGGGGGAGTATTTGACTGGTGAACTAATGGATGGTGTACAACCTTGTTTTATGTTGTTTCCTATGCCGTCATTCCCGTCCCGCCAAAGGCGGGAGGAATCCGTACCCATTCCGTCATTCCCGCGAAAGCGGGAATCCAGTCCGGAAGAGATGGATTCCCCCGTATCAAGTACGGGGCAGGCTCGGTCAAGCCCGGAATGACAATCAAAAGAAAGAGATTTTTGATGTAATTCGGTTTGGTAATTGCCCCTCTGGGATTCTTGTCCTGAGATCCCATTCGGGGTCGAGGGAGAATTTGGTAATTGGTCATTGGTATTTTCGGTTTGGACCGGCTGCCATTTTTCCGGCTCGCAGGGAATGGTAAAAAGATCGAACCCCGAGGCCCCGTAGCCGGAAAAAAGGATTTCTTTTCCGTCCGGGGAGACGGCGGGGGCGAAGGCCCCGGTTTCGAGATTGGTGACCTGACGGAAATTTTTCCCGGCCGGGGAATAAGCATAAATATTGTATTTTCCGTTTCGGCTGGAAGAGAAAACGATCAGCTTCCCATCGGGTGACCAGGTCGGGGAGATATCATCCCCGGGATCGGAGGTCAGGCGTTCGAGGTTCCGGGTAGAAAGGTCCAGGAGGTAGAGATCCAGGTTCCCGGAGGAATCGGCCGCGGAGAAGACGAGGTTTTTCCCGTCGGGGGAGAAACGGGGTTCGAAGGCGAAGGGGAGCTCCGCGGTTCCGGACCAGACGGTTTTAGGGTTATCCCCCTCCCCATCGAGCAGGACGATCTCGCTCCGTCCGGGTTTAAGGCGCGTGGCCGCGATCGTGTCTCGGACCGGGGAATAATCGGGATAGGTCAAATGCCGGCCGCGGGTGAGACGGACCAGGCGTTTCTCCTCCAGGTCGAATCGGTAGAGGTCGGAAACGATCTCGGTTTTCCAGTTGATTTCCTCCTGGGCGAAGATCAGGGATTTTCCTTCCGGGCCGAAGGCCAGGGTGGCCCCGGAGTTGCGGAGAACCAGCTTTCGCGGGGAAGAAGGTTGCGCGCTCGAAACAGAAAAAATGCCCGGGTATTCGCGCGGGGTTTCCCGGGTGTAAACGATCTCCCGGCCCGAAGGGGAGTATCTTCCCCCGTAAGTGAATTCGTGAGAGGCGGTGAGGGGCCGGGGCTCCGGGGTCTCATCCGTGGAAACCCCCGGAGGCGGGGATTCATCTCGCAGGGATTTATCCTGTAAGGATTCATCCCGTATGGATTCTTCCCATTCCCGCCAGAGGGCGGGGTAGCTTTTTTTCAGGATTTTTTTTGAATTCCGGCTGATCAGGAAAGGCAAAATCATCCGGGAGTGGGAGATCTCAAGCTGGTAAGGAGTTTCCGCTCCGTAGGTCTCGCTCAGGTAGCGGTAGAACCCCGATCCGAAGATGTAGGGGTATTTGCCGCCCGGCCAGCTGGCCAGGACCCCGCTGCCCCGGTCAATCGCGGGGAAGCGTTTTTCCCGCACCGCGGTTTGGAGCAGGAGGTCCGAGAAGGGATGCCGGCCCCGGCCCTTGCCCCCCAGCTCGGTCTCGGCGTGGACGGCGATTCCCTCGATGAGCCAGGTAGGTTCGACCGCGTTCGGGAAAATAACGCGCCCGAAAATCCGGCGGAAAACCGCGAGCACCCCGCGGGTCTGGTCCAGGTGGAGGATATGTGCGTATTCGTGCAGGATGAGCGTGTAAAGCCAGTCCCGGTAGGCGAGGAAGGATTCCACCGGCGGGGGGGCGGGGTAGAGCTCGATCGTGTTCAGGGGAAAGGGAGTGGCCAGGCCGTTGGCGAAGTCGGTGTGGTCGGTGAGAACGATCTGGGTTTTCCCCGGCGGGGAGTATTGCAGCCGGGGGGAAAGACGCCGGTGGACATCTTCGGCGATCCCGGCGATTTCCCGGGCGAGGTTTTCCTGCCCGGCGGGGAAGTTGACCACGAAATGTTCGGTTTCCAGGCGGTAAAATTTCTGGCCGGGCGGGACGGCGAGCAGGGACAGGAGCAGGGAAAAAATCAAAGGTTTCATCTCAACAATTTTATCCTCTCCCACTCATTCCAGGGTGAGTTTTTTCAGTTTAACCCTCTCCCCTTGTGGGACTTGTCCTGAAGGCTCGTCCTGAAGGAGAGGGCTTGGGTGAGGGGTCAGTAACAACATGATTTTTCACCCTCCCCTCAATCCCCTCCCATCTAGGGAGGGGAGATGTTGTTTGGGAGAATCATTTCTTTATATTCCCCTCTCCCCGGTTAGCCCCCGAGTTTTACTCGGGGGGAAAGGGTTGGGGTGAGGGGGTGGAAATAACGGGTTAATTTGAACATTCATGATCCGAAATATATTTTCAACCGACCAGGGTTAATTCTATATTCAAAGTGGCGGTGAGGGTATAGATTTCCAATGATCATTTTTTTGTTTTGTATTTGCCTCATTTATGAGGCTCGTTGGAAGAAAAACCTCATCGCCCGATCCCTCCTTTGTCGGGACAAGTCCCTCTGGAATCGGGATAAATAAATCGGGCAACTATGACGACCGTTGGACACCATCTATAGACGCGATCATATAATCCGTTGAACGAATACCAGAACGGGAGAATGCGAAAAAAAGGGGCCCACTTTCTAGGGCCCCTTAAAATCAATCCTGAAAATAATATAGGCGATTAAATTATTGACCTGCGGGCTTCGCTGGGGCAGCCGGGGCCGCCGGAGCGGGTTCGGTCTTCGAGGCTTCGACCTTATTGGCGGCCGGGTTAAGGGTGGTTTTTCCTTCAATCACTACCTTGCCCTTGATTATGTGCCAGCAGGCCTTCCCGACCACCTTTTTAATGTCTTTAGGGGATTTAAAACGCACTTTTGCCCGCTCATTGAGAATGGCCTGAGCGATTTTTTCCTCCAGATTGAGAAGTTTCAACTCGTCCAGGGTGGCGGTATTAATATTCACGACTCCTTTCCAATTCTCCATGATACTCCCTCCTTCTTTTGTCAACCAAGTTAAATAACTGAAATTTTTACTATTTATTTTTCCGAGCCGCGTCTTTCTTGTGAGTGGCTTTTTTCTTATGAGCGGCTTTCTCGGCCGGCTTCATGGTGGTCTCGCCCGCAACCACGACTAGGTCCTTAATCTTTGCCAACTCCTTAACGGTGATTCCTTTTACCGCTTGGACATCTTCCGCGGACTTGAATTCTCCCTTTTTGCGGTGGGCAATAATCGCCTTGGCCAGCTTTTTCGTAATCCCCGGGAGAAGACAGAGCTGCTCAGCGGTGGCGGTGTTGATGTTTACCACTTCCTTAGCCACGGCGGGAGCCGGAGCTGCGGGAGCGGTAACACCCTGGGGAGCCGGAGGAATGATCTTGGAAAGATTAATATTTTGTTCAGTCAGGGTTTTCCCGCCTTCAACCAAGATCCCCACCAGCGGCTTCGAATCATAACCTTCCTTTTTAGCTTCCAGAGTATATTGGCCGGCCGGCACCCCGTTGATGGTATAAGTCCCGGAATCATCAGTGGCGGTGGTCAGGGCGGTTCCCGCCGCGGAAATAGTGATCCCGGCATTACCGGTCGCGGCGCCATCCAGGGTGGCTTTTCCTTCGATTGTGCCGGGTTTCTTCGCGCATGTAAAAGCCAGAGCTAATCCCAGAGCCAGAGAAACATACATAAACTTTTTCATTTTTGAATCCCTCCTAAAAATTGGTTAATAAAACGTTAAACCCTAAAAAAATTCCGGCGAAAATAAATACGATTTCCTCTCCCTAGGGCGGCCAGGCATTGCTGTGGTTTCCCACAATCTTCTTCATCTTCTTCATCTACTTTTCACCTCCCATTCCAAAATTGTCAAAGAAAATAATCCTTGAATTTTCTCGGAGAAACTAAATAATATTCCGACTATAAACGCGACCAAAATGGCCGTAATGTTTCAAGCCATTCGCTTTTTGATTTCCAATTCTTTTTTTTAATTAAATGCCAAGAGTATGTTTATTCTTAATGGCATCATAAAAGATAATCCAATTTCGAATGTATGCCCTATTTTATTTCCGAAATCTATTCCCTTCATAGCGTTCTTAGTCCTTATCTGCATCTGCTATTTACCCGATCCATTAAAAAGTCGAGCGTGTAGGGTCAGCTTCGAATCTGGCCTCACACGCTCTTGGTTTGCCTATGACTTCTGCGGATTTGGAGTAATAGGTTGCTGCTCTGGTTTTTGCTGCGGTAAAGATGGCTGCTTGTTTGACGGATTTGGTTCAGGGTTGCCAGTAGGATTTTGCGGTTGATCTGATTTCCATTGAAGGGGAGCAGATTCGGGAACCTGAGAACGATTTTTTTTACCGGTTTTCAAATTAGCCATTATAATTATTCACCTCTCTTCTTTGTAAATTTGAGTAATTCTTTGTAAATCTACGAACTTTGTTGATATCTAATGTAAAAATAGGTAAAATAATTCAGTTTGTCAATAGGCATAGTTAAACTATAATACAATCGTTATGGAAGTTTGAAAGTGAAATCTATGGAAGATCGCCTAATGACGGTTAAGCAAATTTCCTCATACCTCAATGTCAACGAACGCACTATCCTCAAATTGGTTTCCGATGGGGTTCTTCCTGGTGTAAAGGTCGGGAATCAATGGCGCTTTCGAAAGGCTATGATTGACACATGGCTGGACGATCAGATGCTTGGGGTTATACCCAGCCAACTGGACATCTTGGAATTCAACATATCTCCTCGTCAGATGCTCGAGCTTGCAAACTGCTTCCAGCCGGAGAACATCATCCCTGAACTCGTGGCTCAAACCAAGACCGCAGTCGTGGAAGAACTTGCTGCACATGCACACCGGCTGGGTCTAATCATCGATAAGACTTGGTTTGTCGGAGCACTCATCGAGCGAGAGAATATCCTGCCGAGTGCCATGGGTAACGGTATCGCCTTCTTGCATACACTGCGTCGCCATCCGACAAAGATTTCCCGGCCATTTATGATACTCGGTCGATCTCGAAATGGAATTGATTTCGATTCACTAGACGGTCAGCCTACCCACCTCTTTTTTGTGCTAGGCCTTAAATTCGAGGAATTACATCTTCCCTGGTTACATAAGTTAATGCAGATGTTTGCACAAGGTGAGGCGATTAAAAACCTGCTTGTAGCTCCTGATGCTGATGCTATCTATAAAACTCTTTGTAAGGCTGAACTCGATCTTCGGCCAGAGCCGAGGGTTGAGGTCCACAAAGAATAGGGAAAGCTATTAAGCGATAAAAACTCAACTCGTTGAATTATTATTGAACTTGTAATTCCCCTTGGTTTTGCCACGGGGTTACCTTATTTCGTCATTCCGCATCCCCAATCAAGTTGAGGACATGCTTGATGCGGCCTGCTCGAGCTGACGCTCGTGTCGGCCAGGGAATCCAGAATTTATTGAATGACGACATCTGGATTCCCACTCCCCGATTACAAACTTCGAGGACAAGTTTCACGGGAATGACGATGCGGATTCCTCCCGCCGCTGGGGGGGTGAAGAATCTTTCTTCCGATGAGGAAGTCAGAAGAACCAGATCCTTCGCTGGTGCTCAGGATGACATTATGGGCGTTTTACAATGGTTTCCGTAAAAGTTATTTTGGTGAAGGTTTTTCTTTTACTTTCAAGAGTTGGCGGATCTTGGCGGGGGTGAGCTCGGCGGAAATGCCGTTTTCGATCGTGAGTTTGCCGGAATGGGTATCGATCTTGAGCAGGTTGCCGCGGGCGTAAAGGTTGGGTCCGGTCACGGTGAGGAAGGATTCAAAAACCAGCTCCTTGAGCTTGTTGTCGAAGGATCCCTTCCCCGCCGCGATCCGCAGTCCGTCCTGGGTAACCGCGGTGATGCCGGCGGGAAGGCTCAGGATTTCCCGGTCCAGGTCATACCGGCCCGAATCGCTGAAGATTCGAATCTCGCCGCCCGCCTGAGGATAAACGCGGGCCCGGACATCTTCCAGGTTGGCGATTTTGGGATCTTCCCGGTATTCCGCGGCCTTCGCCTGGATTTTCATGGTCAGATTTTTCCCATCCATGCGGAGATAGGAAACATCCGTGATTCTCAGGCTGCTGGAGGAATAAACCTGGTCCCGGGGAGGGGTCTTTCCCCCGATCAGCTTTTTCCCGGTTTGGAAGTAAAAGAAAATCCCGGCGCCCAGGAGGACGAAAATCAGGACATAGGTCCGGAGAGGAAATTTCCTGGGCATGGTTTGGTTTTCGGCCATATCTTATATTGTAAATTCTAAATCCAAAATTCTAAACAATCTCTACAAACCATGATTTTAATATGTAATTCCCCGTGGTTTTGCCGCAGGGTTAAATTATTTCTGTCATTCCGCACTTGATACGGCCTGCCCGAGCTGAAACTCGTGTCGGCCAGGGAATCCAGTATTTGTTGGATGGTTCCCTACTCCCCGATTAAGGACTTCGAGGACAAGCTTCGCAGGGATGGAGTCTGGATTCCCACTCCCCGATTACAAACTTCGAGGACAAGCTTCGTGGGAATGACAAGCGGGGAGAAGGGGCTCCTGCTGGAATTGGCCCCGAGAGAATTCGAGGGGGCCTGTCCAACCTGTTCCAATGTTTCTCGCTTTTTAGAAATCCTGAGAGGTTAGGTGCGGCGCTTTTTCCGCCGGGAGAGACGGGGTTCGGATAATTCGCGCAAAATCAGCTCCGCGATCTCGCGGACGGCCCCCTCTCCCCCCCGTCTGCGCGAGGCATAAAGCGCGACCCGGGATAGCTCGGGAGGGCAGCCCCGGACGGTAAAAGGCAATCCCACCTTTTTTAGCAGGTCGAGGTCCGGGAGATCGTCACCCACGTAACCGACCTCCCGGTCTTCCAGCCTGAGCTTACGCTTCAGCTTTTCGTAGGCCGCGACTTTGTTGGCAACACCGGTTTGTACGATCTTGACCCCGAGTTCCCGAGCCCGCAGGGCCACCAGGGGGGATTTGCGGTTGCTGATAAATCCCACCGCGATCCCGGCTTCCTGCAGAAGCTTGATCCCCAGCCCATCGTGAACGTGAAAGCTTTTCAATTCAAATCCCCCGGGGCCGAGGTAGATTTTTCCGTCGGTCAGGACTCCGTCCACATCCAGGAGCAGAAGGCGGAGGGCGGGGGCCCGGCGGGCGAGGGTTCGGGCCCGGCTGTTCATAGAATCCCGGCCCGGATCAGGTCGTGCAGGTGGATGATGCCCACCGGGGTATTCACCCTTTCCTGCTCGTAGACGAAAAGGGAGGTGATTGAGTATTGCTCCATGATATGCAGGGCCTGGGCGGCCAGGGCCTGGCGCTCGATTTTCTTGGGGTCGCGGTTCATGATCTCCTCGGCGTGGCGCTCGAGGAGATCGGGGTAGCGCTCCAGGGCCCGGCGGAGGTCGCCGTCGGTAATAACCCCGATCAGCTCCCCGCGGGTATTGGTGACCCCGGCCACTCCCAGCCGTTTCCCGGTGATGACGAGGAGGATATCCCGCATCTTCAGCCCGGCCGCGGCCAGGGGGATCTCCGAACCGGTGTGCATCAGGTCCTCGACCCGGAGGAGGAGGCGCCGGCCGATGATTCCGCCGGGGTGGATCAGGGCCAGGTCTTCCTGGCTGATCCCCCGCCTTTCCATCAGGGCGATGGCCAGGGCGTCGGAAAGGGCCAGGGCCGCGGTGGTGCTGGCGGTGGGGGAAATCCCGAAGGGACAGGCCTCATTCGGGACGCTCGCGTCCAAAATAATGTCGGCGGACTGGGAGAGGGTGGAATTGGAATTACCGGTGATGGCGATGAGCTTCAGGCCCAGGCGCTTGATGATGGGGAGCAGCTCGAGCATTTCCTCGGTTTCCCCGGAATTGGAGAGGGCCACCAGCATGTCCCGGCCCGAGAGGATGCCCAGGCCTCCGTGAATGGACTCGGTGGGGTGCAGGAAAACCGCGGGGGTCCCGGTCGAGGAGAGGGTGGAGGCGAACTTGTGGGCGATGATCCCGGATTTCCCGAGCCCGGTAACCACCACCTTGCCCTCGCAGGCAAGGATCAGGTTGACGGCGTTCCGGAACGAGTCATCCAGGTGTTCGATCAGTTTCAGAATCGCCTCGGCCTCGGTTTTCAGAACCTTCCGGGCGCTGATGACCGGGTCGAAACGGGTGATCTTGCGGACGGCTTCCGTCTCCGGCTGGGGGTTTTTTTCCTTTTCCACCCAGGGATTGGCGGGAACGGTTTTCATTGTTTCATCCTTTTCAAGTTGGTCTTAACTAAACGATCAATGGCCATAACCTCTGAGAGCAATTTAGGCAATTTCCGCAGGGGAAAGATGTTAGGTCCGTCACATGGCGATTTGTCCGGTTCCGGGTGAACCTCGAGATAAAGGCCGGCCACCCCCAGCGCGGCCGCAGCCCGCGCCAGGCCGGGGATGAATTCCCGGTGTCCGCCGGAACGGTTCCCGTGCTCCCCGGGGGTTTGCACCGAGTGGGTGGCGTCAAAGAAGACCGGGTAGCCCAGGCCGCCCATGATTATTAGGGAGCGAAAATCCACAACCAGGTTATGATAGCCAAAGAAAGTCCCCCGCTCGGTGAGAAGGATCTTCTCGTTCCCGGTGGAGGCAATCTTGCGGGCCACCTCTTTCATGTCCTCGGGGGCGAGGAACTGCCCTTTTTTCACATTGACGGGCAGGCCGGTTTTCCCGGCTTCGAGCAGGAGATCGGTCTGGCGGCAGAGAAAGGCGGGGATCTGGAGGGCGTCCAGGACCCGGGCGGCCGGTTTGACCTCTTCCCGGCAGTGGATATCGGAAATAACCGGAAGCCCGGTTTTTTCCCGGACCCGGCCCAGGATTTCCAGGCCCTTTTTCAATCCCACCCCCCGGTAGGCCGTGAGCGAACTCCGGTTGGCCTTATCATAGGAAGATTTGAAGATCAGGGGGAGGCGGAGCCGGGTGGAGATTCTTTTCAGCTCGGTGGCGATCTCGAGGGTAAGCTCCAGATCCTCGATCACGCAGGGTCCGGCGATGATGACCAGGGGGCGGTGAGACCCGATCTTGATTTTGCCCAGGACAATTTCCTTCATAATTTTATAATCATAACTCATATTTTCAGGGTTTTGGAAATGATTCCCTCCACCCGGGCCAGGTCTTTCTCGGTATCAACCCCGATCGACCGGTGGGAGGTAGTCGGAACCTTGATCCGGAATCCGAGTTCCAGGAACCGGAGCTGCTCCAGGCTTTCCGCCCGCTCGAGCGGGGTGGGGGAGGATTTTCCGAAGGCGAGGAGGGGCTCGCGGCGGTATGCGTAAATCCCGTGGTGAAGATAAAAAACGGGGTCGGAATCCGGGCGCCGGCAATGGGGAATCGGGGAGCGGGAAAAGAACAGGGCCCAGTCCTCCCGGTCCACCACGACCTTGACGAGGTTGGGGTTTTCAACTTTATCCGCCGGAGAGAACCTGCTTTTCAAGGTGCTGACCGGGGTGTTCGGGTCCGCGAAAGGTTCCAGCACCTCCTGGAGCATCTGCGGGTCCATGACGGGCTCATCCCCCTGGAGGTTCAGGTAGATGTCGGCCGGGATTTTCTGCGCCACCTCCGCGACCCGGTCCGAGCCGGTGGGGTGATCGGGGCGGGTGAGAAGGCATTCGCCCCCAAAAGCCAGGACGGTTTTCCGGATTTCATCATGGTCCGTGGCCACCACTACCCGGGAGGCGGCCCGGCATTCCCGCGCCCGCTGGTAGACGTGCCAGATCATGGGTTGACCGGCGATTTTTCTTAAAGGTTTGCCCGGGAGCCGGGAGGAGGCGAAACGGGCCGGGATCACGATCAGGGTTTCCATTTGGGTCTGCTTATTATAAATACTCTTTTATATTATTATAAACTAAAAGTTAAGAAGGCTAAGAGTTAACCCAGACTTCGCCGAGGCTTCGTCGGGCTCGCAGAGCTCGGAAGACTAAAAGTTAAGAAGGAGCGGTTAGACCAGGGAGAAATTATCAGGATGGAATCGGAAATCGACTGCCTCTCCGCGCGTTCCGAAAGCGAACTGGAATTCCCGGAGATCCGGAAGAAACTGGCGGAATTCTGCCAGACCCCGGCGGGCCGGGGCTTGGTTTCGGAGCTGAAGCCCTCGGGCCAGTCCGGCGAGGTCGGGCGCGCGCTCGAGGAGACCGGAGAAATCCGCGCGGAACTGGAGCTGGGCGAGCAACTCCCCCATCTGGCTGCGATTGAGGAGATCACCCCGATCCTGGCCCGGGTCCGGAAGGACGCGGTTCTGGAACCGGGAGAGTTTCTCCGGATCGACCGGGTCCTGGAGGGTGCGGAAACGGTGCGGAGGTACCTGAAAACCCGGGCCGGAAGGCTCTCCCGGGTGCGGGAGCATTTCGGGCGGGTGGCGGGGATTCCCCGGGTGCAGGAGAAACTCCGGGAGGCGATTGATCCCTCCGGGCGGATCCGGGACGAAGCGAGCCCCGATCTTTCCCGCCTGAGAAAGAAGCGGGATTCCCTGGAAAACGAGATCAAGGAGCGGATCCAGGAGCTGATTGTTTCCCCGGAGTGGGAAGACGTCCTGCAGGAAAAATATTACACCCTCCGCCTGGGCCGGTATGTGCTCCCGGTCAAGGCCGAGCGGCGGGCGGAGCTCAGGGGAATCGTCCACGATTTCTCCTCGAGCGGGGCCACGGTTTTCGTTGAGCCGGAATTCGTGGTGGAGCTGAACAACCACCTCCGGGTGGCCGAAGGCGAGGTGCAGAGGGAAGAGGGCCGGATCCTTAGAAGCCTCTCCCTCCTGGTCCAGGAGCAGGCGGCGGAAATCGAGGAAATTTATTTGCGGCTCGGGGAGTTCGATCTCCTCCTGGCCAAGGGGAGGTTTTCCCAGCTCCTGGGGGGAGGGGAGGTGACCCTAGGGGAATTTCCCCATTTTGAGATTCGCGGCGGCCGGCATCCCCTCCTCATCCTCCATAAGCCCCGGGTGGTGCCCAACGATCTTTCCCTGGAGGGGGAGTGCCGGGGGATCGTCATCTCCGGCCCCAACACCGGAGGGAAGACCGTGACCCTGAAAATGGTCGGGCTCTCCGCGGCGCTCTTCCAGTCCGGGATCATCCCGGCCCTTTCCCCGGGATCGCGCCTGCCGGTCTTCCGCCGGATCCTGGCGGTCATCGGCGAGGAACAATCGCTGGAGCGCGGGCTTTCCGCTTTTTCCGCCTACGTGGTGCGGGTGCGCGAGGTCTGGGAAGAGGTGGTTCCGGGCTCCCTGGTTCTGCTCGACGATCTATTCGTGGGAACGGATCCCCACGAGGGGGCCCTGCTGGGGCGGGCGGTTTTACAGGCCCTGGTCGAGCGGGGGGCGGTGATCCTGGCCACCACCCATCTGCCCGAGCTCAAGATTCTGCCCCTCGAGGATTCCCGTTTTGAGGCCGCCGCGGTGGCCTTTGACCTGAAAGCCATGTCGCCCACCTACCGGGTGGAGCGAGGTTTCCCGGGGCGGAGCTACGGCCTCGAGATCGCCCGGCGCCTCGGGATCGAGGAGGAGATCGTCCGGGCGGCGGTTTCCGGCGTCAGTGATTCCCATAATACCATCGAGGAGATTCTCTCCCGGCTGCATGAATTGGAAAACCAGCGGCGGGAACAAAAAATCGAGCTCGACGCCGAAAAGGAGAGACAGAAACTGATGCGGGAGCGCCTCGAGGAAGAGCTCAAGCAGGCGGCCCAGAAAAAGTCCCGGGCCCGGGAGGAACTGAAACGGGAAGGGCAGGCCCTGCTTTCCCGGATTGAACGGGAGGCCGCCCAGGTCATGCTGAAATTGCGGGAGACCAAAACCCGCAAGCAGGCGGAACCCGTGCGGCAGGAATTAAAAGCGGTGGAAAAAAATCTCGAGCAGGCGCTGGACCTGGGGAACGAATCCGAGGAAAAAAGGCCGCCGGCGGTGATGAAAGCCGGGGCTTCGGTCTGGGTGAAAACCCTGCGGAAGCCGGGGACGATAATTTCCCTTGATTCCGAAAGCGCGATGGTCCAGGTCGGCGTCCTGCGGGTCCGGGTGGGTCAGCGCGACCTGTCCGGGCTGACCGAGGCGGCGGGAAGCGGCGGGAAACCGGCTCGTAAAGGTTCCCCGGACGATCCGGGGGATGGCTCAGCCGACATCCGGACCGAAGACAACACGCTCGATATCCGCGGGGAAACCGTGGAGGACGGCATCACCCGGCTCGAGGCCTTCCTCGATCAGGCCTACCTGCGCAATTTGGGTTTTGTATTTGTCATCCACGGGTCGGGGACGGGCCGGCTCCGGGAAGGTATCCGCAAATATCTGAAGGACTCCGTCTACGTTCAGTCTTCCCGTCCGGGCGAGGACAAGGAAGGCGGGCAGGGGGTGACGGTAGCAAAGCTCAAATAACAGTGAAAACTGAGAAGAAAGACCAACAGACCAGCAGACCAACAGTCCAGCAGTCCAGCAGTCCAACAGCCTCCGGCCCACGCTTCCAGCCCGTAGGGCTTTCAGAGCGAGTTTTAGGGGGCACGCTGATGATATGTTCAAAAGACTATTCCCCCTTGTCTATTTCTCCTAACAACCCCGGCATTTGCTCGGCTAACTCCCGACCCCTCAACACCCAATGACTGACTGCGCTCCGGACAAAACATAATTCCCGCGTGACACAAAACGTATTATTTCGGGGACAACTTTACTTCTTGACATTTGATGAGGTTTTTTCGTCCCCTAAACCATAACGTAATTTCCTAAAAATCCCGTAAAAAGAGGCAAACAAGCTTCGAATCCAGCCTGAAAGGTCTGGTTCAAGATAAACTGGAATTTGGAAAAATGATTTTATGTAGAGGCGGGGTTTATCCCCGCCTTTGATTGGGAGGGGGCAAGCCCCTCCCCTACGGGAAAACGCGAAATCGGGGGAATCTTGGGGCAGGTTACTTGTTGCTTTGTGAGTCTTGAATCTCCTTATTACCCGCCTGCGCAGAAATCCACGGGTTTTACCCGTGGATGAATACTCTTTGGTGGGCAACCCTCCGTAGCTTCCGACTTCGCCAAGGCTATGTCGGACAGGTTAGCGAAGGAGGGTTAGCTTCCGACTTTGCTAGGGCTACGTCGGATAGGTCGGCGGGCTTGTACTGAGCGGAGTCGAAGGATTCCGCCCGCAGTAAGCTTTGTGTAGGTGCCACGGCTTTCAGCCATGGGGCTCCACTTTCTGGCAAGAATTTCTAGATTTTGCCGGCGATTGAAGATTTCTAAATGACAGGGACGGAAAGGAGAATATAAATGCTGCGTCGGGGACGTACTTTACTTCTTGACATTTTGAAATGACGATTCTGAATTCGTAGAAACTGAGCGACGAACGGGACGTAGTTCCGTTCGTTCCGATAATTAATTCATCCGATTGTTTATTCTCCCTTGAGCTTTTTCAAGAGCTCCCGGGTGAAGGATAGGACTTTTTCCGCCCCCTGCCTGGCCTCCTCGGCATTTTGCCGGGAATAAACCTTTTCCCAATAAAATGAAGGGGCTCGTTCATCGGTCAACCGCGAAGAAATTCTTATTATCTCCCGAGCGATTCCTTCTTCAATCTCAATCTGCTTTTTCCGACAAGCATTGACAAAAATTTCCCCGATATCGTGTTCCTTGGGATACTCAACCCCCATCATCTTTAAGAGCGCTTTCAGGGAAAGCTCGATTACCTCCTGAGACCTTCTGACCACCTGATTCCAGGATTTCCTTTGGTAAGAACGGCCTGAATCCTCGAAATATTCCTCGGCGTCCCGGAAAAGCTTCTCGGCGGTCTCGTGGTTATTCACAATTCAATTACCTCCCCCGGCTTCCAGTCCGGCTTCAAATCCCAGTACCAGCGGCCGCCGGGAAGGGTAATTTTACGGGAGCCGAGCTGTCCGAGCCGTTCCTTAAGGGCTTCGAGGCGTCTTTGCAAAATCCCCCGGTCAAAAAGAGTAATCCCGTGATCCTGGATATCTAACAGGAGATGAGGAAATTCCCAGATCTCTTTTTCGCTCATGAAAATCGGAGTGATTCGGGAACGTATTCCCCGATCATTAAGTTCCCGATAAGCCCTGCTGCTATTCAAAATCAATCGCAGATCGGCAAATTTACCCGTCGGATCGGAAACTTCCCGGGAATGAACGACCAGGAGGTCAATGTCCGACTCCGGGCGGGCTTCGCCCCGGGCCACCGAGCCGAAAAGGGCCACCGATAAAATATTCTCCTCCCCGAAGGAATTTTTAAGTTCTTCTAGGACGAGGTCGAGAAACGGCTGGTAGTCTCGATAACCGTGGGTCATGTTTTCTCACTTGGTAGGGTCTTTGCTTTTATCTTATCAAATCTGGCGGGTGAATCCAAATTCGGAGGCCCAAGATTCCGCCTTTTTCAATGGCACTTTAATGAACGGGATACGTAGTTCCGTCCGTTCCGATAATTAATTCATCTGATTGCGTATTTCGGCGGGACTTTCCACCGGTTCCGGGGTTAAATTTCCAACTGCTAATTCTCCACCCGAGGGAAAACCTCGAACTACGAAGAAATAATTATGGCCCCCTCCCCTCCGTCCCCTCCCACGAGGGGAGGGGAAAATATATTGGTCGGAGAAATTGTGGCTGCCGCGTCCTCCGGACTCGCAAGGAATGTTTACGGGACGGGAATATCTGACATTTTCAACCGAATGGCTCCCGGCTTTCCCTCAAAACAAAATCCGCTCCCGGAGACACCGCCGAGAGCAGTTGGGTTAACTTCTCCACTGTCGGCACCGAAACCCCCTGTTCATATCGGGCATAAGCATTCGGCGATTTGATTCCTAATTTTTCAGCCACTTCGAGAAGGGAAAGCCCTTTCTTCAACCGCAAACGCTTGAGCAAAAAAGACATTAAAAAGGCTTGATCATTCGCTCCGATTTCGAAACTCTGCCCCCGGCCCGGAAAAACCTCCACCCGAAAGTCTTTTCTGTCCGCCAGCGATTCAATGGCATCGGCAATCATCAGGAAAGCTTCTTTTTTCGTTCTTCCCTGGGTGACTACGTTCAGGATCGGCACCTCAATGGCCCAAAAACGTTCCGATTTAAATACCCGCCCCGATAAACGCATCATTCTTCTCCTTCCGCTTCTTTTAAAATGGCTTTGGCTGTGTATTCGTTGATCTCAACATGACGGGGAACCGCCGTTTCCCGTTCACCGTCGGTCCAAACGTCATGTTTCTTCCCATGCCGGGATAACCACCATCCCAGATTCTTTAACTTCATTTCTAAATCCTTCCGTTTAACTTTTCTTAAAATTACACCTATTCGTGTAAAAGATCAAGGCCATCCATCTTTTCCAGATTAAAACCGAAAAATACAGTTAGTATTTTCGAATATTATATGGTGGGGGCGAAGAATCTCGTTTCTATCGGAAAACTCATAAAAATCAGATCCTTCGCGAAGTTTATCCTGAGCGCCTTGAGATTCTTCACTTCGTTCAGAATGACAGGAAGTGAAGGATTCAGGCGCCGTCCTGAATGAAATGAAGGAATGACAAAGAGCGAAGGACTCAGGATGACATTTTTAGTGGTTTGACAACAAACAATCAAATTCCTTTCAAACCCGGTTAAATCACCCGCGGAAAAGCTGAATCTTATATCTCCTGCCAATCGGGCCGCCGGTAATTTCCAGCTTCAGTCCGGATCCGCCGGTAACCCCCGGTCCCAAGGCGATCTCGCCCGGGCCCGTGCGGGCAGTGATCAGAATCTGACCCGAGTCGGTTTCCTGGAAACAGTCCGAATCCCAGGGATCTGTCCCGGCGGAACAGGCGGCCAGATCGCTTGCCCCCTGGCTGATCCCTGAACCCGCCGGGAGATCGGTATCTTCCTCCAGGGTGATTAAGGTCTCATCCGCGAGGGTAAATTGGCCGGAGCCGCCGCTCCCGATCCAGATCTCCAGGCGCTCATTCTCGATGTCCGCCGCGGCGATCCTTTGGGGGGCGTCCGGGCCGGGCTCCACTCCGCGGACCCGCTCGTCCAGGAGCGGAACGATCCCGCCGGCGCGAAGGAAGACCGGGATGTAATCCAGCGGCGCGTCCACGGTGATCTCGGTGCCACCGGCATAGCGTTGGCCGGTGAAAAGGTCGTACCAGGCCCCGGGAGGAAGTCGAAGCGTCCGGGTAACGGCGCCTGCCTCGATCACGGGGGCCGCGAACAGGGAAGGCCCGAGCATCCATTCGTAATGGCTCCGGGCCGCCCCGGCCCAGGCGGGAAATTCGAGGAGGAGATGGCGGAGGGCGGGGATACCGGTGGCGACCGCCTCCTGATGGAGCGATTCGAGGTAGGGGACCATCCGGAGGTGTAAAAGGGCGTAGCGCCGGAAAAGGGCGATGGTGTCCAGGTCCTTGCTCCAGTTCCAGTTGTGATCGTAGTCAAAGCCGCGGTGGGTGCGCATCACGGGCATGAAGGCGCCGATTTCGGTCCAGCGGAAAAAAAGTTCCTTGGTGGAAGGCGGGGCGGCGATGGGGGTGTAACCGGCGATGTCCGGACCGAAGGCGCTGACCCCGGAAAGACCCAGGCTGGTTCCGTAGGGTATGACGCTCGGCAGGCCATCAAGCGGATCGAAGCTCGTAACCTGGTCGCCGGGCCAGACCACGCGCAGGTAGTTGTTCGCGCCCAGGTAGCCCGAACGGCTGAAGAAAAGGTAATTCTGCTGATCGCCGGGATGGGTTTGACGGAGGGTCTCGTCGTTGAGACGGGCCCAATCGACGGCGTAATAATTTTCATGCTCGAAGCTGGTATTGCCGTCGGCAAAACCCATGTCCGGCGCCACCCATTCCGCGTAGTCGGCCATCCAGCCGTCGATACCCAGGTTCCAGGCTTCCCGGATATTTTCCGCTATCCAATTCCACCCCTCGGGGTTAGAAAGGTCGACCTGGGAGCTCTCCCGGGAAACCTGGAGAAAAAGATAGGGGTCTCCGCTTTCGGTTTTAACCGAGTAGCCGGAGTCGATGGCGCTCAGGCTGGCGGGCGCGTCGGTATAAAGGAAGGGGTTGAAGTAAGTAAGCAGCCGGAAGCCGAGATTATGAGTCCGGGCCACCAGCGCGGGGAGATCGGGGTGGTCGTATTCCCGGTAATCCTGGTCCCAGATCGCGGTGGCGGGGATATCGAAGGTTAGAAGCGATTCGAGCTGGGCCGCCACCAGCAGGGGCTCGCCCACGAAAGCCACCCAGGGACCGAAGGCCCAGCGGGGAAGGGGCTGGGGCAGGCCCTCGATCCGGGTGTATTGTTGGACCACGGTTTTGGGATCGGGCCCGGGGAGAAGGTAAAGGCGGGCGGCTCCCGGCCGGACGGAATTGGTGGCGGGATCGGGGCGGCGGTCGAGCCGGGCCTGGATCTCCAGCCCATTAGGATCCTCGGAACAAAGAAGGAAACGACTGCGGTAGGGGGTATCGAGGAGCCAGCCGTGGGCCTGGTACGCGGGGCCGGGTTTGTGCACCAGGACATATGGCAGAGGGAAGTAGGCGTCGTGCAGATGACCCCGCGCCACCAGGGAGATTTCCTCTTCCCGGAGGCCTTTATCCTTCAGGATGCCCTGCTCGGTGACCCGGATCGGGACGGTTTCGCCCCGGTGCTCGCTGGCGTCCGACTGCCCGCCCAGGCCATAAAAACCTTCATCGGGCTGGCAGACAAACCGGAAGTGAACCTCGTTGATCAGGTCGCTCCGGGAGTCTTCCCCTGGCAGGGTGGAAAAATCGATCCGTAACGCCGCCAGGGGAGGAGACTCGGCCTGGATCTTCAGGGTTGCCGCTTTTTGTCCGGCATGATCCGAAAGGGTCAGGGTGAGGGTATCATCCTTTTTTTCGGTTTTCAGGGAGCCATCGGAGAAATCCATCACGGCGGTCTCGGTCCGGGCCACGCCGAGATTGCCCTGCCACCATTTATATTCATTTTTGACCTGGGCAAGCTGCAGGATGCCGGGGGTGGTTTCGGCGATCAGGTTTTTTTCGGAATCAAGGAAACGGAGTTTCGGGGGTTTTTTCGATATTTCGATCCGGATGGTTCCAAGCTCAGCGGTGGTCTGATTTGACTCGCCGCAGGATAATACGAAAAAGGCCAGGGCCAAGGTTAGGGGAAGGGAAAGGAAGATAGAGGTATTTTTCAAAGCCACTCCTTTAGTAAAAAGCAGAAAGAATTTAATAGGGAGGGGCTTCTTTTATCAAGCCCGCTTTCTGCTTGTCATCCCCGCGGAAGCGGGGATCCAGTGTTTTAAAGATGGATTCCCGATCAGGTCGGGAATGACAGACGAGGCTAGGACTTAGGAATGAAGACTTTGGGTTGTGACGTTATTCTGTTTTCAGCCGTATGCCGTCTACCGTCTCACGTTACTTTATAGACCGTGTCCCCGGGCCGGACCTTCTCCTTGGTTTTGAGACCGATGTCGTCCCCCGCCTTGGCCTCCGGGATCGCCTGGTTGTCGATCTGGATTGATTCAACCGTCTGGGTGACATCGGTGGTATGACCCTTGAACTTGATGGTTTCCCCTACCTTGAGGGGGGCCGAGAGCTTGATCGCGGCGACCGAGATCTTGCCGAAGAATTTTTCCACTTCACCGATCTTTTCCTCCGCCATTTTCTCCTCCTTCCTTTATAAATGAAGGTTTCTCTGGTTAAAACTTCTCACTTTTTACTTTGTTTTGATATCTATACTTTATGCTTCGGAAATGAAGATTTCAACCAGTTTTGTTTACGCTTGGCTCTATGCCCCCTGCGCTTAGCGTTTAAAGGATGGCTTGTGATTTATTTTTGGATCGGGGAAAATCAGCATCGCGGTAAGTTAAAAGGAGGTTTGAGAATTTGCGCAAGATCGCTTTCGTGAATGAGAAGGGCGGCACGGGCAAGACCACCCTGGTCGTTAATGTTGGCTCTTACCTGGCCCTGAAGAAGAAAAAACAGGTATTGCTGGTGGACCTGGACCCGCAGGGCCAGGTGGGGAAGTGCCTGGGGATAAACGTGCGGGAACAGCCGGTGACGATTCTCGAGCTTCTGACCCAGCCCGATCTGACCCTGAAAGAGGCGATCCTTCCGACCAAGATCGAGAATCTGAAGGTGATCGCCGCCAATAAAAACCTGGTGGATTTCTTCATCAACGCGGCGACGCTCCCGGATCGGAACCTGCTTTTAAGGAACCGTCTCCAGGAACTGAGCGGGTATGATTACGTGATCTTCGATTCCCCCCCCTCCCTGGGGCTTTTCACCCTGAACGCCCTGGTGGCCTGCGACGAGGTGATCGTGCCGGTGGCCCTGACCTACCTTTCCCTGGATGGCTGCGCCGAGATCGTGGAAACCGTGGACCTGGTGCGGTCGCGCCTTTCCCCGGTCACGGCCAATCTCCGGATCTCGATGTTCGTGGCCACCTTCTGGCGCAACACCCTGCTCGCCGAAGCCATCCACAACAAGCTCAAGGAGCATTTCAAGGAAAGGGTGGCGAAAACCATCATCGGCTACAGCGTCAAGATCGACGAGGCCCAGAGCCACGGCCAGACGATCTGGGAATACGATCCCGAGTCGAAAGGCGCGCTGATGATCGGCAGCCTGGCGGAAGAGATATACAGAAAAAAGTAACCACCCAGACTTCGCCCGGTAAAGCGGGGCAGGATGCCCCGCCTTGAAAAGGGCTTCCTCCTTCGCCAAGGCTTCGGAGGACAGGTCGTCGGGCTCGCAGAGCTCGGTAGCCGCAGGCTTCAGCCTGCGAGAAACCAGAAAAAAAGAATGTCATCCTGAGCGCCAGCGAAGGATCTGGTTTTAATACCTTCTTTCCGAAAAAGAGATTCTTCGGCTGCGCCTCAGAATGACATGGTTGGTTAAGGAGAGATTCTTTGCCCTGAGCCTGTCGAAGGGCTCAGAATGACGGAGTTAATAATCACGGGCTGGTTCCAAACGGGGCCGGCCCGTTTTTTTGGTCTTCTGACTTTATGTTATAATTTGGCCAAATGGATAAGATAGTAATCAGGGCCGATCTCTCGAATTCTATAAAGAAATATGTGGATGGTTATCGACGCTGGCCGGAAACAGAAGAGGAAATCTTGGCAGCGAAGTTATCGGCTACCGAACTTCTATCTCTTGAGCTATGGGACCGGGGTGAAATAACGTCTAAACATATTAAAAAAGGGGGAAGTGGCCATGAACGAGAGAATAACGGCTGATCCTGAAATCTGTGGAGGGGAGCCATGTGTCCGGGGAACCCGGGTTCCGGTATGGGTGGTTTTGAGCCACTTGGCCGCCGGAGAAGATTACGACACCGTTATAAAAAATTTCCCCAATCTCAAACGCGAGGACATTCTTGCCTGCATTGATTACGCGTCTTACCTGACTACGGAAAAGGCCGTATCCCTGTGAAATTCGTTGTTGATGAGAGCGTTAGTTATGCCGTGGCTGTCGAACTTCGCTCGAAGGGCCATGAGGTCTTGGCAATATCGGAGAAAAAACATTCCGGTTCAAGCGATCGTGAGGTCTTTAATTTAACGGGTGGAGAGAAGGCAATTTTGATCACCAGAGATTTTCATTTTACTAATTCGCTTCGATTTCCCCCTCGAAGCACGGAGGGGATAATCTTTCTGCGCAAGGGAAATTTGAGAGCCGAAAATGAAGTGAAAATAGTATTGGATTTTATTGATAAAGGCGGTCTGGCCCTGCTCAAAGGCCGCCTGGCAACACTCGATGCGCGCAGGGTCAAGGTCCGATAAATTTATCGCTTTGGACTTCGGCCTGCCCGAGCCTTCGTCTCCTGTCTGCCAGGACTTAAACTTTCTCAATCCAATAACCCCATACCTTCGGTATGATAAAATCCCAACAGGCGATATAGCACATCCCTATCCCTAGAAGATTTATATCTGATCGATAATCCGAGGCTGGTTGGGGTTCATTGAATTGGAACCCTATTATTTGTATTGACATCTAGGTTCTCTTCTTATATAAACTGCTTAAAGATTCCTAAAAAATACCTAAAGGGGGCAGATAGTATGAAGTCGAAATCGGTATCATTGGGGTTGATTTTCACTTTTGTATTCTCCATTTTAAGGCCGGACCTGATCCTGGCCCAGGGCCCGCCGGCGGGGAGATCGTCCAAGATCTTTCTGGCGGTGATGGAGTTGGAAAACAGAGGTGGATTATCCTCATCCGAGTGCTCGCTGCTTTCCGATTCCATCCGGCAGGAGCTTTTCTCCACCGGTAGATACCGAATCGTGGACCGGAAGAACATGGACCAGATCCTGAAGGAACAGGGTTTCCAGCTTTCCGACTGCACCTCGCAGGAATGCGCGGTCCAGGTGGGGAAGCTTTTGGGGGTGGAAAAGATGGTAGTGGGGTCAATCGGCAAACTGGGGCAGAATTTCATGCTCAATCTGCAGTTGTTGAACGTGGAGACGGGTGAGATTGAGTCCATGGCTTCGGATGAATGCCCTTGCACGGTAGAGAAGTTGTCGGAGAAAATCCGGGTTTTGGCCCGGGGGGTTTTCGCTGGTTCTGAAGCCGGAAGGACTGCAATCGGGGCTGGGGAAAAGCCGGTTACGCCAGGGGCGGGTAAATCCAAGCCCTGGCATAAGAAGGCCTGGGTATGGGTTTTGATTGCCGGGGTTTTAGTAGCGGGCGGCGGGGGGTATGGTGTTTATGCCATGACCTCCGGCGGAGGATCGAATACCGGGATGGAGATAAATTATTAATGAAGTATAAAAAAACTCCCTCTCCCCTGGAGGGAGAGGGAAGGGCATGCCCGACGCAACCTCGGTGAAGTCGGGTGAGGGGGAAATTACCAATGAACGAGAAACAAAAGAAAAATATATTTAACCTGCTGTTTTTTTCGATTCTCCTATTCATTCCTCTTTTGTTTCATTGCGGAGAGGATTCAACCGGTGGTGTAGCTTTCGATATCGTATGGGAGTCCGCCTCCTTAACGGCTTCGACTTCCAGTTATCAACCCCAGGCGCCTCCCTCCGGGGTGGTTACACTGCGGGTTACGGTTTCGGCGTCGGATATGGATGATTTAATCAAGACTTTTTCGGATCTTAATCCGGCGGGTGGGACAATTAAGGTGCTGGGAATTAAGCCAGGAACGAATCGGAGTGCGTTGGTTGAGGGTTTGGATGCTGGCGGGGTGGTTACTTACAACGGAACTTTATCCGGGATTACGATTGAGAAGGGTAAAATCACGAGTGCGGGAACTGTGACGTTATCAATAATTAATCCCACCAATAGCCAAAATCTTCCAGATGCTCCGGGTAATCTTCAGGCTTCGGTGATGTCTTCGAGTCAGATTCTGCTTACCTGGGCGGATAACTCCGATGATGAGACCGCTTTCCAGGTCGAGCGGAAGGAAGGGACTCCAGGTTCCTGGGGGTATGTTACCGAGGTGACGGCAAATGTGACGAGTTATCTGGATGCGGGGCTTATTTGTGAAAAGGGGTATGGTTATCGGGTCAGGGCGTATAACGGTTATGGGAATTCAGAGTATTCGAATCCGGTCACGAAGACCACCGATACCTGTCCGTTGTCAGCTCCCGCCGCCTCTTCCAATCTGGCGGCCACAGTGGCTTCTGCCTCTCAGATTAATTTGACTTGGACGGATGGTTCCAATAATGAGGATGGTTTCAAGATCGAGCGAAAGACCGGAACGACGGGAACCTATGCGCAGATTGGGACGGTTGGCTCCGGGGTGGCGAGCTACCAGGATACGGGGCTGGATTGTGGGACGGCGTATTATTACCGGGTGCGGGCGTTTAACGGGGTGGGGGATTCGAGCAATTCCAATGAGGCCAACGCGACCACCTCAACCTGTCCTTTGAACGCCCCGACCGCCCCTTCAGGTTTGACCGCTGCCGTTATTTCGTCCACCCAGATAAATATTTACTGGGCAGATAATTCAAGTAATGAAACTGGGTTTAAGATTGAGAGGAAGACCGGCTCCAGCGGGACTTATAGCCAGGTTGGGACTGTAGGTGGAGGTGTGAAGACTTATTCTGATACCGGCCTTACCTGTGGTTCGACCTATTATTACCGGGTCAGGGCTTATAATACCATCGGCGATTCGAGTTACACGAGCGAGGCCAATGGGGTATTGACCTGTTCGGTAACTGTTCCAACGGCGCCGTCTAATCTACAGGCCACCGTGGTTTCATCTACGCAGATTAATCTTACCTGGACAGACAATTCCAGCAATGAAGATGGGTTCAAGGTAGAGCGGAAGACGGGAGCGGCTGGGACCTATGCGGTGGTCAAAACCACGAGTGCAGGGGTGACCACTTATTCTGATACGGGTCTTACTGCTGGGACTGCCTATTATTATCGGATTTACTCATATAATTCAGCGGGGAATTCAGGCTATTCAAGTGAAGCGAACGGCACTACTTCCTTCCAGGGTTGGGTGGAAATGGGCGCCGGCTCCGCCTCCGGCGGGGGCATCAGAAATAACTCCGGGTATTCAGCTTTTCCT
>Ga0315289_10001384_pt1 | contig 37649 bp, 29 predicted proteins | sample YL17G11_40_MG_FD_203452 | JGI IMG/M metagenome (GOLD analysis project Ga0315289, IMG submission 203452) | Sediment microbial communities from Yellowstone Lake, YNP, Wyoming, USA - YL17G11_40 | ecosystem: Environmental > Aquatic > Freshwater > Lake > Sediment | place: USA: Wyoming | collected...
GATATATTTATCAATATGATAGCTGGCACTAATAGAAGGAGACGTTGCATTATGAAAGGGCGGGAAGAAAACGCCCTTGCGTTTCGCAAGGCGGGACGGGGCTTCAGATGCCGTACTTCTTGCGGCGGCGCCAGAGGGTGGCTTGGTCGATGCCGAGGACCTTGGCCGCATCCTGCAGGGATTTTGTCGCGGCGAGGACACGCCGGATATGCTGTTCTTCGGCCTTTTCGAGGGAGATGGGGTCGCCGATCTGCGGGCACGCATCGGCCGGGGCGAGGCGGGGAGGCAGAAACTCCGGGCCGATCCGCTCGCCGCGGCAAAGGATGACGGCTCGCTCGATGACATTGCTCAGCTCTCGGACGTTGCCCGGCCAGGGATACTCCCGGAGCACGCTGAGCGCTTCGTCGGAAAAGCCGAGAATCGCGCGGTGGTTTCGCCGGGCGTGGAAAGCCAACAGCTTCGCGGCGAGCCGGGCCAAATCTTCCGGACGCTCGCGGAGAGGGGGAATCTCGATCTGGATGACGTTGAGGCGGTAGAACAGGTCTTCACGGAACCGGCCCGCCTTGACCGCCGCTTCGAGGTCGATGTTCGTGGCCGCGAGGAGCCGGACGTCGGCCTTCCGGGTGACGTTGTCGCCGACCCGCTCGTACTCCTTGTCCTGGACGAAACGGAGGAGTTTCGGTTGGAGCGCGAGCGGCAGGTCGCTGATCTCGTCCAGGAACAGCGTTCCGCCCTCGCTCGCGGCGATCCGTCCGGGATTGTCGCGGATAGCGCCGGTGAAGGCCCCCTTGACGTGACCGAAGAGCTCGCTCTCCAGAAGCTCGGACGAAAAGGATGGACAGGAAACCATCCGGAAGGCTTTCGCCGCTCGTCGGCTCCAGCCATGGATGGCCCGGGCCAGGACGGTCTTTCCCGTGCCGCTTTCCCCGCGGAGGAGAATAGTGGCTTCGGATGAGGCCGCCTGACGGGCCATGTCGACGGCCTTTTTCATCCGGGGATTTGTGCTCGAGAAATCGACCTCGGGATGTTCCTGACCCAGGTCCTCCTGCAGGGCCGCGACCTTCTGCTCGAGGGATCGCATCTCGAAGACCTTGCGGACGGCCAGACTGATCTGGGCCGGGGTGAAAGGCTTGGGGACGTAGTCGGATGCGCCGCGACGGATGGCCTCGACGGCCGTATCGATGGAGGCGTAGGCGGTGATCACGATGACCTTCAGCCAAGGGGCTTTAGCCTGCAAGGCCGGGATCAGGTCGAGGCCGTCGTCCGTGCCCAGACGAAGGTCGATGAAAGCCAGGTCGAATGAACGCCGGGCGGCCTCCGCCATCGCGTCGGCGACGTTGCTGACACCGATGACGTGATGACCCTCCGTTTCCAGGCAGACGGAGAGCGTCCGGCGAATGTTGGCTTCATCGTCAACGACGAGAATTTGGAGAGACTGGCCGCCGGCCGGGATATCGCTCGGGGATTCCATGGATCAAGGATAAAGAACTCCTGCAGGAAAAGCAAACTCCAGACCGCCTGGCAAATCGGCCCGGAAACGCGGGCATGTCAGACGAGGATCTCCCCCCGGATGACCGTCACCGCGCTGCCGGCGATGCGGACCCGGTCGCCGTCGAGACGGAGATAGAGGACACCTCCTCGAGCCGAGGCTTGGAACGCCGTGAATGACGTTCTCCCCAGCCGCTTCGCCCAGTAGGGCACGAGGACGGTGTGGGATGAGCCGGTCACCGGGTCCTCGTCGACGCCGACCGCCGGGGCGAAAAAGCGTGAGACGAAATCGAAACGTTTGTCGGACGAGCGGCTGGTGACGATGACGCCGCGCGCGGGGAGCGAGCGGAGCGTCGCGAAGTCCGGCTTGATGGCGCGCACGGCTTCTTCGTCGGCCGCCTCGAAGAGGACGTCCTCGGCGCTCATGCCGATGTAGACCGGTTTGATGCCCAGGGCGCCGACGACCGCGTCGGCCCATTCCGGCGGTTTCGGCAGGGGCGGCCGGGCCGGGAAGTCGAGCTCGATAAGGTCGCCGTCCCGCCGCGCCGTCAGGAGCCCGCTCAACGTCTGGAAGCGCGCCTCGCGGTCCTGGCCGAGGATCCCCGTTTCCCAGAGGACATGCGCCGTGGCCAGGGTGGCGTGGCCGCACAGTTTCACCTCGACCTTGGGCGTGAACCAGCGCAGGCGGAAGCCGTCGCCCTCGGCCAGCGGGAAGGCCGTTTCGGCCACGTTCATCTCGGCGGCCACGTTCTGCATCCAGTCCGCGTCGGCGGGTCCGGGGAGCAGGCAGACTCCGGCGGGATTTCCCTTGAACGGCTCCTCGGCGAAAGCGTCGACTTGGAAAATCGGAATAGCCATGGTCGTCTCCCTTCGTCCGTATCTTTAGCCCTAGGATATCACAAAAGACTTTGCCCGACGGCCCGGTTTTCATTATGATGTTCTGGCGGCCTTCATGATGCCGCCCGGAAAAAGGAGACCAATGGCCGGCAGTCTGAACCCATCCCCCTACGACGCCCCGGAGCTCTACGACCTGCTCTTCGATTCGCTCGACTTCGACGTCCCTTACTGGGTCGAGACGGCCCGCTCGGCTAGCGGTCCGGTGCTCGAGCTCGCCTGCGGTTCTGGCCGGCTCCTCATCCCGATCCGTAAGGCCGGTGTCGAGGTCGAAGGCCTCGACTCGAGCCCGGCGATGATCCGCCGATTGAAAGAAAAGGCGGCCATGGAAAGCCTCGCCGTCCGGGCCGAAGTCACCGATATGCGGGATTTTTCGATGGGCCGCCGCTACGCCCGGATCTTTTGCGCTTTCAACGGGTTCGCCCATTGCGATACGATCGAGGACCAGCTCGCCGTCCTGCGCCGCTCGCTCGAGCATCTGGAACCGGGCGGAGCCCTCATCCTCCACATGTCTTATCCCGGCCCGGCCTACTGGTCCGAACCGGAGGGCCCGGCGGTCCTCGAGCACGAAGCCCCGAGGCCCGGCGGTGGCAAGATCCAGCTGTGGGATAACCGTAAAAAAGATATCGTCGGCCAGCGCCAGGATTCCGAGGTCGAGATCTGGGAGCTCGGCGCTTCCGACCGTCCGGAAGCCGTCCATAAATTCTCGACCTCCCAGCGCTGGGTTTACCGGTTCGAACTGGAGCTCCTCTTCCGGGCGGCGGGCTTTTCCCGCTGGGACATCCTCGGCGGCTTCAACGGCCGACCGCTTAAGGCCCCTGACGACCAGATGATCGCCTGGGCCTTCAAGGGCTAAGATTCTGGAGTGATCTTCCGCGCTGGCGTGTCCGGCCCGGGTGGACAATTCCGGGGATTGCGACTAGCTTATCCATGAGCATGACGATGAAAAAGCGGCTCCTCATTCGCCTGTTCCTTCTTCTTCCGACCCTCCTTTTGACCCGCTGCCAATCGACGTCCTCTCCGGAACCCGGGGTCGATGTGGTCGTGACGGTGAGCGGGAGCTCGGCCCTCCGCGAGCTCGAACCCGGCCTCCTCCTCGGCGCCAACCTCGGCGCCTGGGTTTCGAACACCAAACTCGGGGCGACGACGCAGGACCTGTTCAAGGCTCTCCGGCCGTCAGTTGCCCGCTTCCCCGGCGGCAACATGTCCAACAACTACTGCTGGGTGACCCAGAAGGTCAGCGGCAACGACCACGTCCAGTGGGACGACTGGAGCTGGGGGATCGACGTCGGTCAGTACGTTGCCTTTCTGAAGGCCATCGATTGCGTCCCGATGTTCTCCCTGAATCCGTTCGATCACACCATCGACGGGGAGGCCCACAGCGCCGTGTCCGAGGCGGCGGACCTGGCCCGCCTCTTCGTGGCCGAGAGTTTCGCCGGCGCTTATTACGAAGTCGGGAACGAGAACGACGGCTCCTGGAACCCCATGCTCAGCATCAACGAGTACACCGACAGGTTCATCCTTCTGATGACGGCCGTCAAAGCGGTCGACTCGTCCGCCCGGTCCATGGGCCCGGTCGTCTCGGGCTACAACATGACCTGGATCAACGGCTTCCTGAACCGCCTGCAGAGTCTCGGCGCCCTGGACCTCCTCGACTGGGTCAGCTATCACCATTACGGCGGCTGGATCTCGAACAGCAATCAGAACGGGATCGACCTCAACGACCCGCAGGACTTCGGCGGCGAATTGGAGACGATCCGCAACGCGCTGGCCTCCCGCGGGCTTTCCCGGGTCAAGATCGCCGTCACCGAGATGAATGCCGCCATCTGGGACGAAGGCTGTACCCGCGGCCAGTTCACTATCGAACAGGGACTTTGGCTGGCCGATGCCCTGGGCGTATCTCTCATGAAAGCCGACGCGGCCAATGTTTGGATCCATCTCCACCCGGGCGCGGATCCCCACTCCCTCATCGACGATGGCGCGACGCCGCCGCGGCCGACGAAGAACTACTGGCCCGTGGCCCTGCCCGCCCAGACGCTGTCGTCCTCCGACGCCGCGGTGCCGGTCGAGGTTCTGGCGGTGACGCTCGACGCCGAACCCTCGGTCGTAACGGGATATGCCGTAAGGAAGTCCGACGGCAGCCTCGGCGTCCTTCTTATCAATAAAGGCGACCGGAGTCTCGAGGTGGCCGTGGACCTTCCGGCGTCGCCGCGGGGCGTCACGGCCAGGCGGTTGGGGCGGGCGGAGTACGACGCGGGTTCCGGGCCGGCTCAGCTGTCGGTCCGGGTCGAGTTGCGCCGGGCGACCATCACCCTCCCGGCGACTTCCATGGCCGGCCTCGAAGTCCGCTGACCGCCGGGATTCCGACGCCGAGGCCCGGGCCTTTAGAGCTTGAGCAGCCAACGCCCGAGCAGAGCGCCAACCAGGGAAACCAGTCCGCCGAGCGTGGTCCCCCAGACGAGGTCGACGATGGTCACGATGATGGGCCAGTTTTTCAGGGTAGCCAGGTTGCTCAAGTCGTAGGTGGCGTAAGAGATCAGGCCGAAGAACGCTCCCAAGAGAAGCGCCTTGAGCGGCTCTCCGCTGACCAGCGCCGGCCGAATGACGAAGACGACGAGGCCGACGATGAACAGCAGATAGAAAAGGATCGCCGCCGACCAGACAACCTTCGGTGCCATCAATGCCCCGAGGTGCTTGCGGTAGAAGCCCTTGGCCACGACGCCGAGCCAGATCATGTCGATGACGAAAAACACCGCCAGAGTGATGAGATAGAGAGTGACCGCTTGCTTGAACGTCATTTCGCCTCCTTCTTCTCCTCTTTCCTTACTTCCTTTTTCTCTTCCTTGGCTTCCGGCGCCTTGTAGAGCGCGCTGACGTCGCGCTGGCCGCGCTCGAGGTAGGACACTCCCTTCTCCATCCATTCCGGGCGCGGCTTGCCCAGCAGGAAGTGGTCGAAGAACTCGTCCTGGTGGACGGTCCAGTGCTTCTGGTTCTCCCGCTCGCGGAGGCCGTGCTTCTCGCCGTTGTAGTTGAACATGTAGGCCTCCTTGCCGAGCCGGCGGAGGGCGGAGAAGAACTCGATGCCCTGGTACCAGGGCACGGCGTCGTCATCGTCGTTGTGGATCGAGAGATAGGGCGTCTTGACCCGTTCGACCCAGAAGATGGGCGAGTTCTCGATGAACTGGAGGGTCCGCGACCAGAGCGGCGCGCCGATGCGGCTCTGGGTCTTCTCGTATTGGAAGGCCCGGGACATGCCCGTGCCCCAGCGGATGCCGCCGTAGGCGCTGGTCATGTTCGAGACCGATGCGCCGGCCTGGACGGCGGCGAATATGTCCGTCTGGGTGACGAGGTAGGTGATCTGGTAGCCTCCCCAGCTGTGGCCCTGGATGCCGACCCGCTTGGGGTCGATGAAGCCCATGCCGAGGACCTTATTGACGGCCGGGATGACGCACTTGAGAGCGCTCGAGCCCGGGTAGCCGACCTCGTAGATGATGTCCGGCATGAGGATGACGTAGCCGTTGCTGATATAGCGGGTGAAGTTGATGCTCGTGCCGGGAGAGGGCGGGTAGTAGCGGTGGAGGCCCGAGGCCAGGGTTTCGTAGATATAGACCATGAGCGGGTACTTCTTGGCCGGGTCGAAATCCTCGGGCTTGATCAGGACGGCCGGGAGCGGGATGCCGTCGGCGTTGGTATATTCGATGAGCTCCGCCCGGCCCCAGTTGTACTCGGATTGCTGCGGATTGGCCTGGCTGACTTTCCGGGCAGACGAGAAGTCGGGGCCGCTCACCCAGAGGTCGGGGAACTCCTCGAAGCGCTGCTGGGTGAATACGTAGACGTCGGCGTTCTTGGACTTCTGCAGGCCGCCGAAGAGCTTGTCCATCATGGCGAGCTTGACCGGGTCGGCCGGCACGGCCAGGTCGACGCGGTAGGCGCCCGTGGCCCGGGTTTTCTCGTTCGAAGCCTGGAGGACGAGAGGCCCGCGCGCCGGGATGGTCGTTTTCTCCGGGTCGAGGCGGCTGTAGCGGAAGACGAGCTTGTCGCGGCGGCCGACGCCGTTCGTGATCATCCGGCTCTTGCCGCCGTCCGGAGAGACCTCCCAGATGTCGTAGCGGTCGTAGACGAGCAGGGACTTGTCGCCGTCGGTCCAGCCGGCCGTCCCGTAGGGACCCGGCTCGTTCGGGGAGTCCCAGACCTCCTGATCGAAGCTGACGCCGAGCTTTCCGGTCAGGTTGAAGGTCTTGGCGTCGATGATCCGGTAGGTGTACCAGTCGTCGTCCTCATCGTTGAAATAGGTGAGCCAGGCGCCGCCGGGGGAAAAGCGGGCGCCGTTGGGGGTTTTTTCAAGGACTTTTTTTTTCGAGCCATCGTTGACGTTGACGACGTAGATGTCCTCGTAACTCTGGTCCCAGGAGACGAGCTGGCGATAGGCGAGGTCGGAGGAGCCGAGGGCCACCTTGGCGTCCTCGGCGAGCGTAATGTCGGGGACGTCCGCGGTGGCCAGCGGAACGAACTTCTTCTCTTTCGGCCCGAGGTGCATGACGCACATCAGCGTCCGCTTCTTGTCGTCGTCGGCCTGGGCCTTCTGCATGGGCTGGAGGTAGGGGTCCTTCCAGTTCCAGATGTCGACCTTGACCTGTTCGGGGACGTCCTTGGGCTCGGGCTTGGGGGCGGCGGCGATGCCGAAGAAGAGCCTCCCGCCGTCCTTGGAGAACTGGGGCTTGCCGTTCTCGCTGACGGCCATCTCGGCAGGGAAGCCCTTGGCCGCGGCGGGGGCGATCTCGATGGCCGCCTCGCTTGGAGCCGCGGGCTTTGCCGCACCGGCGGCGGGGGAGAGTTGGTTCGCCGCCGGGGCGAGCTCTGTAGCACCGGCAGCGGTGGCCAGCTTTGTCGCTGCCGGGGCAGGCTTTGCAGTCCCAGCGGCAGTGGCCGGCTTGTTCGCCGCTGGGAGCCAATGGTAGAGCTTGGAAGCCGATTTTTCGGACTTGTAGTCGTCGCGGTCGCTGGTGAAAGCGAGCTGGGCCCCCTTCTCGTCGAAGGTCAGGTTCTTGTAGTTTCCCAGGCCTTTGAGCAAAGCGACGGTCTTTCCCGAAGCCGCTTCAAGGGCGAAGGCGCCGTCGTTCTCAGGGGTCTTGGAGGAGACGCCGTAGGCCAGCCACGTTCCCGGCTTGTTCCAGACGTAGTCGACGACCTCGGCGACCTTGGTCTCCTTTCCGGAGGCGAGCTCGCGGATGATAAAGTCGTTGCCGGGCTCCTTTTTCTTCTCCTCTTTTTTCGGCTCTTCAGTCTTGGCTTCTTCCTTTTTAGCCTCCGGTTTGACCTCCGGCTCTTTCTTGACCTCGGGTTCTTTCTTCGCCTCTTCCTTCTTAGCCTCCTCCTTCTTCTCGTCGGGCTTCTTCAGAGGCGGCTCCATGAGGTAGGCCACGAACGCGCCGGATTCCTCGGGAACCTTGAAACTCTTGACCCGGTCTACCGTGGTCACCTCGCCGGTGGCCAGGTTCATGATGCCCAGGCCGTTCTTGGGCTGTTCCTCCGGTTTCTTCTTGTCCTTCTTGGCCTTGTCGACGTCCGCCTTGGGCGGGGCGATGGTGAAGGCGACGAACTTGCCGTCGACGGTGAAAACAGGCTGTTTGCCGCGCGCTGAGCGGTAGTCCTTGTTCGTTTTGAGGTTCAGGGCGACGAGCTCGCCGTCCCCGTCCTGGGGGACGAGGGCGTAGACGAGCCACTGGCCGTCGCGGGAGAGCTGGGTTCCCTGGATGGACCGCCAGCCGTCGTAGGCGTCGTAGCTTATCGGCTTTTTCGCCGCAGCCGTACCGCTCGCGGTCGCGACCGGTATGGTTGCGACGGCGAGCGGCAGGACGAGGACGACGAGGATAACGATCCTTAAAAGAGAGAGTCCGGCTTTCTTTTCCATGGGGCCTCCTCGGGTGAGAGGGACTGCCCCAAGCTTGCCACAGGCTTGGGACTGTCCCTCTGGTATTTCTCTGGCGGGAAAGAGCATGAGACGTAAATATATCAGCGCCGCTCCCGGCCGTCAATCCGGGCTCAGCGGAGGAAGACGAGGAGGGCGTCGCCGACGGCCAGGCCGGGCCCGGGAGCATCATTCGGGCACCCTCGCGAATCCCGTCCCTCTTACCCCGTGAAATAGAGATAAGCGGCGACGATCAGGGCCAGGACGATGCCGGAGGTGATGATATCCGTCGCCGTCCAGCTGGCCCGCGATTCCTTCCGGTGCTCGGCCGTGACCGTGCCGTAGGTCAGCCCGCTGATCTTCTCGTAGGACGGCGGCTCGGTCAGGTAGCTGACGACGATCATGACGACGACGCTGACGATGAAGATGATCAGGCTGTAGTACTGGAAGAAGATGTGGTTGACGATCCACAAGAACGAGCCCTCGGCGTAGGAGAAGCTGCTGATAAGCTTGACCGGCGTGTCGACGGCCAGGCGGAAGAGCCCGAGCGTGAAACCCGTGCCGAGCGCGGCCAGGCAGCCTTTCGCGTTCAGCCGCTTCATGAAGACCCCGAAGAAAAAGACGACGAAAATGGGCGGGGCGAGGTAGGACTGGACGCCCTGGAGGTAGTCGTAGAGGCCACGGCCGCCGCGGATGACGGGGATCCAGAGGAGCCCGATGAGGACCATGACGCTGGTCGCCACGCGTCCGACCCAGACCAGCCGTTCCTGGGTCACCTTGGGCCGCAGGCGTTGGTAGAAGTCCATAGTGAAAAGCGTCGAGGCGGCGTTGAAGGCGCCGGCGAGCGAGCTCATGAGCGCGGCCAGCAGTCCGGCCACGACCATGCCGCGGATGCCGACCGGCAGGATGTTGGCAACGAGCATGGGGAAGGCCTTCTGGGCGTTGGCCCGGATGAGTTCCGTACCCGTGCCGAAGAGCTCCTGCTGGAGGACCTGGTTCTGGCCGCTCTTAGCCAGGGCGAAAGCGATCATGCCGGGGATGATGAAGATGAAGACGGGAAGGAGCTTGAAGAAGGCGGCGGCGATGGAGCCTCGGCGGGCCTGGCGCTGGTTCGGGGCGCCGAGCACGCGCTGGACGATGTATTGGTCGGTGCACCAGTACCACAGGCCGATGATGGGTGCGCAGAAGAGCATGCCGATCCAGGGGTAGTTGTCGTTGAAGTACCAGGCCATCCGGCCGGCCTCCTTGATGGGGGCCCACGTGCCCTCGACGCCCGCCGGGACGAGGGGCTTCCAGAGGTTGAACATCTCGCCGCCGACGATCGACCGGAGCTGACCCCAGCCGCCGAGGGCTTTCAGGCCGAAGTAGGTCACCAGGGCCGAGCCGATGATGAGGACGAACGTCTGCAGGGCTTCCGTGTAGGCCACGGCCTTGAGCCCGCCCATGACGGTGTAGAGGCCGGTGATGACGATGACCAGGATGGAGCCGAGCCAGAAGCTGTCGAGGCCCATGAAATTGACCTCGGGCAGGAGGACGCTGAAGACGACGCCGCCGGCGAAGATGCCGACGGCCATCTTGGTCAGGACGTAAGCCACGAGAGAGATGAGCGAAAGGACCGTCCGGGCCGCCGGAGAAAAGCGCCGCTCCAGGAACTCCGGCATGGTGAAGATCTTCGAGCGCATGTAGAACGGCACCATGACCCAGCCGAGGACGAGGAGACACCAGGCGTGGAGTTCGTAGTGGGCCATGGCCACGCCGTCGGTCGCGCCCGACCCGGCCAGGCCGACGAGATGCTCGGCCCCGATGTTCGAGGCGAAAATGGAGGCGCCGACGATGAGCCAGCCCAGGTTCCGCCCGGCCAGGAAGTACTCGTCCGACGTCTTTTGCTTCTGGCGCATGACCTTCCAGGCCAGGCCGAGGATGATGCCGAAGTAGATCAGAATGATGATCCAGTCGAGGGGCTTGAGAACGGTCATGGCGACTCCTTCCCGGTTAACGGTCGGGCCCGATTTTACCTCACCTGGCCCTCGGGCGAAAGAGTTTTAGGGCTCGTTTAGGATATTTCCTAAAAGCGCGGTTCCGGGACGCTCCGCCGCGCTTTTATCGGTCGCTCCTCAGAATCCGCTCCCTGCCGATCATCGGGGGCCAGGGTCACGGCCCAGGCGGGGTAGGGGACGGAGCTGCCTTTTACGGCGTGCCAGAGGATGCGATTGAGGGTGTCCTCCGGGCAGGCGTCGACCCGCTTGAAATTCAGGCGCCCCGACTGGATGGCCTGGCGGCGGAGCAGGGCGTCGGCGATCTTATCCTTGGGCGGGTTCATCGTGTCGAGCGGGATGACGTTGGGCACGGCGTCGAACGGCGTGAGATCCGGCGTCGACGTGAAGCAGTCGAACATCGGCGTCGCCGTGGCGTCGAACTGGTTCATCGGCGGCAGGCCGAGGATCTGCTCTATCGTCCGGAGAAGGCTCGTCGTGTTGTACTGGGTGCTGACGACCGCGCCGCGCTGGGTGTAGGGGCTGGCGCAATAAGCCGTCGTCCGGTAGCCGCTGACGTGGTCCCAGCCGTTCTGGGGGTCGTCCTCGATGCCGAAGATCACGGTCTCCTTCCAGAAGGAGCTGTGGCTGAAGGCCTCGACGATGCGGCCGAAGGCCAGGTCGTTGTCGGCGACCGAGGCTTCCGGCGTCGGCGAGCCCTCCGAGGTCCCGCTGGTATGGTCGTCGGGCAGGCAGATGAAGATGAGCTGGGGCATCCGCCCCTCTTTCTCCCAGGCGGCGATCTGGTTGACGATATAGCGCGCCCGCCAGACGTCCGGGACGGCCATGTTCCAGCCGACCGTGTCGGCCGGCGAGAAGGGGCGGACGGTCTCGATGGCCGGCACGCTGCCGATCCTCACCTCGCCGCGGCCGTTGAGGTACTCGTCCCAGTAGTCCTTCCATTCGGGGTCGTCCTTGCGGGCCGGGTCCTTCCAGCCGCAGTTCTGCATCGTGAACTCGCCGAAGTTCCAGAGCGAGACGCCGTGCTTCAGGGCGTTGTCCCAGATGAAGCCCGACGGCGCGTAGGCCAGGGCGTCGATCTCGTCCGGGCCCATGCCGTCGGGGTAGCTCCGCGGCCAGCCGGCGAACGACTTTTCGAGATAGTCGGTTCCGAAGGCCGTCGTCGACCACTGGTGGCCGTCGGCGCTGAGGATGCCGCTGCAGTAGGTGTTGTCGAGGAGGGCGAACTCGCGGACGAGCTTGTGCTGGTTGGGCGTAACCTTCTCGCCGAAGATGCACAGGGCGGGGTCGCTGTTGCCCTGGCCCACGTCGCCCAGGATCTGGTCGTAGGTCCGGTTCTCCTTGATGACGTAGACGACGTGCTTGAAGACGCTCGGCTCGCCGACTCGCTCCGGAATAGGACGGGGCGGCTGGTTGCGGCGCGGCTTGCTGAGGGCTTGGGCGATCCGCTCGCGGCGGTAGTTGGCGTAGACGACGTCGGTCATTTCCCACAGTTCCTTCTGTCGCGGCACGCTGACGATCGAGACCGAACCGCGGTACTGGTGGGAGTTGAACCCCGGGGCTCCCGTCGGCTTGTAGGGCGTGGTTTCGACGGCATGGCCCTTGATGTTGGCGACGCAGATCGTGTTCCGGGAGGCGTCGAAGGCGAGCGCCCCCGGGTACCAGCCGACGGGGATGAGTCCCTTCAGCCGCGACTTCCGCTTGCGGGGGCTGAACTTGATCGCTCCGACGGCGTTCTGGGTGCCGTTGGCGACGTAGAGCGTCTTCCCGTCTGAGGAGAAGGCCAGGGCGTTGGGCGAGGCGCCGAAGAGGTCGGCCGGGCTCGACTTGGCCCAGATGGTCTCGACGACGGTATCGGTCGTCATGTCGATGACGCTGAGGTTGTCGGACGCCGCGTTGGCGCAGACGACGTAGCGGCGGTCCGGGGAGAGGGCGAGAGCCGACGCGTGGAGCTGGGTGAGGATTTCGGCTGACGTCGTGCCGGCGGCGAGGTCGATGACGCTGACCGAGCCCTCGCTGGCGATGTGTTTCACCGGGTCCACCCTGACCTCGGTGCCTCGTCCGGCCGGTCCGGTGAGGTCGCCCGGCTTCGGCCGGCGGCCACCCCAGTTGCTGACATAGGCCTTGCCGCCGGCGAGGACGACATCGAAGGGGGCGACGCCCACGTCGAACGTCCGTAGGACCGCCCCGGTCGCGGTGTCGATCTCGAGGAGACGGTTGGAGAGGTTGCCGCAGACGAAGAGCCGCCCTCCGTCGTCCGAGAGGGCCAGTCCGGCCGGGATCTCCTCTGCGCGGCGCGGCGCGTCGGCCGGAGGGAGCGGGATCGTGTGCGAAGGCGCGACGGCGCCGTCCGCGGCGACCGAGAAGACCTTGACGCTGCCGTCGACGTTGCTCATGTAGATGCGGCCGCCGGCCGGCGCGAAGACGAGGCCGGTGTAGCTCAACTGGCCCTCGTCGTCGGGCTGGAGGACGTTTGGGGACGGCGCCTGGGGCTGCGGCGTGGCCTTCTCCTCGGCGGGGAGGACGACGCGCTGCCGGACCTCGCCGGAGGCCGCGCTGAGGATGATGAGCTCGGCTGTTTTTCCGGCGACGGCCAGGAGTTTCCCGTCGGGGGAGAGGGCCAGCGCCTGGGGCCGAAGGCCCGGGAGAGTGACTTGGATCCCGATCGGTGTCACGACCTGGTTGACGGGGACGACCGTGCGGTTGCCCGGCTTCGCCCCCACGGTTTCGACGTCCTGGAGGGCGGGAAGCCCGGCCCCGGTCGGATCAGGACCGGGACTGGGAAGCCCGGCCTTGCCCGCGGAGGCAGAGAACAGGAAGACGACGGATGCCGCGGCCGCGGCGCGGCGGAGAGTCAAGTGTGCCATGAGGCGCTCCTATTTGATCAGGCGCTTTCTCATCATCCGGATGGAGATCGTGAAGACGATCGCGGTCAGGACGATGAGGCCGGTGAAGCTCCAACCGAGCCCGGCCGCGGGTTCCCCGGCGAAGACTGCCCGGGAGATCCGGACGGCGTGGGTCAGAGGCAGAAACTGGGCCAGGGTTTTCATCCAGGGGGGGAAGTTATCGAGCGGGAAGAAGACCCCCGAGAAAAAGAGCATGGGCGTGATGACCAGTTCGGTGTAGTAGCTGAAGAAGTCGAAGCTCGGGGCGACCGAGGTCACGATCATGGCCAGGGAGCCGAAGAGGACGCCGATGAAGACCAGAAAGACGAGGAGGAGGACGAGTCCGCCGGGCGAAGCGGGGGCGACCCCCATGAGCAGGGCGACGGTCATCATCAGCGTGCCGCTGACGAGGCCGCGGAACGACCCCCAGACGATGTCGCCGGCCACGGCCTCGTCGGCGGAGACGGGCGTGGCGATGAGCGAATCGTAGACTTTTTCATGGACGATCTTGATGAATGTTCCGTAGAGGCATTCGAACGACGAGGACATCATGACGGCGGAGACGAGGACACCCGGGACGAGGAAGTGGAGGTAGGGCTTGCCGCCGAAGGCGCCCATGTAGGCGCCCATCCCGACCCCGAACGTGATGAGGTAGAACAGGGGTTCGACGAGGCTGACGAGGAAGGTCGGGACGATAAACCTTTTATAGGAATAGAGGTTCCTCAGGAAGACGTAGGCGATCCGGTAGGACAGGCTCATTCGTGGAGGCTCCTGCCGGTGAGCTTGAGGAAAACGTCTTCGAGCGTCGCCGGCCTGTTCAGGGTATTGGGCAGGTCGAGCTCGATGAGCTTGCGCATGAGGGCGTGTCCATCCCGGCAGTAGAAATAGAGCGTGTCGCCGACGCGCTCGTGGACGCAGGGAAAGGCGGAGAGTTCGGCCAGGACCTTCCCGTCCTCCTCCGGTGGAATGCGGATCTCGACGACCTCCCGCCCAATCTCCTCCTCGACGAGCTTCGCCGGGATTCCCTCCTTGAGGATTTTCCCCTGGTACATGACGACGATCCGGTCGCAGAGCTGTTGGGCCTCTTCCATGTACTGCGTCGTCAGGACGAGGGTCGTCCCTTGGCTCTTGAGCTGGCGCAGCCGCTGCCAGATGAGGTGCCGCGCCTGCGGGTCGAGCCCCGTCGTCGGTTCGTCGGCGACGATGAGCCGCGGCCGGTTGATAAGGGCCCGGGCGATGAGCAGCCGCCGCTTCATGCCCGTCGACAGCTCCGAGATCTTGCTGCCCGCCTTGGCCTCGAGCTCGACGAAACGGAGGAGCTCGGCGATCCGGGCCCGGGCCTCCTTGCGGCCGATGTCGAAGAAGCGGGCGAAGATGATGAGGTTTTCCTGGACGGTCAGATCGTTGTCGAGGTTGATCTCCTGGGGGATGACGCCGGTCATCATCTTTAGGGCCCGGTTGTCGATCGAAGCGGGCAGGCCGCCGACCGTGAGCGTCCCCGAGGTCACGGGGGAGACGCAGTGGATCATCCGGACCGTGGTCGTTTTCCCGGCCCCGTTCGGGCCGAGGAAGCCGAAGCACTCGCCTTCTTGGATCTCGAAATCGATGCCGGCCACGGCGACGAGGTCGCCGTAATTTTTGGTCAGTCCGGAGGCCGTGACAAGGGGGATCACGCGTCCGCCTTTCCCATCTTTTCGAGCATTGTCTTGAACCGGGGATGGCCGCGGAGAGAAACGAGGTCGCCGTCGTGCTCATACCAGCCCTTCTGGAGGAGCCCGCCGGCAGCGGCGCGCTCCAGGCAATCGATGGCCTCCTCGACATCCCCGGCCAGGGAGTGGATGCAGCCGAGGTTGTAGAGGAGCATCGGGTCGTCGGGATCGATCTTGCGGGCCCGGCGGGCCCAGTCGAGGCCTTTGCCCTTCTCGCCCAGGGCGACCAGGCCGTTGGCGCCCATGTACAGGGCCCGGGCGTCGTCGGGGTGGAGGTCGATGCGGCGCTCGACGAGGGCGACACCACGCTCCCGGGCGGCCCGGGCGTCCTCGTGACGTCCGAGCTCGTCGTAGACGTTGGCGACGAGGAGGGGCGCGTAAAAGTCCTCAGGCCTGACCCGCATGGCTTCTTCGTAGAACGAGGCCGCCTTGGACAGGTCCCCGCCGGCGAAGGCGTGGCGGGCGTAGAAATACCAGGCCTCGAACAGGTCGGGGTCGAGACGGATGGCCTTTTCGAAGGCGGCCCGCGCTTCCTCTTTATGATCCCCGAGGGACATGGCCATGGCGAAAGACGCTTGGGCCTGGGCGGATTCGGGCGCCAGCTCGACGGCCCGCCGGCCGGCTGCCTCCGCCTGCACGCGGACGGAGTCCTCCCGTTCCGAGTAGAGATAGATGTAGGACCAGCAGTCCGCGAGGCCGGCTTGGGCCAGGGCGTATTCGGGGTCGAGCTCCGTGGCCCGGGAGAACAACTGGAGGGCGAATTCGATGTCGTGGCGTCCGTAGCGAAAGTAGAAGCTCCGTCCTCTCAGGTAGTAGTCGTAGGCCTGGACGTGGCTCGTGGGCACCTCGGCGAGCGCGCCCTTTTCCTGGGGGCTGAGCGTTACCTGGAGGGCGCGGACGACGTTGTGGGCGATCTCTTGCTGGATGGCGAAGACGTCGCGCAGCTCCCGGTCGTAGGATTCCGACCAGAGGTGGAAGCCGCGGGAGGCGTCGATGAGCTGGACGGTGATCCGCAGACGGTTCTCGGATTTCCGCACGCTGCCCTCGAGGACCGTTTCGACGCGGAGCTTGTTCCCGACCTCGCGGAGGTCGGCCGCGGTGTCCTTGAACTGGAACGAGCCCGTGCGGGAGGCGACCCGGAGACCCTGGACCCGGCACAGGGCGTTGATGATCTCCTCGGCGATCCCGTCGCAGAAATAGGCCTGGTCCTGCTCCCGGCTCATGTCGGCGAAGGGGAGGACGGCGATCGACGGAACGTCATGGTCCCGGGCGTCCGCCCCGGCCTGCCGGAGGAGTTCGAGCTCGTCGCGGAGGTCGCGGGCTGAAGCCATGCGGTAGCGGGGCTCTTTCTCTAGGCAGTGGCGCAGGATGCGGTCGAGGTGGCGGGGCAGGCGGGCGTTAAACTCGGCCGTCGAACGGGGCTCGTCCTTGAGGACCGCGGCGATCGTCGCGGCGTTGCTCTTGCCGCCGAACGGAAGCCGGCCCGTCGCCCATTCGAAGAGCACGACGCCGAGGGAGAAGAGGTCCGTCCGGTGGTCGAGCGGCTCGCCCCGCAGCTGCTCGGGCGACATGTAGGCGATCGTCCCGGCGAAATCCGCGTCGATGGTGGCTGTGCTGCTGTCGTCCTGGGCGAGCATCCGGTGAACAGGGGGCAGGATGCGGGCCAGGCCGAAGTCGAGGATCTTGAGCGTTCCCGCCGCGTCGATCATGATGTTCCCGGGCTTGAGATCGCGGTGGATGATGCCGCGGGAGTGGGCGGCGGCGACGGCGTCGGCCAGGGGCAGGGCGATTTCGAGGAAGCGGTCGAGCACAACCCCCCCGGGGGAGACGAGTTTCGACAGGGGCTGGCCGTCGACGAGCTCCATCGTGAAAAAGATGGTGCCTTCCGCCTCGGCGACGGCGTAGATCGTGACGATGTTGGGGTGGCTGAGCGCGGCCACGGCCTTGGCCTCGCGTTCGAAAAACGCCTGACGCTCGGGATTATCGGCGAACCCCTCCGGCAGGAACTTGATGGCCACGTCCCTGTCGAGCTTGAGGTCCCGGGCTTTCCAGACGACGCCCATCCCGCCTTCGCCGAGCTTCTCGACGAGTCTGTAGTTGCCGAGGACGAGGTCCTTTTTCGGGTTCATTGCGCTTTTTCTCCCTATGACACTACAAGAAGCGCGCAAGGGCTGTCAATACCGCTGACGAACGTCGTCGGCCGCTTAGGGTCCTCGGGTATCGTCTTCGTTCGCTGCGGTGATTCTTACGCCTTCCCGGGCCGGATTCGATGGGAGGAGTCCGCGTATCCGTCCCGGGAAGTCTAAATCACCGCTTTATGCTCCCTCCGACGACACCCTCAGCCCCTTCATTCCGCGGCCTTCCTGTGGGAATCGTCCTTATGCCACCAAACTAGGCGCGAAAGGTCGTCCTTCCCAAGCCTGCATGACAGTGCTAAAATAGATTATTAGATAAAGCCAGACGGGAGGAAATATCCATGGCCGATGTGACATATACCTGCTCGGTGTGCGGCAACGAGGTCAAGGTCGAGAAAGGCAAGCCGGCGCCGCTCTGCTGCATGAAGGACATGGAGCCGTTGCCGTTCTGCACGACGGCCCCCAACGCCGAGATGGCCCGCAACAACGACGCCGACGTGCCGTGCGACGACGGAACGCAGGCCAAGAAAAAATAGCCCGCTCGCGGCTCAGCCTTTTTTGCCCTTGACCACGATCCGGTCGTAGACCGCGAGGCCGACGACGGAGGCGACGCCGATCACCACGATGATAAGCCACATAGTCACCGTGTCGACCGGCCGACCCTCCTTGAGCGGCGTATTGATGTAGCGCTCGAAGAGCCGGCCGCCGATCGGCCCGCCGACGATGCTGGCCAGGGCGATGGGCAGGCTCTGATAGCCCAGGTAGAGCCCTTCCTGCCCCTTGGGGGCGATGGCCCCGATGTACTCGTAGACGCGCGGCGAGGCCATCATCTCGCCGACGGCCATCGAGGCGATCGAGATGATCATGAAGATCCCGGCGATGGGCAGGCTCAGGCCGAGCACACCGGTTTTCTGCGTGGCGTCGGCGAAAAGCAGGGGCGGTAGGACGTTGACGAGCATGCCCAGGGTGACGACGATGGCCCCGAGCATGATCGTCTTGATGGGCAGCCACCGCTTGACGAGGCGCGTAATCACGAGCTGGAAGCAGACGATCATGATGGGGTTGGCCAGCGTGTAGAGCTCCATGGGGGCTTCGGGGTCGACGTAGCGCATGAACAGGGGCATGAGATTGTAGAGCTGGATGTAGAGGAACCAGAACATGCTCAGGACGAGGATGAGGAAGAGAAACCGGACGTTGCCGAGGACGACGAAAATGCCCAGCAGGGCCTGGCGCAGAGTCCGCTTCTGGGCCCTTTGGCCGTCCTTGATGCCGTCGCTGACAAATTGCGGCTCCTTGTAGACGAGGAGCGTGATGACCAGGCCGACCAGGGCGAAGGCGGTCGCGGCGTAGGTGAAGATAGCCGGGATGCCCAGCCTCGTCCGGATGAAGTAGGAGAGGCTACGGCCCGTGATCGACCCGATGTTGATGACCATGTAGAAGATGCCGAAGGCCAGGGTCGCCCGCGTCCCGGCCGTCTTCTGGACGGTGCCCGCGATGCAGGGCTTGACGATCGAGCCGCCGAGGCCGATGAGGACGATGCCCAGGACGACGGGCACGGTGAAGTCGACGGCTTCGGCCGCGCCGTTGCCGATGAGGCCGGGCCAGAGCCGCTGCAGGTTGCCCATGACGAAATAGCCGAGCGAGATGAGGACGAACGAAACCGAGAGGGAGCGCTTGAAGCCGAACTTGTCGGCCAGCGTCCCCGAGAGGATGGGCATGAAATAGATGATGCCCCAGAGGAGGGAGCCGTTGAGGAAGGTCGCGGCGCTGGGGGTCATCCCCAGGGACTCTTTCAGGTAGATGACCATGAAGGAGGCCATGGAATAGTAGGCGGCCCGCTCGAAGAGCTCGATCGTGTTGGCCGTCCAGAACGTGGCCGGGAACTTCGGCTTGGCGGTCGGTTCGTCGGTCATGGTCGGTGTCCTCCCGGATCAAATTGTGTATCGAGGCGGGAAATCCCTAAAAAAGGGCGAGCGCCCGCTCTTCCGCCCGGCGGGCGAGCTCGTCGCAGCTTTTCCGGTCCGGCGCTTCCAGGACGACGATGAGGACGGACCGGGCCAGGACGGCCGCGGCGTAATCGCCTGTTTCGAGCTTCTCGAGCGTCCGGGAGCTCTTCCCATCGAACTTCTTCGAAAAGAAATCGCGGCCGAACTTCTCGTAGACGCGCCGGGCCTCTTCGTCCGAAGGATAGGCGACGACGAGAAGGAGCGCCACTCCCGGGCCCGTCCGGTACCGAGCAAATAAGGCTTCCGTCTCCTTGCCGAGTCCCAGGACAGTCTCGTCGGCCAGGTAATAGTGGGCGTCGAGGGTCGCCTGATCGTGGAAGACGACGACGCTCGACTTGTCCAGGCCCTCGGCCGGCAGGACATCGGCGAGTCGGCCCGTTTCCGAAACCTGGCCCGGCGCGACAAGAGGGGAAAGGAGGAGGGCGGCGAGAATGAAAAACAAGCAGGCTCTTCGCATGGTTTATAACAGGTACTTGTCGACGAGGTTAATTAGGAAATAGGCCATCCCGGCCGCCAGGGCAGCGCCGGGGATGGTGAAAACCCAGGCCCAGACGATCTTGAGCGTGACCCCCCAGCGGACGGCGGAGAGCCGCTTGGCCGCCCCCACTCCCGAAATGGCCCCGGTGATGACGTGGGTCGTGCTGACCGGGACGCCGGCATGGGTGGCGAAGAAAATGCTGATGGCGCTGGCCGTCTCGGCGCAGAAGCCGTCGATCGGGCGGAGCTTGGTGATCTTCTGGCCCATGGTCTTGACGATCCGCCAGCCCCCGGAGAGGGTGCCCATGGCGATCGCGGCGTGGGCGGAGAGGACGACCCACAGGGGGATATGGAAGGTTTTGGTCCAGCCGGCCGCGTAGATCAGGCTGGCGATGATGCCCATCGTCTTCTGGGCGTCGTTGCCGCCGTGGCCCAGGCTGTAGAGGGCGGCGGAGATGAGCTGGAGACGGCGGGCCGCCCTGTTGATGCGGGCCGGATTTTTCCTATGGACGATCCAGGTCGTGACCGTAATGAAGACGACGCCGAGGATCAGGCCGAGGATGGGCGCGATGAAGATGAACATGACCGTCTTGACCCAGCCGTGGGCGATGATGACGCCGGGGCCAGCCTTGAGGATGGCCGCTCCCGCGTACCCGCCGATCAGGGCGTGGGACGAGCTCGTGGGCAGGCCGAGGATCCAGGTGAAGAGGTTCCAACCGATAGCCCCCAAGAGGGCGGCGAAGATGACCTGAGGCGTGACGATGCGGATGTCGATCATCCCGGCGCCGATCGTGTGGGCGACGCCTGTGCCGAAGACGAGGAAGGCGACGAAGTTGAAGAAGGCCGCCCAAATGACGGCCTGCCGGGGCGTCAGCACCCGGGTCGAGACGACGGTGGCGATGGAGTTCGCGGCGTCGTGCATGCCGTTGGTGAAATCGAAGGCCAGGGCGACGAGGATGATGAAGACGACGAAGAGGAAGCCGGCGCTGGGCATGAAACTCAGGTGGACTTGACGATGATCCCTTCGATGACGTTGGCCACGTCCTCGCAGCGGTCGGCCGCGACCTCGAGCCGGGAGTAGATCTCCTTGAGCTTGATGAGGTCCTTGATGTCCTCGACCTTCTCCGTCTTCTCGAAGAGGTCGGCGATGGCCTCGCGGCAGACGACGTCGGCCTCGTACTCGAGGATGTTGATCTGCTTACAGAAGGCGTGGACGTGCCCCAGGGACTCCAGGTTGTCGATGGCCTCGAAGATCTGCTGGACGGCCTTGCTGATGATGTCGACGAGCTTTTTCACCTCGGGCGTCGGCCGGGCGACCTTGAAATAGAACATCCGGCTGGCCACGCCCTCGATGCAGTCGAGGACGTCGTCCAGGCCGCTGGCCAGGCCATGGATGTCCTCCCGGTCGAGGGGCGTGATGAAGGTCTCGCGGAGCCTGGTGAAGATCTCGTGCGTAATCACGTCCCCCTGGTGCTCGATGTCCTTGATGTGCTGGTACTTTTTCTCGACGTCCTCGTAGTTGTTCACGAGCTCCTGGAGGGCCAGTACGCCCTCCCGGAGGTTGGCGGTGTCCTGCCGGAACAATTCAAAGAACTTTTGTTCCTTGGGAAACAGGCGGAATTTCATGGCGTTTTTCTCGAGTCTTCGTGTTCCGAAAATCTCATCCTAACGAAGCCCGGGAGTATTGTCAACCGAGCCGGCGCGCGCGGCGGCGGCTAGCGGCGGAGGTAAGTCCCTCCGGCGAGGGAGGATTGATCCAAGACCGGCCAGACTTTGAAGAGGTCGAGGACGTTGTCCTTGAAGACGGCCCGGATGACAGCGTATTTCTCGAGGTTGATGGTCAGATCCTTGGCCGTGCTCAGTCCCGATTCGTCGATCATTCCGATCGAGGTCGCGTCCGTCCCGACGAGCTTTCTGAAGACGACGACCCGGAAGGTCCCGCCGGGGCCGAAGATTCCGGCGATCTCCTTTTTCGAGAACTTGACCTTGTTCCGGTTGTGCCTGGCGACGTCCTTGGCCGTCGGGTTTTTCGCTTCCCAGGCGTCCAGACATACGAACTTCCAGTCCGCGATCATGGAGACGACCTTGCTGAAGGGCTGCCCCATCATTCCCCGGAGCGCCTCCTCATAGACCTTCGCCTGCTCCTTGGGTTTTTCCGGGGCGCCGGCCGCCGGGCCAGCCGAGGAAACGATCAAGGCGGCGATGACGATCATCGCCGGAAAACGCGCGGTTGTCATGTCGGCCTCCCCTCCGAAAAAAACTTCGACCACATCCCGTGAGCTGCTTCAGTTTACCACCATCCTCCGGACCGAGTAAAGGGCGTAAAGGAGTCATGTGATAGCCAAGCAATAATGTCCCCCTGGACTGCCAAGCTAAAATGTCCCTTTCCGAGAGGAGGAGGGCATGAAGAAAAACCACCTGTCCAGGGCCGTCCCCGCTGCCATCCTCCTCTGCGCGCCCTTCTTCGCGACGGCCGCCCAAGAGATCAAGCCCGCCCCGAGATCAGCTCCGCGACGATGACCCGGCTGATGAGCCTCTGCCAGGACAACCTCGACATCCTGGGCAACCTGATGGACCTTTTCCAGTTCTTCAAGCGCGAGAAGACGTTCGACGCGAACCGCGTCAAAAGGGCCTTCGCCGACGCCGGCATCAGCTTCCATTTCATCTTCATGGAGAAGAAGTCGCTGCGGGTCTTCGGCGGGACGGTGAGAGAGCAGTCCGAAGACATCTATCCGGGGTTCACCGAGATCGCCCGGGCGACGGGAGGCATCTCGGAAAGCTCCCAAAACCCGGCCGTTTCTTTCAATCGCGCCGCCGAGATCTCCGAGAACTACTACCTCCAGTCCTATACGCCCGGCGCGTATTCCCCCCGACGGCGGATTCCGGACGATCGCCGTCCGGGTCCAGGGTGGAAAATACGACGTCTCCAACCGCCTCGGCTATTACGCGAAATGACCGGGCCGGTCCGCCCGCCGGGAATCGCGGGCCGGCGAGGGCCGCGGGTATCCGCCTTCAGAGCTTGAGGATGAGCCCGGCCCGGCCGAGGAGCGTGGTCAGGAAGAGGATGACTCCCGTCATGGCCGCCGCGTTGAGGATGCCGGCCAGGCCCCCCGTTTGCCAGAACGGCCAGAGGACCCGGGAAAGATCGATGTGGAGGACCCCGCCCAGGAGCGCGGCGGCGTTGCCGATCAACCCCGGCAGGAGGTAGGCCAGGAGCGGGTTCCTGCCGGCCGGGAGGATGAAAGCCGCCGCCTTTTTTCCTTTCTTGTAGATATCCAGGACGACGTAAAAAAGCAGGAAGACGAGACAGCAGACGCCCGCCGTGGCCAGGCAGTAGGACTCCGTGCCGCCGTCCTTGCTGAAGCCGTGGAGCGGCCTCAGGATATACCCGGTGAGAAGGAGCGTCGTTCCCAGGACGGCCAGGAAACGGACGCGGGCCCGGGGCGCCGAGGTGTCCGTCCCGGGGAGGAAGACCGTGCCGGCGAGCATTCCGGCCGTGACGATGGCCGCGTGGGAGCCGAAGAGGCTGCCGATGTTGAGGAACACGCCGGCCGAACCCAGGAAATCCAGCGCGCCGTGCCGGCTGCCGATATAGAGGGCGGTCATGAGGCCGACCGCTCCGGCCAGGACGGTCCTGTTACCGCGGCAGGCCAGAAACAGGAGCGAGCCGGCCAGGTAGGTCCAACCGATCATCCCCAGGATGCCCCACCAGGAGGTTTGAAGCCAGGTCGTCCGGCCGTCCGGCCCATGGCCGCGGAAGACGACGACCAGGGCTAGGAGCAGAACGACGGCGGCGATCTTCAGCGCGAGGTGCAGACGCCTCTTCGCCGGCGCGGCCCCCTTCGGCACGACGGCCCAGAGGGCGAAGACGGCCAGCGTGGCCAGAAAATACCAGAGGTCCTTGCCGATGCCTGCGGCCGCCGTCGAGAAGCGGTCCTCGTTGACCAGGAGGATGCCGAGGAAGAGAAGGGCCAGGGTGCGGACGAGGACGTGGCCGACGAGGGCGAGGCCCGTGCGGCCTTCGGCCCTCCTTTTGGCCAGGGCCAGGGGGATGGACACCCCGACGATGAAGAGGAAACCGGGGAAGACGACGTCGGTCAGCGTGAACGTGTCCATCTCCGCGGACGCGTGCCTGAGGATAAAGGGGATGGCTTTCATCCCGGCGATGTAGTTGACGAAGACCATGGTCAGGATGTCGAAGCCGCGGAACGCGTCGAGGCTGGCCAGCCGTTCCTTGACCGCCGCCGGCGCGGCGGATACGACGGACGCCGGGCCGGCTGGGCTTGTCAAGATTTTTCCCCTTGTTTCTCTTGAGCGGCGAGGACGCCCCGGACGTAGCCGACGGATTCGGCCAGCCCCGGGAGGGGGTCCCGGCCGTCCTTCTCGTATTCGAAAGCGGCCGTCCCCCGGTAATCCATGGCGGCGAGCGTCCTCAGGAAGCGGGGGAGGTCGATGACGCCCCGGCCGGCTTCGACCGGCCCGCCGTCCTTCGTCGGAGCCGTGACGTCCTTGAGATGGACGTCGAGGAGGCGCGCGCCGCAGGCGACCGCCGCTTCCGATGGGTCGATCCCCGAGCGCTGGCAATGGCCGATGTCCAGGCAGACCCCGATGCGCGGGTCCAGGTTCTTGACCCTGTCCAGGATGCTCGCCGGCGTCGGGTAGAGGAGGTCGCCCGGTCCGTGGTTGTGGACGGCGAGCTCGATGCCCGTCTCGCGGACTTTCCGTTCGGCGCGGCCGAGGAGCTCATGGCCGGGGACGCCGATGATGACCTCCATGCCGCCGGCCCGGGCATAGGCGAAGGCCTGTTCGACCTCGGCTTCGGTGGTCATGTAGACGACGCCGCAGCCGTAGAGGACGAGGCCGGCCGCCCTGATCTTCGCGGCCGCGGCCCGGATTTCCGCCTCGGAGCTCTCGAGCTGGAGGTGGACGCTCTTCAGGGCGATCCGGGCGAGGCCGACCCGCCCGGCCATGGCCAGGGCTGAGTCGAGGTCGAATTCCCGGAACGTATAGGAGGCGAGGCCGAGTTCGAACCGCCCGACGGACACCGGAGACAAGGAGCGCCCTATGATGCGTTCGTCCAGGCTTGTCCGGCCCGCGGCGGATCCGTGCCGTCCCATCATCACCGCGCCCGCCAACGCGCCCATGGAGCCATGGACAAAGTCCCGCCGCGTAATTTTTTTCATGGGACCCTACTATACCGGTTTTTTCCGCCGGCGGTCAATTTCGATTAGCCGCCCGCGCGTCCGGCGGCACCCGCGGGTTTCTCGCGTGTCCTTGACATCCGCTCCGGGCCTGAATTAGCATCGGGACGAACGAGGGATAGCGCGAATCCGCGGAGAGGAAGGAGACCGGTCCAGTGAAGAAACAACAGGGATCGACGGGTTGTCCGACTTGCCCCTTGAGCCGCCGCCGTTTTCTGGCCGCGGCCTCGGCGGGGGCCTTGGGAGCGTTGGCGCCGAAGGGACTTTTCCCATCGGGCGGACGGGGAGAGAAGACGCGCATCCGGATCATCTACGCCCTCCACGCCGTCACCCAGCCCGGGCCGGACTGGCCGAACGTCGGCTTCAACTTCCAACCCGTCATGGACAGGATGACCGCATCCTTGGCCGGCAGCTTCCCCGAGTGCGAGCTCATCAGCACCATGGCCAAGGGCCCGGACGAGGCCAAGACGATCCTGGCCGCGGACGCGGCATCCCCCGTCGATGGTTACGTCGTCTGCCAGCTCAACTGCTGGAACCAGGTCGTCCAGACGATCGCCGGCTCCGGGAAGCCCACTCTCTACGTCGATTTCCAATACGGCGGGAGCGGCGGCTTCCTCGTCTACACGGCCGCTTTCCTGCGCAAGAAAACGCCCAACCTCGGTTTCGTCGCCTCCTCCCGGATGGAGGACATCGTCGCCGCCTTCCGCGCCTTCGGACAGGCGAAGAAGGCCGGCCCGGGGAGCGATTTCGGGGCCCTGGTCGCCGCCTCGAGGCGGACGCGGACTCCCGGGCCCGCCGCCCTGGCCGTGACGGCCGACAACCTGTCCGTCCTCTCCGCCGGCGACTGCCTCCGGAAAATGAAGGAGTCGAAGATCCTGGCCGTCGGCGGCGGCTGGCCCGGCATCGCCCCGGCGGTCAAGGAGGGGATGGGCATCGAGGTGGTCAATGTGCCCTTCGCCGAGGTCAACGAAGCCTGGGCCGCGGCCGATAAAGAGGATGCCAAAGCCATCGCCGACCGATGGCTGAAAACGGCGGCCAAGATCGAGGGCGTCAGCCTGCAAACGCTCGAGACCTCCGCGGCCATGTACCTCGCCCAGAAGGCCGTCCTCCGCAAGCACGGCGCGAGCGCCATCACCATCAACTGCCTCGGCGGGTTCTACGGCGGTCACATCCACGCCTACCCCTGCCTCGGATTCCACGAGCTCCTCAACGAAGGCCTCGTCGGCGGCTGCGAGTGCGACGTCCGGTCGACGGCGACCATGGTCGCGATGACAGCCCTGACCAACGGGCGGCCGGGGTACATCTCCGACCCGGTCATCGACACGTCGTCGCGCCGGATCATCTACGCCCACTGCGTCGCCGCTAACAAGGCCTTCGGCCCTGGCGGCCCGGCCAACCCCATCGAAATTCTGACTCATTCGGAGGACCGCCAGGGCGCCTCGGTCCGGTCGCTCCTCCCCCTGGGCTACATGACTTCGACCCTCGAGTTCTCGCCGGAGCGCAAGACCATCCTCTTCCACCAGGGCAAGACCGTCGCCAACTCCCCCGACGACCGCGCCTGCCGGACGAAGCTCCTCGTCGAGCCCGTCGGCGACATCGAGAAGCTCTTCGCCGAGTGGGATGAATGGGGCTGGCATCGGGTCACGGTCTACGGCGACCTCAAGGAGCCCGTCTTCGCCCTGGCCGACGCGCTCGGCTGGCGCGTCCTCGAAGAGGCCTGAGACCGCTTGAACGGGTCCGGACAATGAGGTAGTATGAGGGGGGAATCGACGCGAAAAGAAAGGACACCGCCATGGCCGAGCCGTTCATCGAAGAAAAAACGAGAAAGATCGCCCTCCTCATCGACGGCGACAACGCCCAGCCCTCGCTCATCGGCCAGATCCTGACCGAGGCGGGGAAATACGGGCTCGTGACCATCCGCCGGATCTACGGCGACTGGACGACCGTCAACATGTCCGGCTGGAAGAACGCCCTCCACGATAGCGCCATCCAGCCCATCCAGCAGTTCCGCTACACGATCGGCAAGAACGCCACGGACAGCGCTATGATCATCGACGCCATGGACATTCTCCACGGCCACCTCGTCGACGGCTTCTGCATCGTCTCGAGCGACAGCGACTACACCCGGCTGGCGACGCGGGTCCGGGAGATGGGCTTCTTCGTCATGGGCATCGGCAAGCGCTCGACGCCCAAGGCCTTCGTCAACGGCTGCAACGTCTTCATCTACACGGAAAACCTCGTCCCCCGGGAGCGGGAGACGCGGCGGCGCGACCGGGGCGGGGCGAGGAAGGTCGAGGGCAAGGAACCGCGCGAAGAGCACGGGGACCGCGAGGACAAGGGCCGCAAGTTCGACCCCGTCCCCCTGCTCAAGGGCGCCTTCGACATGGCCGTCCGGGAGGACGGCTGGGCCAACCTCGGCGAGATCGGCTTCTACCTGCGCCAGCTCGACCCAGGCTTCGACCCCCGCACCTACGGCTTCAAACAGCTGTCCCAGCTCATCAAGAGCCAGCAGGCGCTCTTCGAGATCAACTCGCGGGGCGAAGAGGGCGGCGGCGCCGCGATCTACATCCGCACGCGCGAGAGCCGCGACTAACGGCCGGCCCTATCCTTCTTCAAGAAGGCGGCGAGGAGGAACCCGCCGCCGATCGCGAGCATCAGGATCCCCCAGACCAGGTTGAGGTTGAGGCCTAGGGAGATGGCGTACATCTCTTTTTTCGTCACCAAGCCGTAGACCGTGAGCAGGACGCCGTAGGCGCTGAGGAGCCAGCCGATCGGGAGCTTGAGGTCGAGGACGTGCCCTTGTCCCATTCCCGTCTTTTGGTTTTTTATTTCGATCTTCTCGTTCATGGTTCACTCCTTGACGGGTAAAAGCTCGACTACCAGAAGATGATGTTGAGGACGATGGCGATGACGATGGCCAGGATCCCCCAGACCGCCGGCCGCGCCAGCCAACGGGCGGCGGCCTTGGTCTTCGGCGTCAGCCCGAAGACGAGTCCGACCAGTTCCTCCGGCTTCCGTTTGGCGGTGAAAAGGCTGACCCCGATCGTGACGACGAAGTCGGCCAGCCAGGCCCACCAGGCCTGGTAGAAATTGGCGGCCATGTCGCTCGCGTAATGGACGATGCCGAGCTTATAGAGGATGTAATGCCCGGCGGCCGTCAGGATACCGACGAGCAAGCCGAAGAACCCGCCCCAGCCCGTGGCCCCGGCCCAGAACATCCCCAGGAGGAACGTGGCGAAAAGGGGCGCGTTGAAGAAGGAGAAGACGAGCTGCATGTAGTCCATGATGTTCGGGAACGACTGGACGATGTAGGCCGTGCCGACGCTGATGGCCACCCCGAAGACCGTGGCGTACTTGCCCATCCTCAGGTAATGGGAGTCGGATTTCCCCTTCTTGATGTAGCTGCCGTAGATGTCGTAGGTCCAGATCGTGTTGAAGGCTGTGACGTTGCCGGCCATTCCGGACATGAAGCTCGCGAGCAAGGCCGTGATGGCCAACCCCAGCAGCCCGTTCGGCAGGTAATGCTTCATCAGCAGGATGAGGGCCGAGTTGTATTCGGTCGAGGGCAGGGCGCTCTGGCTGAACTCGGGCAGGACGAGCAGGGCGACGAGCCCGGGGATGACGACGATGATGGGGACGAGCATTTTCGGGAACGCGGCGATGATGGGCGTCATCCGGGCCGAGTTGATGTTCTTCGAGGCCAAGGCCCGCTGGACGACCAGGAAGTCCGTCGTCCAGTAGCCGAAGGACAGGACGAAGCCGAGGCCCATGACCACGCCGAACCAGTCGACGCCGAGCGGGTTGTTGCTCGTCCCCAGGTATTTCACCGAATGGAGGAGGGGTTCCTTGAGCTTGGCCACGAACCCGGCGAAGCCGCCCACTTCCTTGAGGCCGAGGAAGACGATGGGCAGGAGGCCGAGCCAGATGAGGAAGAACTGGATGACTTCGTTGTAGATCGAAGACGACAGGCCGCCCCAGAAGACGTAGAGGAGGACGACGACCGCGCCGAAGAGGATGCTCCCGGTGAGCGACCAGCCGAGCATGATCTTGAAGAGGAGGGCCATGGCGTAGAGGCTGATGCCGCTCATGAGGACGGTCATGATGGCGAAAGAGATGGCGTTGAGGCCGCGCGTCGCTTCGTTATAGCGGAGCTTGAGGTACTCGGGCACGGTCCGGACGCGGCTGCCGTAGTAGAAGGGCATCATAAAGATGCCCAGGAAGACCATGGCCGGGATGGCCCCGACCCAGTAGAAGTGGATCGTGGCGATGCCGTACTTGGCCGAGTTGGCCACCATGCCGATGACCTCGAGGGCGCCCAGGTTGGCCGAGAGGAAGGCCAGCCCCGTGATCCAGCCGGGGAGTGACCGGCCGGAAAGGAAGAAGTCCTCGCCCGTCTTCATGTATTTCTTGAGCGAGTATCCGACGAAGATCATGACCAGGATGTAGCCGCCGATGATGGCGTAATCGACGGCGTTCAAGGTGATGACGGGGTCCATCGCGCTCTCCCTTCCTCCGGGACACCGGCCGGACCGCTTTCGTGAGGGGAGCATAATTCACGCCCCGGAAGTTGTCAACGGCGAACGCTGCCCGTTTTTGTCAGTGATGAGAGCCATGCATCTCCCCGGCCCCCCGGGAACCAGTCCCGGCGGTCGGCCAGGGAATCTTCAATATTACGAATCTTCTGAGGCCTGATATCCAAGACTTGATCCAGATATTTCCCAGAAGTGAGACTACGAGCCGCTCCGCCTCACTTCTGCCGGTCGCTTCTCAGAATTCGCTCCCTGCCGCCCCTCCGCTACGGGGGCTATGCACGGCTCCCATCCCTGCCCCGGGCAGCGTCCGTCTGGTGGGTAGGGCGGGGACATGTCCTAAAGGGCCCGGTAAAGGCCCTTTAGGGCGTGTCCCCGTTCTTGCTGTATATTGATGTCGCGGAGATTCGCGTCAGGGGAGAGGCCATGAGATATCTGTTCCAAGCGATGAACGCCGTCATCGCGGCCGCGCTGGCCGCTGTCGTTCTTTCCCATTCCGGTTGCTCGAGGCCAGCATCTTATTATAAAGAAAAAGCGCTTGTCCCGGGCAGCGTGAACATCTTCCCGATGGACACGGTTTCCGAGCTCCTCTCGAAGGCGGCCCGGGTCGTACCTTCCGAGCGGCAGCTCGCCTGGCAAGCGCTCGAGTTCCAAGCTTTCGTCCACTTCGGCATGAACACGTTCACCGACCGGGAATGGGGGCAGGGGACGGAGGACCCGACACTCTTCGATCCCACCGATTTTGACGCCGGCCAGTGGGTTGAGGCCGTCAAGGCCGCAGGGATCAGGGGGCTCATCGTCACGGCCAAGCACCACGACGGCTTCTGCCTCTGGCCGAGCCGCTTCACGGATCATTCGGTCAAGAGATCGCCGTGGAAAGGTGGACAAGGCGACGTCGTCGGCGAGGTCGCGGCGGCCTGCCGCAAGGCCGGCCTGAAATTTGGCGTCTATCTCTCGCCTTGGGACCGCCACGAGCCGAGCTACGGCGACTCGCCGCGGTACAACGAGCACTTCAAGAACCAGCTCCGCGAGCTCCTGACAAACTACGGGGAGATCTCGGAGGTCTGGTTCGACGGGGCCTGCGCCGAAGGACCGAACGGCAAACGCCAGGTCTACGACTGGGAGGGTTATTACGCCCTCATCCGCGAACTTCAGCCCGGCGCGGCGATCTCCATCATGGGCCCGGATGCCCGCTGGATCGGCAACGAAGCCGGTGTCACCCGGGAAAGCGAATGGAGCGTCATCCCCGTCTCTCGGTTCGACAATCTGCCCGACGAGAAAAACCCCGGCGGCATCGCCGGCCTCGACGCCCAGGCCGCGGACCTGGGCTCGTTCGAGAGGATCGCCGGCGTCGCCAAACAGGGCGGGCGTCTGATCTGGTATCCGGGCCAGGTCGATGTCTCCATACGCCCCGGCTGGTTCTACCATGCGGCCGAAGATGATAAGGTCAAAGCCCTCGACCACCTCCTCGATATCTACTACACCTCGGTCGGCGGCAACGCCCAGCTCCTCCTTAATATCCCGCCCGACAAGCGCGGCCGTATCCACGCGAATGATGTCCAGCGGCTAAAGGAACTGGGGAATAGGCTGAACGCGACCTTCGCCCTCAACCTCGCCGAGGGGGCCTCAAGTCGTCGAAGAGGGACTGTCCCCATCGGGGACCAAGCCGTCAAAGAGGGACAGCCCCCATCGGGGACCGATGGGGACAGTCCCTCTTTTCGTGGCTGGCGCTCTGACTTTGTCTACGAGCTCGATCTCCACGGTCCGAAACGTTTCAACGTCGCCATGATGAAAGAAGACATCCGTGAGGGGCAGAGAATAGAGGCCTTCGCCCTCGACGTTTGGGACGGGAAGGATTGGAAAGAGATCGCTCAAGGCAAGACGGTCGGCTGGAAGAAGCTCCTCCGCTTCCCGGTGGTCGAATCCTCGAAGGTACGGGTGCGCGTTCTGAAAGCCAGGGGATCCCTCTCTCCATTCAGCGTCCCCGGGCGCTTCGGGCTCTTCTTCGACCCCGGTAGGTGATCCAAGCTGCGCCGGGCCGGTACCGCTCCATCGAATCAGAGGGACAGGAGGGACAGTCCCCCATCGGGGACCGATGGGGACAGTCCCTCGGGACCGATGAGGACAGTCCCTCTTCAGGTTCGCCCCCAGCTGACGAGGCGAGCTTGCCTTTAGGGACTGTCCCCTTGGGGACTGTCCCTCTGATTCCGAAATAGTGAGAGGTCCTTAGAATCGGGCGTTGCTGACGAAGGCGATCTTCTTGCCATCCGGCGACCAGGAGGGGACGTTGATCGTTCCCTGCCCGCCGTAGACGCAGGCGATGACCTTGGGCTCGTCCGGGCCGCCCGCCGCGGGCATCATCCGGATATACACCTGCTTGTAGAAGGGGTGGTCGTCAGCCGCGACGTCCTTTTGGAAGGAAAGAAAAACGACCCGCTTGCCGTCGGGGGAGACGTGCGGGAACCAATCGTGGAAGAGGCCGGCCGTGACGGCTTCCTGCCCGCTCCCGTCGGGGGCCATCCGCCAGATGCGCATGTCGCCCGTCCGGCTGGAATTGAAGTAGATGTACCGGCCGTCCGGCGAGTACTCCGGCCCGTCGTCGAGCCCCGGGGCGTCGGTCAGACGGACTTCGTCACCGCCTTCGATGGGGATCTTGTAGATGTCGTAATTCCCGTCCCGTCCGCCGGTGTAGACCAGGAACCGGCCGTCGGGCGACCAGCCGTGGAGATACGACGGTCCTTTGGGCGTGACTCGCGCCGGTGTTCCGCCCTTGGCCGGGAGGACGTAGATGATGGACTCGTCCCCGTCCCCGGCGCTGTGGTGGCTGATTCCGAGCCTCTTTCCGTCGAACGAGAGGACGTGGTCGTTGTTGTTGGCCGTGGCGAAACCCGTTTCGAGCCGGGTCGTCTTTGCCGTGGCCAGCTCGAACCGGTTGAGAAGCCCGTCGACGTTATAAATAAGGAAGCGGCCGTCCTTCGTCCAGTTCGGCGCCTGGATGGGGCGTGGGGAGCGATAGACCACAGTCCGCTTTCCGGTCTCAACGTCGAGGACCTCGAGCATCCCGCCGATGGTGTCCTCGTATGGCACGAAATTCTCTGGGGCCGGGATGGTCAGGCGGACGTTCGTGAACCGGGCCCTCTCCGTCACCCCAGCGTTGTGGGAACAGACGAAGAGGCCGACGAGGAGCTCGTCGCCGAGGGAGAGACCGCTGACCCGCTCGCTCGCGTAGGGCTCTCCGAACCGCGCCGCCGACATGATATAGGTATCGCCCCGGCGCTCGAGCTGAACCTGGTCGGGGCTGGAAATGGAGAGCCGGACCTCGTCCGTGTCCTCTTCGGCCTTTTTCCGGAACTGGAGGGAGGTCAGCCCGTCGCCGTGGACGACCGCGCTGGCGTGGGCGGAGCCGGGGTCGAGAGTCGACCGGACCATCCAGCCGATCTTCCGGTGGGCCTCGACGCCTGCGCCGGGGAATTCGACCCTGGCGCTGACGATGAAATCGCCTTTCAGGCGCTTCCACAGGAAATGGCCCTCGTCGGCGGCGAACCACATGTTGGCTCCGGCGCCATCGATGGCGATGGCCCCGTTCGCGGCGTCTTCGGATGCCGACCCCGGCCTGGCGACGTTGCCGATATCGCCATGGGCGTCGAAGAGGTCTAGGGGGCTTTCCGGGGCCGGCCCCGGCGGAGTTCGCCGGCAACTCGCGGCACCCCCGAGTACGGTTCCGATAAGGAGGAGCCAAAGGAACTTGGCCAGGGAGGACGGTTTTCCGTGCATGGCCGCATGATAGATAAAACGTCCGGGACAGGTCAAGCCGCGGCCGGCCCCCTCAATATTTCACTAAACCGCCGGGCCGATTTGCCGTATAATACCGGAGAAACCCGCCCCCGGATTCATCCGTGGACGGCGACACCTTGGAGGGAGGCCGGCATGCTTCGAGACATCATCAAAAAAGAGATCTTGGACAACATCACCAGCCCGAAATTCGTTTTCACCTTTCTTCTCTGCACCATCCTCATCCTGCTTTCGATCTACACCGGGGTGACCAACTATCGGGCGGAGAAGAAGGAGTACACGGCGGCGCTCGCTCTCAACAAGAAGAACATGGAGAGCCAGCCGAACTATCAATCGCTGGCCGGCATCGGCATCAAGGTCAGCAAGCCGCCGCAAGTCCTGGGGACCGTGGTCACGGGCATCGAGGAGGCCGTCGGCCGCGTCGCCCCGGTCAACATCGCCGCCGATCCCAATCTCATCGACTCCAAGTACAGCAGCAACCCGGTCTTCGCCGTCTTCGGCTCCCTCGACCTCATGTTCATCGTCAAGATCGTCCTCAGCCTCTTTGCCATCCTCTTCACCTACGACGCCATCGTCGGCGAGAAGGAGAAGGGGACGCTCAAGCTGGCCCTGTCGAACGACGTGCCGCGCGACCGGCTCATCCTGGGCAAGGCCATCGGCGGCTACATCAGCCTCCTCCTGCCCCTCCTCATCCCGCTCGTCTTGGGCCTTCTCATCCTCCTCATCACGCCCGATATTTCGCTCAGCGGCCAGGACTGGGCCCGGCTCCTCCTCATATTCCTCATGTTCTTCCTCTACCTGTCCGTCTTCTTCAGCCTGGGTCTTTTCGTCTCAGCCCGGACGTCGCGCTCGTCGACGAGTTTTCTCGTGCTCCTCTTTATTTGGGTCGTCTTCGTCATGGTCATCCCCAAGGTCGCGGTCATCACCGCCGGGCAGATCCGGCCCATCCCCTCGGTCCACGAGATCACGGCCAAGAAGGACGCCTTTCTCCAGCAGATCCAGAGCGAAGGCCAGAAGGGGTTCATCGAATGGACCAAGAAGAACGCGGCCGAAGCCCAGAAGGACGTCAAGGCCTACCAGGAAAAATTCCGGAAGTTCATCCAGGACTACCAGCAGGAGCTGACCTCGAAGATCGACGAGAACAACGCCGCGCTCGAGCGCGACTACCAGCAGATGAAGCGGGCCCAGCAAAGCCTGGCCGTCAACCTGTCCCGTATCTCGCCGGCCTCGGCCCTGACCTTCGGCTCGATGACCCTGGCCCGGACGGGAATCGACGACTTCGACAGGTTCCTGGCTTCGGTCCGGGCCTACAAGCCGATCTACACCAAGTGGATCAACTCCAAGCTCGGCCAGAGCATCAATTTTCAAACCGGCGAGCAGGTCCAGATCAAGATCGACGACATGCCCCAGCACATCTACGAGCCGCAGTGGCTGAGCCGGTCGCTCGTTCGGACCATCCCCGACTTCGCCCTGCTCGCCGTCATGATCATCGTCTTCTTCGTCGGCGCGTACGTCTCGTTCCTGCGCTACGACGTCCGTTAAGGAGAAACCCCATGCTCGAAACGATCAACCTGACCAAGCGTTACGAAGACGGCGAGCTCGCCCTGGACGGCCTGACCTTCAAGGTCGAACCGGGCGAGATCTTCTGCATGTTCGGGGCCAACGGGGCGGGCAAGACGACGGCCATCAACCTCTTCCTGAACTTCATTCCGGCGACGTCGGGGACGGCCCTCATCGAGGGGATCGACGTGGCCAAGGATCCGCTCAAGGCCAAGCGCCACGTTTCCTTCGTCTCCGAGAACGTCATGCTCTACGGCAATTTCACGGCCATCCAGAACCTCGACTACTTCAGCCGCCTGGCCGGAAAACGGAATCTCGCGAAGAAAGACTACGCCGCGGTCCTGGAGCGGGTCGGCCTCCAGAAGGAGGCCTTCGACCGGCGGGTCAAGAATTTCTCCAAAGGCATGCGCCAGAAGCTCGGCATCGCCATCGCCGTGGTCAAGGACGCGGCCAACGTCCTGCTCGACGAGCCGACCTCGGGGCTCGACCCCCAGTCGGGCCGGGAGTTCCTGGAGATCCTCGTCCAGATGCGCGACACGGGCAAGTCCGTCTTCATGTCGACCCACGACATCTTCCGGGCGAAACTCATCGCCGACCGGATCGGCTTCATGCGCAAGGGCCGGCTGGTCATGATGAAGACGGCTAAAGAGCTGGCCCACGAGGACCTGACCGACCTCTACATCCAGTACATGGAAGAACAGCCCGGCCAACCCGCCCAGCCGGCCGCCTCGGTTTAAGCGAAGACCGTGGCTGCCGAGAATCCGATCGGCCGGACGAGGTCGACGCGGAGCCGCCGGACGTCCTTTTCCCGGACCTTGAGCGGGAGCTCCAGTTCGCGGCCCGGCTCGAGGTCCGGTAGAGATGATTCGTGCCTCTCGAGCGGGATGCCGCCGTTCCCGACGACCGTCCAGCGAAGCTTGTAGCCCCTGAGCGCGTAGGACGGGATGTCCGGTCGCGTCCGGACGACGACGCGCCTTTCCCCGCCTTCCTTCCTGACCGTGAGCGATTCGACCGGGCTCGATTCCCGCCTCAACGCCTCGAAGGAGGGCTTCCGGGCGCCGAAGACGTCGACGACGCCATGGACCCGCTGTTTCAGGACCCCGGCGCCCTTGTCGCCCATGTGGGTCCGATAGTCGTTGTAATCGAAGAAGATGAGCCCACCGACCCAGGGATAGTTGCGAAAGATCGCATTATGGCTCCTGAGGATCTCGACCCGGCGCGGGTCGTTCTCGGGCCGCTCCGCGGTGCAGGCGCAGTAGCCGTACTCGCTGATGACGATGGGCTTGTCAGGGAAGGCTTGGTGGATGGCTTCGAGGCTCTTGCGCATGGACTCGGGGCCTCCGCCGTACCACGTTTCGTAATACTCGTTCCATTCGATGAAATCCATCTCCCCGGCGACGTCGCGCTCCGGTGTCCCTTGGAGCGAGTTCGAAGCGTAAGAGCAGAGCCGTCCCGGGTCGAGACGCTTGGCCTCCCGGAGCATCCGCCGGACGAACTCCTGGGCGACCGGGTTCTGGCCGTCGACCTCGTTGCACAGGCCCCACGAGAAAACGCAGGGATGGTTCCTCTCGCGGGCGATCATCTCGCGGAGCTGCTCGAGGCCGTTCGCCGCGATCTCTTCGAATTGGTTTCCCTCGAACTTCCGGAACGTGTCGGGGCCCCAGGTCGGCACCTCGATCTGGATAAGGATCCCTTTCCTGTCGCAGTAATCCATGACCCTCCGGTCCTGCTGCCAGTGGACCCGGGTGAAAACGCAGTTCAATTCCTTGAGGTCGTCGTGGTCGTGCCCTATCCAAGCGTCCGGCTCGGCCATGCCGAAATCGGGGTGGCTGCCGGCCATGCGCTCGACGCCGGCGAGGCGGACGGGTTCCCCGTTGAGCAGGAATTCCGTGCCCCGGACCTCGATGCGGCGGACGCCGAAATTCTCGCGGAGGCCGTGGCTGGCTTTTCCTTTCCGCGAGATCCAGACCTCGAGGACGTAGAGATGGGGCTGGTCGAAGTGCCACAGCATGGGGCGGTCGAGGACGGCCTCGGGAAGGGAGATCTCGCGGGCCGTTTCGGCCGGAATTTCGGCGGCTGCGGCCGGGATATTTTCGAGGACGGCGAGTCCCGTGGCTTCGTTAGTCACCCGGAAGCCGAATTCGATGCTGGCCGCGTCCTCCGTCGCGTTGCAGACGACGGCCCGCACGTTCAGGGTGGCCGTCTCCTTGCCCATGTCCGGACCGGCGTCGATCCAAACGGACTCGATATAGATCGGGGGTGTCACGATGAGGCTGACCGGCCGGGTGATGCCGCCGTCGGGCGTCCAATCGTAGGAATTGCCCCTCGGCAGCATGTTTGGGGCGAAGGAGTTGTCGGACTGGACGGCGATGACGTTGCGTTTGCCGAACTCGAGGAGCCCCGTGACGTCCAGGGCGAAGGCGGTGTAGCCTTTGCCGAGGTGCTCGCCGGCCTTGCGGCCGTTGACGAAGACTGCGGCAGTATGATAAACCGCTTCGAATTCGACCCGGATGACCCGCCCTTTCCACGCCGCCGGCACGTCGAATTCCCGCCTGTACCAGGCCGGGCCCATGTATTCGGCTGTCTTTTCGGAGACCTGCCAGGTGGAGGGGACGGCGACCTCCTCCCATCCTTCTCCAACAGCGCCGGGACCGGGCCAGCCGGAGCTCTCGCCCCGGTTATCGGGGTCCGTGCGGAAACGCCACGTCCCGGATAGGGCGACGACTTCGTGGCCGCACACGCCCGCGGCCGACCGTCCTTCCTTGGGGTTGACAGCCTTGGAGCCGCAGGACGTTCCCAGCGCGGCCGTTCCCGCCGCCGCCTGGACCGTCCCTGTGATGAATTTCCGCCGCGTCCATCGTTCCATGGCCTTTCTCCTTTGGGGGAGAGTATGGAACGATGGCCGCCGAAAATCAACGGGCCGTCAATTCTCCCGGGCGGGCGCCTTTTCGAGCAGGCCCATCTTCTTCAGGGCCATGTCGCCGCGGTTCATCTCCGGCCCCTCGCCGGGGATGTAGAGCATGACGCCGCCCTTGACCGGCCTGATGACGATCTTCCCCAAGCGGGCCAGC
>Ga0315289_10001385_pt1 | contig 37649 bp, 27 predicted proteins | sample YL17G11_40_MG_FD_203452 | JGI IMG/M metagenome (GOLD analysis project Ga0315289, IMG submission 203452) | Sediment microbial communities from Yellowstone Lake, YNP, Wyoming, USA - YL17G11_40 | ecosystem: Environmental > Aquatic > Freshwater > Lake > Sediment | place: USA: Wyoming | collected...
GTGGGCGGCGGGCTCCGCGGCGGACATGTGTCCATCCGCTGCCCTACAAGCCAGTACCTGTCGAGCCTTCTTGTCGGATGCCCGCCGGCCCAGGGCGACACGAGCATAGACGTGCCGCTGCTGAACGAGAAGCCGTACGTAGCCATGACGCTTGCATGGCTGGAGGGGCTTCGGATGCGCTGCCGCGCAGCCGACGACCTCAGCCATTTCGAGCTTCCGGGGCGACAGAGCTACCCCTCGTTCGAACGGGCGGTGCCTGCGGACTTTTCGAGCGCCACGTTCTTCCTGGTGGCGGCGGCTGTCACGGGCTCGCGGCTGTGTCTGCGCGGCCTCGACATGGGCGACACCCAGGGCGACAAGGCCGTTGTCGGCATGCTGGAGGCCATGGGATGTTCGGTGCAGGTTGAGCCCGAAGGGGTCTGGATCGAGGGACCCGAAGAGCTTCAGGGGGCCAGTTTTGACCTGAACGCCACGCCCGACGCCCTTCCGTCCCTGGCAGTCGCAGGTTGTCTTGCGCGCGGCGAAACGCGGCTGCTCAATGTGCCGCAGGCGCGGGCGAAGGAGACGGACCGGCTGGCCGTGATGGCCGAGGAGTTGCGGAAGATGAACGGCCAAGTAGAAGAGCTGCCGGACGGGCTCATTGTGCGGCAGAGCCCGCTGCGCGGCACTGAGATAAATGGCCGCGGAGACCACCGCGTCGTGATGGCACTGGCTGTCGCGGGTCTCGTCGCCCGGGGCGTGACTACCGTGGACACGGCCGAAGCCGTTTCCGTAACGTTCCCCGACTTTGTTGAGCTGATGCGGCAAGCCGGGGCCGACATGACCGTGGCCCCGTAGCCTTTGCCGGTATGCTCCCCTCGTCCCCAGCGTGGGCGCGCCAGACGACGAGCACGGGGTGCCGACGCTCTGTAAGCGGGTCGCGAACAGCCGCGCCTCTGCTCCATGGCAGGCGCGAGGGGGGCAGTTTGTGCCCGGCCGCGGTCGGAACTGGATAATGCACGCTCGGAGCACGCTCCGGCCCGGCGGAGTTGCCTGGAGCCCTGTCCACACGGGGGTTCGGCGATGGACAGGGCGGTTTTGCAGGTCGGAGGATTGTCGTTGGCCCTGTCCCCGTCAAAGTGGAACGTGGTGTGCCACTTCCTGGACGGGGTGTTCTTCTCCGCCGCGCTGATCTCGTTCAGCGCGGAGATGGTCATCCCAACGATGATCGCCGAGCTGAGCGACTCGGCCCTGATGCTCGGCCTGGTGCCGCTCATCACGCAGATCTGCTGGGTCCTGCCACAGACCTTCTATGCCAAGAAGATCGAGGGGCTCGCATACAAGAAACCGGCTGTGCTTCTTTGCGCCTTCCTTGGGCGGGCAGGCTGGATGGTCTTCCTTGTGTCGCTTTACGTTCACTGGGGGGCGGCATTTACGTTGCCAGTCTTCTTCGTTGTCATGGTGAGCAACGGACTCGGATCGGGGCTCGTCATGCCCGTCTGGGCCGACTGGTACGCGAAGACGGTGCCGGAGAACATGTGGGCCAGGCTGTTAGGCATGAGGGCGGCGGCACCCGCCGTGCTCGGCGTCGGGCTGGGGAAGCTGATCCAGTGGATCATGGACGTACGCCCTGCGCCTCAGCGGTATCAGATCCTGCTCATCCTGACCATCGTCTTCTACGTGCTCAGCTTCTTGTCCGTCATGCTCGTCAAGGAGGAGCGCCACGAGGGCCTGCCCACGCAAGACGGCAAAACGTGGGCGGGCTACTTCAGGGGGCTGGGCTTGATACTGGCACGGCAGCGGGACTTTCGAATGTTCCTGATAGCAGCCGTCCTCCTGACGGTCCCCACGGCGGTGATGGCAACGTTCTTGACGAAGTACGGCCTGACATCCTCCGGAGCGGGAAGTGGCGTGGCAGGCACCTTTACGATGTTCTACTTCGCGGCCATGGCCATCGGATCGCTTGCGGGCGGGCTGATCAGCGACCGCAAGGGCGTGCTTGTCCCCTTTCGGGTGTTCCCCCTGTTTGTGGCGGGAGGATGCGTGCTGTCGGCCTTGTCGCCCAATTGGACCGTCGTGTCCGCGGCATGGGCGCTGCTCGGTTTTGCGTGGGGCATGCGGGTGGTGGCTTTCCTTCCGGCCGTGTTCAGCTTCGCCGAGCCGCACCGGCGGCCCAGCTACAGCTCCGTCCTGTTCACTGCGCTTGGCGGCACGGCAGCGGTTCTTCCGCCGCTCGTCGGGATGGTGAAGGACGCGGACGTGCTGGACTTCCCGCACATTTTCCTTCTTTGCGGTGCGACCGCTCTCGGCGGTTGGGTCCTGCTGCTCCGAATCCCCTCGCCTGAAGCGGCCTCTTCGTGAGACTGGCCGAGGTCCTTTTGACCCGCGCCGGGCAGCGTGCTAAAATCCGCCGCCGTCACCGTTACGACGCCTGACATCTCGAACCATATTCAAGGAGCAGCATTGGATGAACGCCGAGGAACGCCGGGCTCTGCTGGAAAGGTGCAAAGGCATCCGCGTCACGGACTGGCACGACGCCATGGACACGATAGGACTGTTCGACCGCGGCCTGATGGGCCAGGAGATACGCCCCCTGTGGCGCGACAGCGAGGGATTCCGCCACCGGGTCGTCGGCTTTGCTTTCACGCTTCGATATGCCCCGTCAACGCGCACGATCGTCGCGCGCGATGTCAAGGATTTCCAGAGGCAGGAGGGCGAATGGTACGGACGGGAGGCAAAGTGGCGCGCGGCGCTCCAGAAGGGCGACGTGATCGTCATTGACGGGACCGACACGAAGGACACCGGCTACGTCGGCTCGATGAACTCCATGTCCTGGCTCTCCCAGGGGGCCGTAGGGATCGTGACCAACAACGGCGTGCGGGACACGGATGAGCTGATCAAGCAGAAGGTGCCGGTCTACTGCAACGGCTTCTCGCGGGGCATCATCCCGGGCCGGGTAGAGCTCGACTCCTACCAGCAGCCGGTCCAGTGCGGGGGCGTCTACGTTCAGCCGGGCGACCTGGTAGTGGCGGACGGGGACGGCGTCATTGTCATCCCGAAGGACAGGATCGAAGACGCCCTTGCCATCGCTAAGAAGATACAGGAGGGCGACCAGAAGAGCCGGGCAGCGCTCTACAAGCGGCTCGGCATCCCCCTCGACTTCACCCTCGGCGAAGCTGCGAAAGAGGCAGACTGAGGGGCCAGACAGGGCCTCTCCGACGGCTTGATTCACAGCGAAAGCATCGTCCGCAGCAGCGAACGCCGAAGCCGCCGTACGGCGGACACGAAGCAAGACGAAGGAGTCCCGGGCCAGAAGGGGCTTCTTCTCGTTCTCCGTACCTACCCCCAGACGCAGGACGTTCACTTGCGGTCCATCGCCGTCAGCGCGCCGAGCAGGTAAGTGAACGGCCCCTGGTAGCCGAGCGACGGCTCGGTCAACTGCCAGCACGTGTAGTCCGGACGCCAGCACTTGGCCGGATAAGCCGAGTCCCCTGGGCAATTGCTGGCATCAATGCCACCGGGCAGGTAGCCGGGCGGCATAGGCAGGCCCGGACCGAGCGGCCCGTACATCGAGTGGTAGATGGGCCCAAGCGTCGGCTCGCCGTGCCCGGTCACCATGCACTGGTTGACGGCGTTCCTGCCGAGGAGCCAGTGAAGCGCATCGCGCGCGACGTCCACGTAGTCAGGGTTCGGGGCGAAGCGGTTCACCATGAGCAGGTTCACGCCGCTCTTGGAGATGCAGTGCCCGTTCGAGCCCCAACTGAAGACCACGCCCTCGATCATCGGCTCGTTGTAGCCCTTTGACCTGGACGCCTGCACGACGGTGTCAGCATACCCCTTGTAGTACTGGCGCAGGCCGGCCTGAAGCGCTCTATCCACCTCCGGGCGTTCGCTCAGGGCATAGGTCGCAAGCCCCACATCGTAGGTGCCATAATTCAGATGGCCGGGCCATTTCTTGAGGATGGCGTCGGACAGGCGTTTGACGACATTGTTCGCGTCCTCGCGGCCCGTCGCTTCGAAAAGGAGTGCCGCCGCCGTGAAGTAGTGCTCGTCCTTCGGCTTGCCGCGCGTGGCCAGGTAGTTCCAGCTCAGCAGCGCGTCATTGAGGCAGTCCTCGGCGAACTGCTTCACCTGCGGGAAGTCCTTGTAGACGATGTATGCCTGGGCCATGTCCGCCACCATCGCGCAAGCTGCTTCATCGGACGGGCGGCTCAGGCCGTGGCGGCGGTCGTAGAAGTCTACGCCGGGCGGCTGGCTCGTCAAGCTCTCATGCACTCGGTCGTAGACCTCGCCCGCGTCCGGCCCCTCGCGGATGAGCATCTTGCGAACCCAGTCGAGTTCGTACTTTACCTCGTCGAGCAGGTCGGGGAGGCCGTTGCCGCTCTCCGGAATGTTGAACTGGCCGTCAGTGAAGTACTCGGGATAATGACGGTACAGAGCCAGGAGCAGGGTAACGGACTGCATTGTCCACCCCGTGTAGCGGTTCATGTCACCGGCATCGTGCCAGCCGCCGAGGCAATCGTGCGTGCCGCCACGCGAGTCGGAGATGGCTTTATCGAAGACGTGACAGGCCCGGTGCGCGTGGGGACCCGCGTTCTCCGGCTTGAGCTCCGCGCCGCAACGCTGGAAGAAGAAGAACCGGACATCGTCGTAGAGGAGCCGGTCGTAAACGTCTTCTGCGATCCGGAACTTGGGCGACTGGCCCAGCCCCGCGACCTCGACTACGTATGTCCCGGGCGCGCTCAACTGGGAGAAATCGGCGTTGTAGGCGTTGTCGCCGCTGGGCTTATCGTTCAAGACCGCTGCCGCCAGTTTTCCCTCGTAGGCCGTCTGACCGGAATCGGCATTCTTGACGACGAAGCTGCCGCCTTCTGCAAGGGCGGAAGGGGGCGTCACTTTGGCCCCTTTCCGCCAACCGGGACGGTAGCCTTGCTGGTCAACCTTAACAGGCGGGTAAGCCTTCTCGGCATGCGTGGTGCGGAAGAGCACGTCGGTGACGTACAACGTGGACTCTCCGGGTGCCGGGCTTTCGATAGTGACCTTCTCCATGCTCGAAAGGTCCAGGCTGGGGGTGGCATCCATGAAATCGCCCAGGGGAATGGCAACGTGCTGCCAGGCGGCCGTCGGCTTCGCGTAGCGTGAGAGCTGCACGCTGGCGAAGGAGGCACTCCCCGGCCCGGCGCGGCCCCTGCCGGGCTCGACGATCGAGACGCGGACCTCGCCTGCGGGGCTTCCGGCGACGTCGAGCTCAAGCGTCCCCTCCCGGCCGTAGTCATCCAGGGCGAATTTGGCCCAGCCGGGAAAAGAGATGCCCACATGCCAGAGGGCGCCCTGGCCCTGCGTGGCATGTATCCTCAGGGCTCGCTTCCCCTCGTAAGTCACGACCGGGATGCGGCCGTTCACGGTGTCCAGTTGCGCGCCACCCCGGACGAAGGTGTAACCGCCCGGCTGGACGTTGTCCTGAAGCCTGACCATGAGCGGCGTCACACGCTCGGGCGCGGCTTCAGCAATCCATGCGCCGACGGCCAACGTGACCAACAGCATGAGCGCGAATCGCGCCATGTTCGTGCCTCCCCAGGTTTCTGCGCAGCGCTGTAGTGCCCGCTCCGCGCTCCCGAATCTCAGCGGCCTGCGCCCGTGCCATGCGTTCCGACGCCGCCGTCGAGCACAACGGCTGCCGCGGTCAAGTGCAGGATGTCGGGGGACGAGCCGCCCTGCCACAGGCTTAGACGACCGAGCGCACGCGCAGGCGCGCGGCACGGCGGCGCTCAAGCCATCCACTCCATCATCTCTTTCGTGACCGGGTAGCGGGGTCCCTCGCCGGCCAGGTAGCGTTTGAGCTCTTCAATCACGTGCTGCCCGTTGCGACGGACCTCCGCGCCCTCCGGGCCGGCAAGGTGCGGTGTCAGGAGCACGTTGGGCAGCGTGTAGAGCGGGCTGCCCGCTTCCGGCGGCTCGGGGTCGGTCACGTCAATGAAGGCGAATATCTTGCCTTTCTGCAGGACCTCGACCATCTCGTCTTCCCTGACGATACGGCCCCGGGCCGTGTTTATGAAGACGGCGCCTTCTTTCATGCTGCGAAAGTGCGCGCCCGTGATCATGTGCTCTGTGGCCGGAATGCTGGCGGCATGAAGGCTGACAACGTCGCAGGTCCGGAAGATCTCGTCGAAGCCCATGGGCGTGGTCCAAAGCTCGCGGGCCCGGTGCGGGCACAGATGCGGGTCATAGCAGAAGGTCTCGACCTCATAAGCCTTCAGCCTTTGCAGAACGCCCGCACCGACCATGCCGGCACCGATGATGCCAACCTTGGCGCCGTAGAGCCCGATCGTCCCCGCCGGCGTCTTGAACGTCTTTTCACGGCGTGTCATATCAGCGGCCAGAAGCACCTTCTTAAGGCCAAACGTGATCGCGGCGATGGTGTACTCGATCACGGGGATGGCGTTGGCCGCCCAGGCGCTCGTCAGCAAGATGTCCCTTTCCCAGAAGTCATCGGTCAGGAAGTAGCGCACCGAACCTGCGCCGTACATGACAGCTTTCAGCCGGGGAGCGGCGTCCAAAAAGTCGGCGTTCATGGTCACCATGCCCCAGCCCGACAGGATAACCTCAGTGTCCGCAAGGACCGGGCTCAGCGCATACAGCGTGTCGAGCAACTCGGCACAGTCAGTCAGGTCCACGAGTTGTGAGATCTCCGCGATGCCGTCGGGGCCATAAATGCGGTCACGGCTCCACGCGGGCAGCAACAGAATAGCCTTCTTCTTCATGTGCGCGCCTTGCGAAGCGACCTGGACCACAGCTCTGGGAGCAAGACCCGGAATATACCCTTGGGAGCCACTTCTGCGCAAGCGTCGTCGCCCGCCGACATCTGCGGTCGGCGCCCGCGGACAGCCGCCGTCGTCGCCCACGGGCGCCCGTGGCCGCCGGCGAGGCGCGTCCAATCGCGTCACGGCTCAGGCTTCCAACGCCGGTCCGCGCCGGCGCCGGCCTCCGAACCGGATCCGACAAACTGAAGGAATCGGTCCCGGAACGCGCGAAGGGCTCGGCCGCGGTGGCTTACGGCATTCTTTTCGTCGGGCAGCATCTCGGAAAATGTCTTCCCAGCCGGCACATAGTAGAACACGGGGTCGTAGCCGAAGCCGCCCTTTCCGCGCATCTCATGGGTGATCGTGCCGTCCACACGGCCCTCGGCTGTCAGGACGATCCGGCCGGCGAGGTCCGCCATGGCAATGCAGCATCGGAAGTGCGCTCCCCGCTCGCTGTCCGGCACGTCGCGCATCTCGCGGAGCAGCTTCCGGCAGAGCCTCTCCCTGGTAGGCTCCGGCCCCGCGTAGCGGGCGCTTTTGACGCCGGGCTGCCCACCCAGCGCGTTAACGAAGAGCCCCGAGTCATCGGCCACGGCGTGCAGGCCGCACGCGCGGGCGATTTCGCAGGCCTTCTTGGCGGCGTTTTCCTCGAGGGTAGCTCCATCCTCCTCAACATGCGATGCGCCAGGAAAGTCGCGCAGCGTGAGTATCTCGACTGGCAGGCCGGCCAGCATGGCCTGGAGTTCGCCGCCCTTCTTGAGGTTCTTTGTGGCGATCAGGAGCTGCATCATGCGGCCCAAGGTAACTGTCTTGCGGATGCCCACGCGCGTCTGGAACTCTTGCCGCCCGCGCACACCAGGGGGGAGGCCGCGCGCGGCAGCACAGAAGTCAATGAACCGCGGGCTGGGCCGAGGGCAGTGCGATCCGCACGGCCTCGTCCAGGGTCGTCACATAGGTTATCCTCAGCTCCGGCGGAAGCTCGCGGTCATGCGCGCCCTCAACGTCCGGACGATTGCGCGCCGGCACGAGAACATGGACAATGCCTGCCCGCTGGGCGGCTGCCAGCCGCTCAGCAAGCCTGTCCACGGCCAGCACGCGGCCACGCAACGTGACTTCTCCGACGGCGGCTGTCCGCTCCGGCAGGGGCGTGTCGCGCAAGAGGGAACCGAAGGCGAGCGCAATCGCCAGTCCTGCCGAAGTCCCCTCTTTGGGACGCTCGGCACTTGGGAAGTTGACGTGGAAGTCGGACTTGCCGAACAGCTCGGGGTCGTAGCCGTATTGCGCCGCCCTGGCCTTCCAGTAACTGAAGATCAATGCAGTGCTTTCGCGCAGGATGTCGCCCACGCGCCCCGTCACTATAAGCTTGCCGGTGCCTTCCACGCGGATGACTTCGACCAGCAGCAGCCCCGCCCCGGCCCAGGAGACGGCAAGCGTGGGGCAGACGCCGGGCCTGCTGAACTTCTCGCTCCTTTCGGGGTAGTAGAGCGGCGGCCCAAGAAGCTCGGCCACGCCGTCTTTGTCCACGCGCCGATAGTGGTAGCTGCCGCCCATCTGTTCTTTTGCCAGCTTGCGACAGATCGAGGCGACCTGGCGCTCGAGACCGCGAACGCCTGCCTCACGGGTGTACTGCTCGACAAGCAGCTCCAAAGCGTCGCCGGCGATCTCCAGCGACTCGCCCTTCAGCCCCGTGGCGTCGAGCTGTTTCGGCCAGAGGTACCGGCGCGCGATCTCGATCTTCTCCTCCGTCGTGTAGCCCGGCAGTTCGATCACTTCGAGCCGGTCCAGGAGCGCCGGCGGGATCGTGTCCTCCGTGTTCGCGGTGCCGATGAACATGACGTGCGAGAGGTCGAACGGCACGGCGATGTAGTTGTCCACAAACGCCTTGTTCTGCTCGGGGTCGAGCACCTCCAGGAGAGCGGACGTCGGGTCGCCTCGCAGGCCGCCCACGAGCTTGTCCACTTCGTCGAGCATGATGACAGGATTGCCGACGGCTATGCGGCGCATGGCGCGGATGATGCACCCCGGCAAGGCGCCGACATAGGTGCGCCGGTGGCCGCGAATCTCGGCCTCGTCGTCTATGCCGCCCAGAGCGACGCGGTAGAACTTGCGTCCGGTCGCCTCTGCGATGGAGCGGCCCATTGAGGTTTTACCCACGCCCGGCGCGCCTACAAAGCAGAGGAGTGCGCCCTCCCGGCCGGGGTTGAGCTTGCGCACGCTCAGGTATTCAAGGATTCGCTCCTTGAGCTCCGCGCGGTCGTAGTGGTCGCGGTCGAGCACTTGCCGCGCGCGCTCAAGGTCCACCGCGGCTTCGGTGGCCGCGTGCCAGGGGAGGGAGAGAAGCCAGTCAAGGTAGTCTTCTGCCACCGCGTACTCAGGCTCGCCCGGCGTCATCCTTCTCAGGCGTGCCATCTCCCTCTCCGCCTCCTGACGCGCTTCGTCGGGCAAGTCGGCCTTCTTGAGGCGCTCGCGGAGTTCCAATGCCTCGCTGCCCTTGCCCTCCAACTCCGCCAACTGTTGCTCGATTTCCTCCTTCTGCTCGCGCAGGTACCGGTCGCGATCCTTCTCCGTGAACCTTTCGCGCGTGGTGCGCCAGATCTGCCGGCCCGTGCGCGCGATCTCGCTTTCCGTTTCCAGCACGGGCAGCAGCATGCGATAGCGGTTCAGGACGCTCGGCTCGGCAAGGAGCCGCTGCTTATCTTCGACGGGCAGGTCGAGATAGAAGGCGATGACGTCGTCGAGTGCCATCGTCTCAGGCAGCCCTTCCAAGAAGAGCTGCCTCTCCGGCTCAGCCAGGACGGCGAAGAGATCCTTGACGCGCTTGCGCAGCGCCGCCGGCACTTCCTCCGCCGGCTCTTCCACAGGCTCTACCTTCGCGGCAATATAGGGCACGAGCTGCGCACATTCGATGATACGGCACCGCCGCATACCTCCGGCCACGACAATGCGCACACCGTCGGGGGCTTCTCCGGGCGCCGCTCTGATCTCGCTGATGACGCCCACGTCATAAAGGTCTCCCGGGGCGGCCTCCTCGACTTCCGCCCGACGCTGCGCCACGAGGACAAGACGCCGGTCCCCTTGCAGGGCCTTTTCAACGGCCGACAAAGAGCGCGGACGCCCGACGCGGAGGCTGCTGACAACGCCCGGGAACATTACCATGTTCCGCACCGGCACAACCGGGAGGACTTCGCTCTTTGTCCCTTTTCTATCCATTCTTGCAGCCGCAGAGCACAACACTAAGGGCCGGATCGGAGAGGCGCACGCCTGCCCCCTGCTTGGATGATAAGACGGTGCACGAGCCCTGTCAAGCCGTACCCCGCGGGGGGAGACTCCGTCTCCGTGCGCCCAAAACAGCCACCTCAGGGTCCTTCCACGCCTCTGACGCCCTGGACCGCCGGTCCTGACTCACTCCGGCCTATCGGTCACTCCCCTTTCGCTGACCCATCGCCTGCCACAGCGCAAGCGGCTCCCCGTGTCCCCGGCACAACCCTCCATTCCGCCCGTTTCCTGACCCGCGTATCCCCGCTCCGGTGCCGTTCGTAGACGTTCGCGCCGCTGTAGACCGGATTCGTCAGGACGTACTTCACCTGCTGCATCGACCACGCCTTGCCCTGGCGGGTGGTCGCCCCCTCGGCGTTCAGCCGTCTGGCCACCCCACGGAACGTCTTCAGCTCCAGGTACAGCGCGAAGATGCGCCTGACGACATCCGCCTCCTCGGGCACCTCGACCAGCTTGCCGTCCACCTTCCGGTATCCCAGCGGCGCCGGCCCGCAGGACCAGTCGCCGCCGTGGAGCCGCCTGAGGTGCCCTTCCTTCGTCCTCTCGACGAGCAGTTCCCTCTCAAACTGCGCGAAGCTCCCCAGCACGTGCAACGTCAGGAGCCCGACCGGGTCTGACGTGTCGAAATCCTGCTCGACGGCAGCAAACTCCACCCCCCGCTCCCGAAACCGCCGGATCGTGCCCAGCAGGTCCTTTATGCTGCGGGAGATCCGGTCCACCTTCCAGACCAGTACCGCGTCGGCGGTCCGCTCATCAAGGTTCCTACGGCCGAGAGGGACACAAGAAGACGCTTGCATGTCTCACGAATCGGAGTATACTCGCCGGCGCAGTCCACGGCGGTTGCGGAGCGGAAGCCGTCCGCGGAATCCCAGTGGCGCGTCCTTTCCGGCACTCAGCGGAGAGATCTTGCCATGTTCCGCCTCACTTTCCCGTTCATGGTCCTTGTTGTTGGCATCGTGGGCTGTGCCGTCGATGGCTCGGTCTCGCCAGGCGCGCCCGATTCCGCGCCACCGGAGGCTTTCGACGTGGTACCCACCGAGTCCGTTCATACCGGGTGGATCCATGACGGTTGCAGGGAGTTCACCGACCGCGAGGACGTAATCAGTAAGGGTGCTATCACGTGGGTCAAAGTGTGCCATGGCGATAGCCAAGGGCACGTCAATGGGCTCCAGCTCGGCTACGGTGACCACGAAGGATCCTTTCTTGGTTTCCAGGCTGCGGGAATGGCGGTCACAGGATGGACCGTCCCGGCTGGCGAGCGGATCGTACGCGTCGAGGGGGAGATAGCAGGCCACTACGTGAGCCGACTCCGGTTCGTCACCGACAAGGGCAGCAGGTCACCGGTGTTCGGTGGGAGATCAGGAACGGCATTCGTGGCGTCTGACCCGAACGATCTCCCTCTGAGAACCATCAGCTTATGGGCCAACCTTAAGCGCCATCCGTCCCTTAGCCGGGCCGTCGCCAGCGTGACATTCAAATTCGGCCAGCCCTATTGCTTCGAGCCCCTGGACGACGAGGCGAAGCTGGAGCATCTGAGGCGGTATGCGCCGCGGGTCTGGTTCCACCGCAATGAGTCCTACTGGCCCGCGTCCGTCGAATGGTCATTCCAGTTCCTGAAGCGGTACTGGTCGTCCGATAGCGGGATGTGGTGGCTCATCGCGAAGGAACCGCTGAAGGAACCCTCCTCCGTCCTGCCGTACTTCCACGGTGCCGATCCCAAGAAGCAGTGGACGGACTCCCCCTTGAGACTCGAGGATGTGCCGGCCTACGCGTTCTGGCGCCAGGTAAACGCCTATACGGTCGATCTGGTCTACTTCTTCTACTACCCCTACAACCGCGGCAAGGAGGTAGCCGGCACCATTTTCGGAAACCACGTGGGCGACTGGGAGCACGTCACGGTGCGGCTCACTGCACGACGGGACAGCGAGGGCCACACATCTCTCGTGCCTGCGACTGATGCACGGAAGGTGAGTTTCAGCCTGGCCTACCACAGCAAGGACGCGAGGTACGCGTGGGCCGGGGTGCCCAAGGTGCAGGGCACCGAACACCCGATCATCTATTCGGCGCACGGCTCGCACGGGTCGTACCTGGAGCCAGGCAGCCGCAGGTATGACTCGGCTGCGGGGAAGGACCTCGTCGATTACACGGATGCAGGCACAGCGTGGGACACGTGGGAGAAGCTCGAGTGCTTCGACTACGACGCGAAGAAGGGACTCGGGCCTACCTGGGTCGGAACGTGGCCCAACTGGCTCAAGAAGGACCGCAACGACAAGGGACTTGGCAATGAGAATCCCGCCAGCGGCCCCGTGACACGGTGGGGAAACTACAGGTGGGGGGCCGTGGACACGGTATTCGGCGGCACGCAGTACAGGCTTGAGCATGGTCCCACGGGGCCCGCTGACAAGCCCTACTTCGAGACCGCGGGGCTGGACTGACGTGCCTGCAGATCTTTCAAGTCCACGGCACAAGACGGCTTGAGCCGTGCGCGGCGGGATGCCGTTCCTTCTCAGGCCTTCGCCCGCCGAATCGCGGGGGGACACTCCGTCTCCGTGCGCCCAAAACAGCCACCTCAGGGTCCTTCCACGCCTCTGACGCCCTGGACCGCCGGTCCTGACTCACTCCGGCCTATCGGTCACTCCCCTTTCGCTGACCCATCGCCTGCCACAGCGCAAGCGGCTCCCCCGCCCGCTCCTTCGACGGCCCGGTGGTGATGGTCTGCGTAGACAACAAAGGGCAGCCCGCTCGGATCGCGCAACAGGCCGTCCCTCCGACGATACCCGCGCTCAGAGGAGCGCCGCGAGGTAATCGTAGTCTTCCTGAAGCTTGTCGCGGGTCGTGATGCCGACCGGCTTGCACGCATAGCCTCCCCGGAAGTCCTCAATATCGAGGAAGCCTTCGTAGCCGGCGCTCTTGAGGCCGCCTACGACCTCTTTCCAGTCAACCATGCCGTGAGCGAGAGAGGCGCTCTCGACGCCCCATCTCCCTGAGGAATCACGAACCCATCTGCCGTTTTTGACGTGAACGTGCCGCAGGTAGGGGCCGAGTATCTCGATGCCCATCCGCCAGTTTTCCATGCCTTCGCGCATCATGTTGCCCGGATCGAACATCGCCCCGACCCAGTCGGGGGCGCGCCCCTCGAGCAGCCGGCGAGTGCCCGACGCGCTGGCAGTGATGAGTCCGTGGTGCAGCTCGACAAGGGCGCGCACGCCGCTGTCCCTGGCCATTTGCTCGACCCGCTCGTAAGCGGCCCTTCCCTTCTCCAAGAGGTCGCCAAAGGGCACGTGGCCGTCGTAGCTCGGCGCCATAACACGAATTGCGGGGGCGCCGGCCAGCTTCGCCACGCCCATGCAGTGTCGTATCCCTTCCGCGTCGAAGCAGTTGCAGCGGGTGCCGAGGGAGGGAACGTCGAGACCAGTGCGTTTGGCGGCGTCGCGTGCTGCGCAAGCGCTCGCCTTCAGGTCATCGCTGCTGATGTGCCACTTGCTGACGCCGTCCCAGACCGCGTTAGGGTAGTCCACGGTCCACTCGATGCCCTGGTACCCGATCTCAACCACCAAGTCCGCCGCTTCGTCCACCTTGTAGTCTGGAGTCACGAGCGAATAGACGCCCAGCTTCATGTGCCACCTCTGTGTAACAGGCGTAGGGCCATTGCTTCAGTCGTGCCGGCCAAAGTAGCAGGACGAGGCCCACGGTGCAAGGGAAGAAGCCGTGCCGAGAACCTTGATGCCAGAGGCGCCCCTCGGTACGATATGTTGGAAGTTGGCGGAGGTCTGCTCGGCGAGAGCCTTTGCAGCGGCGGGTGCGCATGGACCAATGCCTTGCGGCAAGCGTACGGGAGAGCTGACATGAGCATGCCGGTGGTCGAAGTTGAAGGCCTGAAGCTGTCCCGCATCATCTGTGGGACCAACACCTTCTTTGGCTACTCGCACTTCTCCGGCGCGCGCGACAGGTGGCTGAGAAGCTACTTCACGGACGACCGGATCGTCGAAGTCATGGCCAAGTGCGCAGAGCTGGGCGTGAACTGCGTGGTGGGCGGCGAGGGCGAACGCATGCGCCACATTCTCGACCGCGTCGAGGGGCTCACGGGTGTGCACTTCTACTGGATGCGCACCCCGGGCGGATTCACGCCGGAGGAGTTGATGCAGCAGATTTCAGAGGCCGCCAAGTTCTGCCCCGAGATCTGCATGCCGCACCAGATGTATACCGACAACAACTTGGTCGCCGCGCAGAACCGCATCGTCGGCGCGGAGCAGGTGCTCGGCCACATCCGCTCCTTCGCCATGATCCCGGGCTGGAGCACGCATCGTCCGGAGACCATCGTAACATCCGACCGCGCGGGCTACGACGTCGCGTTCTACATCCAGCCCTACAACTCCATTGGCTTTCTGTGCCCCGTGGAAACAGACTGGATAGGCCGCATCATCAGGCAAACGCCAAAGCACGTCGTGTGCATCAAGCCCCTCGGTGCCGGGCGAGTGCTGCCTCCTACGGGCCTCAACTTTGTGCTTTCCTCTGTCAAGCCGACGGACTTCGTGGCGGTCGGCTTCATGTCCCCCGACGAGGCGGAGGAGGACATCAAGCTCGCCGTGAGCATTATGGATCGGCTGGAAGCACCTTCAGACTTGAGTCGGTCGCGGAGCAAGCAGATCTTGGCGTAGTGAGCCCCCGTCCGCCTTACGACGGGGAGGCATAGGCAGTCTTGCCTTGCCTCGTTTTGCGGGACCGCCATTCACAGTCTCTCCCTTTCCTGGCACGCCCATCCGCCTGAGCGCGGTTCTGAGCGCTGCCGGCGGGCTCTTGTGCAAGCCCCTGCGGCCCTGTAGACTCGTTTGTTCTCCTGCTACGTCTTTTCCTCGGGATGCCCTCCCGGGCACGAAAGAGTCTGTTGACCGTGACGAACTCGCAAGCGACAACGGGGCTCCTTCAGAACGAAGTCAGATACGTCAAGGGGGTGGGGCCAAAACGCGCGGCGCTGCTTGCCAACATGGGCATCAGGACGGTGCGCGACCTCTTGCTGCACCTGCCGCGGGATTATGAGGACCGGCGTCGCCCGCGCCCCCTTGCAGGAGTGCGGGCGGGCGAGAAGGCCGTCATCAGCGGGAGGATTTCCACGGTCACGTTCCGGCCCACTCGCAGCCGCGCCAGGGGCATCCTGGAGGTGAGGGTCGAAGATGCGACGGGCGCCCTTGAACTTGTCTGGTTCAACGCCAGCCCCGGCTGGCAAAGGAGCTTCCCCGATGGCGAAACGATAACGGCCTACGGCGCGGTGGCGTTCTACGGCGGACTCCAGATGGTATCGCCCGACTACGAAATCGGGGCCATGCCGGCAGAATCGGAGAAGTTCGGACGCATCCTCCCACTCTACCCGCTCACGGAGGGCCTGTCCCAGGGCGTCATGCGCAAGGTGATGCGGGCGGCCCTTGAGCAGTCAGCGAGCGGTGCCGTCGATGCATTGCCCCGCTCGTTCTGCCGGGAGCGCAGGCTGCCCGAGCTTGCGCACGCCCTGTGGAGCGTGCACTTTCCGAGTTCCACTGAGCAGGCAAGAGCAGCACGACGCCGGCTCTGTTACGACGAGCTATTCGTCTTCCAAACTGCGCTCGCGTTGCGGCGGATGACGGCTCGGAAGGCGCCGGGCATCGCGTTCCGAGTAGGCCCGAACGTTGACACGCGCATCCGGCGCCTCTTTCCCTTCGCGTTTACCAACGCGCAGAACAGAGTCATCAAAGAGGTGGCCGCCGACATGCGCGCACACCATCCGATGAATCGTCTGCTCCAGGGAGACGTGGGGTGCGGCAAGACGGTGGTGGCTCTCTACGCCATGCTCGCCGCGCTGGCGGAGAGCAGCAAGGGATACCAGGCGGCCCTGATGGCGCCTACCGAGATCCTGGCCGAGCAGCACTACCTGACGCTTCAGTCCCTGCTGGAAAAGGCCCGGGTGCGGACCGCCCTATTAACAAGCGGCGCTCAGCCTGAGGAAAGGCGAAGGCACCTCAAGAGGCTAGCCAAGGGCGAGGTGGACCTCGTCGTGGGCACCCACGCCCTGATCCAGCAGGACGTCGAGCTGCGTAACCTGGCCTTGGTGGTGGTGGATGAGCAGCACCGCTTCGGGGTGCGACAGAGATTGGCGTTGCGCGAAAAGGGGCTGCCGCCGGACGTGCTGATCATGACCGCCACGCCCATTCCCCGAACGCTGGCCTTGGCCTACTTCGCGGACATGGACGTAAGCGTCATTGACGAGATGCCGCCGGGGCGCAAGCCCGTGACAACCGAGCTTTGCCTGCCGCAGGATCGGCCCAAAGCCTTCGAGGCGGCCCGAGAAGAGCTGCGGGCCGGCCGAAACGTGTTCGTCGTCTATCCGCTCGTGGAGGAGAACCGGGAACTCGACGTCACCAGCGCCAAGGAGGGCTACGAGCAACTGAGCCGCAGCATCTTCCCGGAGTACGCGTGTTGCCTGCTGCACGGACAGATGCCCCAGCGCGCCAAACGCGAAGTGATGGAAGGCTTCCGTGACGGCCGCTATCAAGTCATGGCCGCGACAACCGTCGTCGAAGTGGGCATAGACGTGCCCCGGGCCACGGTGATCATAATCCAACACGCCGAGCGGCTGGGCCTTGCGCAGCTTCACCAACTGCGCGGCCGGGTCGGCCGCGGCGAGCACGCGGGCAAGTGCTTCCTGCTGGCCGACCCGAGCAGCGAAGAGGCGCGGAGGCGGCTGCAGGTCCTGACGCAGACCACTGACGGCTTCAAGATCGCGGAAGAGGATCTGCGCCTCCGCGGGCCTGGACAGTTGTTCGGCACGGAGCAGAGCGGGATGCCAGAGTTCAAGTGCTATGACTTCTCGGACAGGTCCGTCCTTCAGGAGGCGCGCGACGATGCCTTCAGCCTGGTGAAGGCAGACGCCGCGCTCAAGCAGCCGGAGCACGCCTTGCTGCGACGGAGGGTTCTGGACGAGTACGGCAAGGACCTGATTCTCGCCGACGTGGGGTAGAGTTCAAGCCGGCCTGGGCGCCGTCCAGGCACGAAGGTGAGGTTGGACGTCAGGGCACGGGGGCTTCTTCCGGGATCGTGCGGAGCGCCTTGTCGCGGAACTCCTTTGCCTCCCGACGGATCTCCTCCACCTGTGCCGCCACCGGCTGCGGGGGCGTCTCAACTGCGCTCGGCAGTTTGAAGAGCGGGAATTCACGGGCGTCCGTCAGCGTCAAGGGGTAAAGCACTTCGTAGAAGAAATCGATGGGGAAGGCCTCATACGCCGGTGCCTCGACATTCACGACGCGCTCCACCTCTCGGTACTCAACCTTGCCGCTCTTGTCCCGAACGGGGCCGATGCGGATTCGACGCTCGCCATAAAACGTGAAGCTGCGATCCAACGGCGTTTCTCCCGCGTACTTCTCATCAATCCAGACCGGAGCGCCCGACGGATCTGAGCGGATGAGCATTTTCCTTTCGACACATCCCAGGGTCGCCAATGCGATCCCCACTGCAAGCACGGCCGTAGTCGGCTTCCAGTTCATAGCTCAACGGTCTCCTGCGGCCCCAGGTCCACGATTTCCGCCTTCATGTTGGCAAAGTCCACCAGCGCGACTGTGCTCCTTCCCGTCAGCCACCCGCCCGTCTCACCCGGGTTCAACAGCAATGGCGCGCCTGGTTGAATGTTGGGATGGTGGGTGTGACCGTGCACGAGCAGATCCGCGCCCTCCGACACTTCGCCCTCCAGGTCTATCGGGTCATGCGCCAGAACAATAGTCTTACCGCCAAGCTCAAAGCGGTGCGGCGACCTGAAGAACGCCTTGCAGGCTTTCTTCATGCCCCGCCGCTCACCGTCGCAGTTGCCGAAGACGGCGACGAGTGGGATCCCTGCTTTCAAGACCGTCCTCACCGCAAACGGTGCCACAACATCACCGCCGTGGAGGATCATCTCAACGCCGCGCTGCCGGAACAGCGCCGTTGCCGCGGCTATCTTGAGCAGGTTGTCATGCGAGTCCGACATCACCCCCACCAGCACGGCTGCTTCTCCTCCTGTCTCACGAGGGCCCGATCCACTCTATCTTGTAGACCTTCTCGCCGGCCAGTGCGACGACTCCGCGCGCGCCCGCGTCCGTGTCGAGCGCGGTGATTTCCGCGCGGCAGTCGTGGTGCCAGATGACGTCCAGCTTCCGCCGGTAACCGCGGAAGACAGTCACCGCACTGGCGGCCGCATGGACGACAATGGGATCCGCGCCAGGGGGCTTCCGCACGCGCACACGCCCCGGAGGGGGCTGAAACTCCCACACCGCGTCTTCACTGGGGTCCACGGCCGCACAAGCGCCCCGCTCACCGTAAACTGCCAGAGCCCCGCCCAGCAGTTCGAGCCCTAACACCCGTGGGAACAGCCGGCGCGACCACATCTCCCGTCCATCGGCATTCAGCACGGTCACTCGGCCTCCTGTGCTCGCGAAGACGCTGAAATCGTCGCCGAGAGCGAGGGCGTGATGCTCCTCCTTGTCCGCAAATTTGAACTTCCGCGCTAAGGCACCGTCCCGGCCGTAATACCTGAAGCGCCCTTCGGCATCGGCCACGAGGATCGTATCGCCCTTGGGACTCACGAGCAGGCCCAACTGGAGGCCCTTGGACTCCTTCTGCCAGAGAGGAACCCCCTCTCTACCATGTGCGCTGAGGTTCCCGTCCGCGTCGAGCGTGCAGAAAAAGCTTAGGTCATTCGGGCAGTCGAGGTGCCGCACCGGCGTGTCGCCGAGAGAGACGCGTTCGACGCTGCCGGCCGCTGGCTCCAATACCAACAACTGATTCGCGGTCCACACAGCCGCGAGCCGTCCAAGGCGCTGCGGCGAGATGTGCGCCGCACCCTCGACCTGCGTCCTGATGACTTGCCTGCCGTCATCGCTTAGAGCCGATGCTACGGAGTTGGCCGTCACCATCACTATGAAAGCTCCGTCGTCGCTGAAACGGAAGAGCGATTCCTCGACGGGCAGGGAACCCGAAGGCAACTTGACCTTCCACGCCACCCGGTGCCCAGGTTTGGCTGGTGCCAGGCCGGCCGCCTTCAGTGCTTCGGGAGGTGCTGGCCCCACGGCAGGCGGCCCTTCTGGGACGGCCTTCCCGGCCGCTGGGGGCTTCGGCGCTTGCGGCCGCGCTGCGCGTTCCGGCTCCGCGGCCTTCTGCCGTTCCTTGCCTGGTGCCGTCTCTATCTCGAAGAAGTCAGGCCATTCGATTTCCTCTATCTCCGCCGGCGCCTCCTCTGCCGCACGCGCCGGCTCCTTCCCCGGCTGTCGGCGTAATGGTGCCTTCGCCTCCTCCTTGGAGGCCACCGCTGCGGCACGAGGCCGCGCCTCCCGGGCTGTGCGGTAGGCCGTCACGTCCCGGCTTCCCGAAGCGACGACGGCCGTTCCGCCGGCTGCGCCGAGGGCCCAATCTGCCGGTGGGCCGCCGAGGACTTGCTCCCACTGCACGGAGGCGTCCCGGCGCACCAGGACCAGTCTGTCCTGCGCCGTCTGCGCCATGATCAACGTGCCGTTGGGACTCACTGCGGCCCGGAGCACAGGCCCGGAGAGGCGGATCCTATCCACCTCCTGGCCGTCGAGGCGTAGAAGGATGAGGCCCGCTTCGTGTCCGGCTACGATGATCAGCTCGGCGCCACTGCTCGCGCACAGGCCGCCCGCCCGGCAGCCCAGGTCTTTCTGCCACTCCACCTTGCCCTCGAAGTTCAGCAGTCCGACGTGACCCTTTTCGTTGCAGGCGGCGATTCGGAGCGGTTCTCCGGTTACCAGGGCGACCGAGCTCATCGGCCAACCGACGGGGGCAACGCGTCTTTCGCGCGAGTCCGGCGAGTATAGGTAAAGCCACCCGGCTGTAGAAACAGCAGCCAGATGGTGAGCCGATGTGTCCAGGTCGAAATCCGTGACCGGGCCCCCGAGCTCGACGCGCCATTCCAACTCGCCCTGCCTATTGAACGCGTAGATGATGGTGTCCCCGGCCAGAGCGCTGAAGACGACGCCCTCAGGGTCGGCCCGTACGCGCCGCACAGGTTGGCCAGCACGGAAGACGCCGCGCGACGAACCGGCTTCGTTCAGGACGTGGATGTTGCGAGACCTATCGGCCACCAGGACCCATCCGGCATTGGCACTCGCAGCGAGGTGCTCGACTTCGACGGGGGCCTTGAACGTCCAGGCCACATCCTGCTTCTCGTCGTCATCCGCCATTGTTCGTCTCCCGAACTGTTTCAGGCGCCCGCCGATAGGCTCAGCAGGCGCGTCGCCGTCTGCCCCATCACCGCCTCGATGTCCTGCTGGTTCAACGCCAGCGAACGGAATATGCGCTGGTAATCGCGCTCAACGGATGCGATCTCCTCGTGCCGCACGGCGCTGCCGAACACGACCCGGCCCCACAGGTTGCCGCCGGAGTCTTCGTTCCACGGTGCGCCGTGCGCGGGGCGCAGAAGCCCGCCGAAAAACTCCGCTCCTTTCCTGCGCAGCACGTCGCCAGAGAGATCGAAAAAGACGTTGGCATGGTAGCGCAGTGCCTCCGCGGCCTCCTCGCACCAGGGGCTCCCCAGTCCCACGCCGACTATGCTCAACCGTGGGAAGTAGCGCGCCAGCGTGTCCAGGTAAACGGGCCTCATGTTCGCCGAACGCACCCGTTTTGCGCGGTCCAGCGGCGTGGGCGGCAGGTAACCGGTGTGGAACAAGATCGGCATCGTAAGGGCAGCCGCCGCTTCGTAAACGGGGAAGAACGATTCGTCGTCATACGGCGCCGGGGGACTCCAGACGCAGAGCCCTTCGAAGCCCACGCGCTTCAGCCTCTCAACCGTTGCGGCGGTGTCCTCGCCCAGGCTTACGTGAGCGAACGGGACATAGAGCTCAGGATACAGGTCGGCCTGCCTGCGGACCTCGGCGTTGGGGGCCAGGCCGTACTGCGATTCGCCTCCGGCAATGCACAACCGGTCCACGCCCAGGTTCTTCGCCGTCTCCGCAAGAGCTTCCCCGTAACCAGCTTCGTCGTATAGGTGAACGTGAAAGTCTACGAGCATCGCGCGCCTCCACATCGTTCAACTCACAGGACGAAGCCGACGCACAGCGAACACTAATGTAACAGAAAGAACGGATTTCGCAATGCCATGCCGGCAGCCACCACGCTGTCAGAGCGGCACGCCTCCGCGAAAAAGGGGGCGCCCCGCCCGACCCCGTGGTCAGGCAATCCGGGAACGGATGCGCGTAGAGCATGGTTGCGGGCCGTGCAAGGCCCGCCTGCCGCCACGCCCTCCGGCTCCGCGCAGCACGCACCGGCCCGCCAGATGACCTGGAAGAGGCGGGCGGACAGGAAAAGAGGGCGATGGTCGTCGCCCTCCCAGAAGAAAGCCTTCCGAACCTGCTCGCGCCACGGTCATGGCAGCTCGGACCGCAAGCTTAGCGCGCATCTGACGCGGTCAGGGCTGCTCCTCGTCTCCCTCAGCCTGCGGCCCCTCCTTGGCCGCATCCCCGGCTTCCAACTGGCCCTTCTCATCGGCCGACGGCTCTTTCTCCTCAGGAGCCGGCTCCTTTGCTCCTTCCCCAATCTCCTCTTCCTCCTCCGCCGCCTCCTCGTAGAGCTCCTCAACCTCTATGTTGTCCTGGTCCTTGCGCATGAGGAAGAAGATAACCGTCCCCGCCGTGAAGAAGTAAGCGAAGGCATAGGCAACCGGCAGCGCCCGCACGACTATCAGCAACGCCACCACAATGGCGCTGAGCACCGACCAGAGGCCGCCACCCCATGGCAGGATCGAAATCGCGACACGGCCCCCGGCCGCGCTGGCGTCATAATGAATCCAAGGCATCGAGCTGATGTAGCCCATGTTGACGGTCCGGCACAAGGCGTAAATGAGGAACTCCGTGAGACCCCATGCGACGACAACTGCAATCGCTCCCAGCACCCCGGCCAGCACCGAATAGGAGATGAAGCGGCGCGGCCCCCACAGCACGTAGCTATAGGCCGTGCTCCAGCTTTCGAACGCGTCCTTTCCTCCCACGCTGACGGCCGGCATCATCAGGCCGAAACTCAAAATGCCGAACACGATGAGGAAGACGATGATCGCAGTGGAGGCCACCAAGAGCGGGAAACCCGGGAAGATCAGAAGGATGCGCCCTATGTACCACCCCGAGGCGATGAGCCCACCAATCATGTTCAGAGCAGACAGGAAAACGATGACAACGAGCGGCATCAGCGGCGCCAGGAAGTAAGCGCGCCGCCTGGCGTTCACCATGGCGCGCGCTTCCTGCAAGGTAGGCATATCGTCACGCGCGTATTCGAGCGCTGCGAGCCTGGCCACCACGCCGCCCGTCCCGCTCCATGCCCAGAAGAGCGCTACATAGACCAGCACTGACAGGATAAAGTGGGCGAGGTTCCCATAGAAGGGGTTCAAAAGGACGAGGAACGCCGAGACCACATCCATCCCTGTGCCCTCGCCGAAATGCCACAGGATGGAGGTGCCCGCGTCGTTGCCCAGTTGCAACAGGGACCGCGAAGGGGCGGACAGCAGCCCCAGATGGTTCAGGCCCCGGTAAGCAAGTGCCGCAACCATGGCAATGACAACCGTGAACACGGTGGCGATGAAGCCGACGTATATCTTCTTAGCGTCGAGGGCCAATGCGTAAGCCGACAGTAGGTCCCGCCAGTCTCCAGTCCTCTTCCTCATGACTTGCCTCCCCCGCTTTAGCGAACCGTTCGGCGACCACAGTGGGCAACGTGCGCACGTTTACTGTATACCTGCATGAGCCATTTTGTCAACCGTACGAATCAAGCCATCTAAAATCTTACCGGGGAGGGTATCATCCTGCCATTTGCGATCTTACCGGAGGGCGAGGCATAGGATGGCAGGAGAACGACTCAGGGAGGCGCCCCAAGCGCCGCACCGAGGGCGCCCGCCCCAAGAGCGCCCGCTCGAAGAGCGCCTGCTCGAAGAGCGCTCGCTCGAAGAGCGCTCGCTCGAAGAGCGCCTAATCCCGCTTGCATGGCCCGGTTCCGCCGTCACCGCCGGGCTGCAAGGGTTCTTCGATCCGGTGTTCACCATTCAGCCACTTGCCCAAGTCAACGAGCTTGCAGCGTTCAGAGCAGAACGGGAAGAAGGGAGCCTTGGACTGCGGCGAACGCACAACCTGCTTGCCGCAGCTTGGGCACCTGACTTTCAGTTCGCCCGCGCACATGAGCGACCCCCTGTGAGGCCGGCGAACCAACGGGCGCTTGGCGCCCTTCAGTCAGACGCATCATCCCTCTTCGACGATGTGGATGTCTCGCCCGCCGGCTCTTCCTTCTTCTGGCCCGGGCCGGTTGAGGTTATCTCGGAGGGAGAGCGGCGTCTGTAGTCGGTTGCGTAGAAACCAGATCCCTTGAATATGATGCCTGCGCCGGCGCTGATGAGCCGCTGAAGGCCATTCCGCCCGCACCCCGGGCACTTTCTCAGGGGCTCGGCGGTAATGGAATGAAAGGCGTCGAAGGTGCGCCTGCAATACTTGCACATGTACTCGTAAGTAGGCATTGGTCAGTCAGGCCCCTACAGGCAAGAAACGGACACCCATGCGCACTCAAAAAACTACATTATAGGCGACCGCCCGGCCGGAATCAACGTTCTCAGCGCATGCACCGAGTCGGCCCCGGGGCGCTCCTCGCGGCTTCAGCGCGCCTCTAACAGGTCGCGGAGCCGCCGTCAGCCTCTTCCTCGGCCATCCCCCCGGCCTTCTCGTCTCCCTCAGCCTCCTGCGGCGCGACGCTGCGGGTGGCCGCCACCACCACCTGGCTCGGCCGGATGACCGTGTCACCCATAACGAAGCCCGTTCTCAACTCCCTGATAACCGTGTTAGGCGCCACGCCGTCAACGTACTCCCGCATGGCAGCCTCATGGTAATGCGGGTCGAACTTCCGCCCGACGGCCTCCAGGGGCCGGATCCCGAACCGCCCCAGAGCTCCGTAGAACCCGCGCTCGACAAGCCGTAGGCCCTGAACGATGCTCTCGGCGCCCTGGACCTGCTCAGCAGCCTCCATGGCGCGTTTCAGGCCGTCAGTCACGGGCACAATCTCCTCCGCTACGGAGCGAAGGGCGGCCTCCCGGGCTGATTCGCGGAGCCCCTCGATGCGCTTCTGGAGGTTCTGATAGTCGGCGACGGCACGCTGCAGATGCCTGAGAAAGTCGTCCCGCTCCCTGGCCAGCGTCTTGAGCTCCTCGTACTCCCCATACGGGAGGGTCACGGGCTCACGGTGCGGTTCCAGTTGCTCCGGCGGGGCCTGTTCAGCCGCTGACGGCATTTCCTCGGCCGCCGCCTGCGCCTCCTCGCCGACTCCTTGATCGGCGGTGGGCCACGCCTCTTCCGCCCCTGATCGCGTCGGTTCGGCCCTCGGCTGCCCATCTCCGGAGGCAGTTTGCTTATGCTCCTCTTCCTGCCTGCTCATATGGTGTCTCCTGTGCAGGCCGCCCAAGGCGGGTCAGCGCGAAGCCTCGCCCTCTTGCCGATCAGCCCCGCCCCCTTGCCCGTAGAGGTAGTCCCGGATCTTTGTGAGGAAGCTCTTCCGCCTCTCCGGAACGTTCACGTTCTCTATCTGCGCCAACTCGCACAGCAACTCCTCCTGGCGGGGCGTCAGCGTCTGCGGAGTCTCGATGAACACGCGCTCCAGCAGGTCCCCGCGCCCTCTGCCGTGCATATCCGGCAGGCCCAGCCCGCGCAGCCGCAGCACCTCGCCGCTCTGGGTGCCTGCCGGGACGACAAGCTCGCACGCCTCGCCCTGCAGCGTCGGAACCGGCACCGTGCCGCCGAGGGCAGCCGTTGGGTAACTAATCGGCACCTCGCAGAGCAGGTCGGCTCCGCTCCGCTGGAAAACGGGATGGTCTTCCACGAACACATCGCAGTATAGGTCTCCGGGCAGGCCCGCCGGGGAGGGCTCGCCTTCGCCGCGCACGCGTAACCTTGTGCCGGACTCGATGCCAGCCGGGATCTTGATAGTAACCTGGGCACTCTTCTCGACATGACCGTTCCCGCCGCACTGCGAACACGGCCGCGTGATTACGCTGCCTCGCCCGCCGCATCGCGGGCACGTCGTGCGCACCCTGAAGAACGCCTGGCGGCTCTCCACCTGCCCGTGCCCGCGGCACTGGGGACAAGTCTTAATCCCGTCCTCAGGGGCTCCCTTGCCGCGGCACAGCTCGCACACTTCTGCGCGTTTGAGCGTGATCGTCTTCTCGGCGCCCGTCAGAACTTCGCGCAGATCCACTGCAAGTGCCACTCGCAGGTTCCGGCCTTTGGCGGGGCCGCGCGTCCGGGTCGCCCCAAAGAACTCGTCGAAGAAGCCGGTGCCTCCGAGGAAATCGCTGAAAACGCCCAGGATGTCCTCCACCGAAGAGAACTCATGCAGCGGCACTCCGGCCAGGCCCGCCCTGCCGTACACGTCGTAGCGCCGGCGCGTCTCCTCGTTGCCCAGGACCTCGTAAGCCTCGGCGGCCTGCTTGAACTTCTCGGCGGCTTCGCGGTCGCCGGGGTTGCGGTCCGGGTGGTATTTGAGGGCCATTCGGCGGTAGGCCCGCTTGATCTCAGCCGCGGACGCATCCCGGTTGAGCCCCAGGAGTTCGTAATAATCAGCTTCTGCCATCCGCAGCATTCGCTCCCGAGAGCACCACCCGACGACCGCCGAACCGCATGCTTCTCTAACAGGAAGGGCTGCCTTGCAGGCAGCCCTCCGGCAGTTCTCTGGCAGGCCCAAAGGTCGCACAGCCGGGCGGACCCGCCGCCCGCTCGCGCGCCATGGCGCAGCTCCTGCGCCGCCGGGCCGCTCCTGTCACAGCGGCTTCAGCGCACCGCCCCTTCGGGCAGCGGCGCGCCCTCCTCTTCTTCCTCGGGTATCTCGGTGACCATCGTCTCCGTCGTCAGCATGAGGGCGGCGATGCTCGCGGCGTTCTCAAGCGCCGTCCGGGTCACCTTGGTCGGGTCTATGATCCCCGCTTTCACCATGTCCACGTACCGGCCGGTATTCGCGTCGAACCCGATGCCCTCTGCGCGCTCCAGGACTTCCGCCACGGCCACTGCGCCGCTGACGCCGCTGTTTTCGGCGATGGTGGCCAGGGGCGCCTCGAGCGCCTTGCTGATGATCTGAGCGCCCAGCTTCTCATCGCCGCGCAGGCGTTCGCGCCGCTTCTCTACGGCTTCCTTGCAGCGCACCAGCGTGCTGCCGCCGCCAGGGATAACGCCCTCCGCAACGGCTGCCCGCGTGGCATGCAGAGCGTCCTCCACCCGAGCCTTCTTCTCGGTCATCTCCGCCTCAGTCGCGGCGCCCACACGGATGATGGCCACGCCGCCGGAGAGCTTCGCAAGGCGCTCCTGCAGCTTCTCGCGATCATAATCGCTCGTGGTCTGCTCGATCTGCTTGCGGATCTGCTCGATGCGCGCCTTGATCTCCGAGCTCTTGCCGGCGCCCTCGACGACGGTCGTGTCGTCCTTGGTGACGACGACACGCTTTGCCCGGCCCAGGTCGCTCAGTTGCAGGTTTTCGAGCTTCACGCCGAGCTCCTCGCTGATGAACCGGCCGCCGGTCACGACCGCCAGGTCGCCGAGCATCGCCTTGCGCCTGTCGCCAAATCCGGGGGCTTTCACGGCGCAGCACGGCAAGACGCCCCGCAGCTTGTTGACAACCAGCGCGGCGAGCGCCTCCCCCTCTACATCCTCAGCGACGATCAGCAGCGGCTTGCCTGAGCTGGCCACTTTCTCCAGCAGCCGAATCAGCTCCCTGAGGTTGCTGATCTTCTGCTGGTGAATCAGGATGTAGGCGTCCTCGAACTCAGCCTGCATCTTCTCTGCGCTCGTAATGAAATACGGCGAGAGGTAGCCCTTGTCGAACTGCATGCCTTCCACAAACTCAAGCTGCGTTTCGAGGGCTTGACCTTCCTCGACGGTGATGACGCCGTCCTTGCCGACTTTCTCCACGGCGTCCGCGAGCAGGTCGCCGATTGTCCGGTCATTGTTGGCGCTGATCGAGGCAACCTGAGCAATCTCCTCCTTGCTCTTCACGGGGTGGCTCTTTGCTTTGAGTTCCGCCACCACGGCGGCCACGCAGTCCTGAATGCCGCGCTTGACGGCCATGGGATTCGCCCCGGCGGCCACGACCCTGAGGCCCTCGCGGTAGATGAACTCCGCCAGCACGGTGGCCGTCGTCGTGCCATCGCCGGCATCGTCGCTCGTCTTGGTCGCCACTTCGTTGACCATCTTGGCGCCCATGTTTTCGAACTTGTCCGGCAGCTCAATCTCTTTGGCGACGGTGACGCCGTCCTTGGTTACCTTCGGTCCGCCGTAGCTCTTCTGCAGTATGACCGTGTGGCCCGTCGGACCCATGGTCACGCGCACGGCGTCTGCAAGCTTCTTGACGCCCTTAAGCATCTTGCTGCGGGCTTCGTCCCCGTACATTAGCTGTTTGGCAGCCATTTCAGTCCTCCAGCATCGTGTTCAGCAGTGCGGTGGCCGGGCCGAACGCATCCGCCCCGCATAGAGGCAACTTAGCTCTCCACCACGGCCAGCAGGTCGCTCTCGCGCATAATGAGCAGCTCCTTGCCGTCCACTTCGACCTCGGAACCGCTGTACTTGGCGAAGAGCACGACATCGCCCTTCTTGACGTTCATCGGGGCCCGGTCGCCGTTGTCCAGAACCCGGCCCGGGCCGGTGGCGATCACTTTCCCCTGCTGGGGCTTCTCCTTCGCCGTCTCGGGCAGGAAGATCCCGCCGAGGGTCTTCTCCTGCTGCTCCAGCGCCTGCACCACCACACGGTCGTCCAGCGGTTTGATCTTGGCCATCTTTTCCTGACCTCCAGTCCTTGGAACCCGCAAAGGTTGCGTTATCTTCTCGGGCCTGCGCCCTTCGCCTGGTCATGCCCCTTCCCGCACGCCGGCGCGGCTACATCTCCATATCCTCCATGCCGTGCATGCCGTGCCCGCCGGGGACTGCTTCTTCATTCTCCTCCTTGGACTCCCGGATCAGGCACTCGGTGCTCAGCACGATGCCGGCCACGCTGATGGCATTTTGCAGTGCCACCCGGATGACTTTCGTCGGGTCTATCACGCCGGCCTTGACCAGGTCACAGTACTGCTCGGCCTCGGCATCATAGCCGAAAGCGTAGGAGTCCTCCTGCCCGATCCTGCGGGCGACCACAGTTCCCTCCAGCCCGGCGTTCTCGGCGATCGTCATCAACGGGACCCGCAGGGCGAACTTAACCACGTCGGCTCCCATCGCCTCGTCACCCTCCAGGCTGAGCGCATGCAACGCAGCTGCCGCGCGGAACAGCGCCACGCCGCCGCCCGGCAGGATCCCCTCTTCGACCGCCGCGTGCGTAGCATTCAGGGCGTCTTCCACCCTCGCCTTCTTCTCCTTCATCTCCGTTTCGGTGGCCGCGCCGACGTTAATCTGAGCCACGCCTCCGCTCAGCTTCGCGAGCCGCTCTTGGAGCTTCTCCCGGTCGTAGTCGCTGGTGGTCTCCTCAATCTCTCGCTCTATCTGGGCGATGCGAGCCCGCGTGTCGGCCTGGCTCCCTGCGCCCTCCACGATGGTCGTGTGGCTGTTAGACACGGTGACCTTCTTGGCGCGGCCCAGGTCGCTCAGCTCCACGCTCTCCAGGTCAGTGCCCAGGTCCTGGAAGATAGCCTTCGCGCCCGTCAGGATGGCTATGTCTTCCATCATCGCCTTGCGACGGTCGCCGTAGCCCGGCGCCTTCACCGCACAGCAAGTGAGCACCCCGCGCAGCTTGTTGACGACCAGCGTCGCCAGCGCTTCCGTCTCCACGTCCTCGCTGATGACGAGGAGCGGCTTCTTCTTGGCCGCCACCTTCTCCATGATCGGGGCAACTGACCTGGACGTTGATATCTTTTTCTCGAAGATGAGGATGTAGCAGTCCTCCAGCACAGACTCCATGGAATCCTCATCCGTGATGAACTGCGGCGAGAGGTAGCCCCGGTCGAATTGCATGCCCTCAACCACTTCCACTTCCGTCTCCAGGCCGCGCCCTTCCTCCACCGTCACGACCCCCTTGCGGCCAACCTTCTCCAGCGCCTTCGCGATCATGCGGCCGATATCCTTGTCGTTGTTGGCTGCAATGCTGGCTACGGCGGCGATGTCCTCTGAGTGCACGACAGCCTTGCTCCGCTTTCGGAGTTCCTGGATAACGGCATCCGCTGCCTTCTGCATGCCGCGCCGTAGGGCCATGGGGTCGCAGCCGCCCACCAGGCGCTTCATGCCTTCCTGACAGAGCGCTTCACCCAGGACAGTGGCCGTCGTCGTGCCGTCGCCCGCGTCCTCACTCGTCTTAGAGGCGGCCTGCTTGAGAAGCTGCGCGCCCAAGTTCTCATATCGCTCAGACAACTCGATGTCTTCGGCAACTGTGACGCCGTCTTTGGTGATCTTCGGGCTGCCCCATCCTTTGTCGAGCACCGCGGTGCGTCCCCTGGGACCGAGGGTTACCTTGACAGCCTTGGCAAGCTTGCTCACGCCCCCCAGCAGCTTCTGCTGTGCTTCACGGCCGAAAATCAGCTCTTTTGGCGGCATATTGACGACCCTCCTGCGAGTGTGCGCGTGGTGGATTCAGCCGAACAACAAGACTCTTCCCTGCCGGGCTGACGCAAAGTGCGTGCCAAGGGGCCCATGCCCCCGCCCGACCAACCAGCCCCTCCCGCGCCGCCTGGCAGCTTCCTGTCCCCCTCTGCGGACTCGGCCGCCTGCGCGACTTCAGCGGGGAGAGGCCATTATGCCGTTTCCGCCGCCTCTTGGCAAATGAATTGCCGCGGGCTTCCGACGCCCGTCCCCTGTCAGTACGACAGTGCCGGACCAAGCTCCCGGCAACGCCTGTCAAATTGGCAGCGGCGGCCTCCTACGGCGTTCCCGCCGCGGTGCGCATCAGCGAGACTTCTCGCACGGCGGCCGACAGCTCCTCGTGAAAGTTCTCCAGCACCGTTGCGCCGATCTCCTCGGCTATCATCTCCTGCCCTTGCTCATTAGGGTAAAGCAGGAAAGAAGGCTCCCGCCCCACGTTCTGACCAAACAGGCTTTCCCAGCCGCTCAGAAGCAAGAAGCGTGAGTACAGGTCCACGACGGGGATGCCCTTCCGCAGGCCGACCCGTTTCACTGCGGCGGCGTATGGCCTCGCCATCTCCGGGCTGCCCGGAACGGGCGGCGGCGCCACCAGGATGGCTTCCGCCCGGCTTCGCGCCAGGATCTGGTCCAGCGAAGCCTCGAGATACTTCTCGAAGTCCTCCATTGGCACGCCGTTGATCACCGATTGGGGCTGGCAGACCAGCAACACCAGGTTCGGCCTTGCCCGTGCCATCGCATGGTAAACGTGGACGAACGACTGCATGGGCAAGGGCTCGGCTTCGTCGCCTCCGGCTAAGCGCTCGCACTTGAAGGCAATCTCAGGGTACCGGGCCGACAGGAACGCTGCCAGAAGGTTTGTGTACTCACCCGGCCCGAATTGGCCGGGCGGACCGCCAAGCATCTCGTCGAAAACCAGCATGCTCACCGTGCCGCTCTTGGTCTCGCAAAGCCTCCGGAGGGGCGCTGTGCGTCTCATCGTGTCCGCAAGCCGCAGCACCACCAGCGCCCCCTCCTCGTCCCTCAGGTTCTGGGACTTGTCCAAGTGCAAGCCGGTCAGAGGCCCGTCCGTCGCCAGGACAGCCACATCCTCACCGACGACCCGCACCCCGTGCAGGAGCGCCTCAACCTTCACGCGCAAGTCGCCGCCGTTCGGCGGGTAGAACTCGTCCACCTCGGTCCATTGCTGGCCCTGAGGGCGCGCGTTTCGGGCGATGTGCAGCGATTGCCGCGCCGTCTGCTCTTGTCCGCCGACGCCGCCGGCCGTCGTCACGAGGTCAAAGTCGTGCTCGGCAGCGCCGCTTCCCACAGCCATTATGCGCAATTGAAGTGGCGAAGCAGGCCCTATCAGGCCTCTGCCTGCCTGCACCTGCAATTGGAGCGTCATCTCTTTGACAGGCTGAGCAGCGGGCGTTACGGGCCGTTTGACGATGGCCTCGCCGCCGTTGGCATTCTTCACCGTCATCGCGACCTCGTAGCTCTCTGCCCGGCCGAATTCGTGGTCAGCAGTCGGTCCCGAGGCGCCCATCCCGTCGCCGAAATCCCACCTGAACTCGACGCCGCTCCCCCCTTGCCCCGCCGGCATCCGGCTTTCGAACCGGTAGACCGGGAATCCCGGCTCAAGGCCGTTGACCTTCAGACTGTACAAGTGCGTGGTTACGAAGAACGGTGAGAGCGCCTGCCCAAGGGCCTCTCGCGACGCTATCTCCGCCGGGATGTACTGCACGAATGCTTCCGGCGGAACGGTGACGATGGTGTCGGAAGACGGCGTCTGCCAGCCAAGCCGGGCGAGCGCTGCGCCGAAGTTCTGCACATGATAATACGAAATATGGTAAATACCTTTCCGGACGGTCAGCTTGCGCACTGCTCGGGGGTTGTTCGGGTCGTGCCAACTCATGCTCGGACTGCCGGGACTGCGCCAGCACAGCGGCGACGCCAGCTCCTCGATGCCAAAAAAAGCCATGTCGTCGGCGTTCACCGCGAAAACGTAATCCCCGGTCTCCGGGCAGTACAGCGTCCCCTTGTAAATGCTCATGTAGAGGTCGTTGCGCCCGAACGGATTGGCCACGTCGGAGATCTGCCCCCACGGCTTGCGGCCGAACACCGCCGTGTAGTGCTGCACAGCGCCAGGTATGTCCTCGGGACGCGAGAGGGGCTCGCCTATCGGCCGGGTCTCCAGGAAGAGCCCGCCCAGGTTCTGCTTCCAGTCGGCCTCGGCTGTCTCGGCGGCAGGATTCCCATAGTAGACGCGAAAGAGACTGCAGTCATCCGGCGCCTGGAACAGCACCTCCAGGGTCTTATTGTCCTGCACGCGCACCCGGTGAGGCACCGGCCGGTCGTCGCCCCGCAGAACGCGCACATCCCGACCGTCAGGCCTGCAAAACTGGCTCTGCTCGCCCAAGTTCAGCGACGCAGTGTTGATGCCCCTCCGCCGGGACGGCTCCACCACTTCCACCGTCAGCCTGTAAGACCAGTGCGCGTCCCACCAATGCTCCTGACCGGTGGCCTGCGGCGGCGCGGCCGAGGGCCCGTCGGCGGCCAAACCCACCACGGCCGCGCAGAGAGCGAGAAGGCACCGTAAGTATGGCAGCCCCTTTTTCATCTGACCCGGCAGCCCGCCTTCGCGCACAAGGTCTCCGAAACTCCATGATAGCACGAACGCCCGGACGTGACAATGCGGTGGCTATCCTCGGCACGAACTGGAACGGGCACGCGTGGGGCGACCAGCCCTTTGGCATGGCCGGGCAGTGAGGCCGCGGCGCTCGTGCTCGGCGCTGACGCGGTCAGCGACCGTCCTTGCCGAGCAACTGCTCAATCCGCGAGGGCGCCAGCGAGAAGCGCCGCGGGAAGCGTGCACGGCCTTGCTGCCAGTCCCGCAGGGCTTTCAGGAAGCCCGCGTTCGTTCGGTGCCAGCCGCGCAGTATCCTCCTGCCGGCGTAACGCAGCATTGCCGTGCCGAACCGCATGCAGGAGAGCGATTGGAAAACGCTGGGGGCAGAATAGAACCGGCCCGTTGCTCGCATCGTGCCGACCTGCAGATCGAGCGGGCTCATGTGCACGGGCTCGAACACAACGTGATGCCCGTCATACAGCGTCCAGTCGTACGTGAAAATACGGCCCTCGGCGTCGAGCTGCTTGAACAGGGCCGAGCCGGGCACGGGGGTCAGAACCAGGAACTGCACCGTGTCTATCTGGTGCGCAAGAGCGAACTGCACAGTCCGCTCGAATACGCTCTCGTCGTCCTCATCGGCGCCAAACATGAACATCCCGTGCACGGGGATGCCGTGGGCATGGAAGGCACTGATGCATCGCGCGATGTCGCCCTGTGAAAGGTGCTTGTTGTAAGCATCCAGTACGCCCTGACTTATGGACTCGAACCCCACGAAAACGAACTTGCAGTTCGTCCGTTTCATGAGCGACAGCATCTCGGTGTCCCGGTGGATGTCGGCCCTGACCTGGGCGTACCAGCGCGCCGGCACGATGCCGCGGCGAAGCATCTCGCTCAGCAAGGTCTTGGTGCGCTCTGGCGACATGGTGAAGTTGTCGTCGCAGAAGAAGACGTGCGCCTTGCCCAAGCGCTCCAACTCCTCCAGAATGCGCTCGATGCTCTTCATCCGGCACCGGTAGCCGAACATCGGCGAGACGCAGCAGAATCTGCAATTGTGCGGGCACCCGCGCGTCGTCATGACCGGCATTATGCGCATGCGGCGCCCGCCTTGGATGAGCGAAAAGTCAGGGATCGGGATCTCATCCAGGCTCAACCCAAGCGGACGCTCCGGGTTGTGAATGGTGGCGCCATGTTTGGTGTAGACAAGGTTCGGAACGCGAGAAAGGTCGCCCCCGTCGCTCAGGGACTCGACCAGCAGCGGGAACGCCTCCTCCGCTTCGCCCTTAATGACGTAATCGGCATGCTTGAGACCTTCCTCGGGCATAAACGTAGGATGCACGCCGCCCAGCACCACCGGCACATTCCTGAGCCGCAGCAGGCGTGCCATCGCATAAGCCCGCGGCGCCGTGGACGATGTACACGAGATCCCGACAAGGTCTGACTTCAGGATGTCCAGAACCCCAACCGAGCCAAGGCTCTGGAGGTCTTCAACGTAGATCCGCACGTCGTGCCCCTGATCGCGGACCATCGTCCCCAGGATCGGAAGGCCGAGGCGCGGAATCGCCATCTGGCTGTAAACGTGGTAGTCAGGTGATTTCGGTTCAATCAAGGAAATGCGCATGAGACGGCCCTCTCGCACAATCGGTTAATGCCCCCAAGAAGAGCGTGGTAGCGGAGGAGGGATTTGAACCCCCGACCCGAGGCTTATGAATCCCCTGCTCTACCCCTGAGCTACTCCGCCACCAGTCCGATATGCTAATTCCAGTCACCCCAACGTGTCAAGAAGCGCGTCAGACGGCCGGGCGCGGCACCCCGAAGAAATCCCGGACCCGTGCTGCCATCTGGGCGTGCGTCATCTTCTCGCCGCTTTCGACTGCGCGTATATGGCCAGCGAAATCCTTGTGCTCCTGCAACCGCTTGGCCAGCTCCTCTCTGGCTTTTCCTGGGCCAAAGATGTAGATACGTTCGGCCCTGCGCACGGCCCTGAAAAGCTTATCGTAGAACCGCTTCGCCTCGCGCCGCTGCTTCTCCTCCAAATGCACGTGGGGCGCCACCGCCCCGTACGCCCCGGCCCTGCCGGCTATCGCGCGGCCCGGTTTCTCCCCCTCCTCCGGGTAGTCCGCCTCAGCATGCTGAACGTCGGCCTCTCCGTTCTCATCTACCCAGATGAGGTAAGCCTCACGGTGATCCAGCCATATCCCCAGATAAGGCCTTGCCATCTCTCTACCTTTCAAGGAACCTCACGCCTGCCCCTCTCGGCCGCACGTCCATCCTAAGAGGTACTCCCTGTCCTGTCAAGGAGCCCCACAACATCGCGGCACCAGCCCTGGTGAACGCGATACGCTGCTCGGGGAGACGAGCGAGGAAAAACGCACATTGGTGAAATCAACACGTATGTACAAGCAGCGGCACGCCCGCAGAAAAACTCCCGCCGCCACGTTCTCACGACCCCGGCGAAGGCCGTCCCCTTGGTTCCGTCCCCCAACAGACTCCCGGCCGAAGAGCTTCGCCGCGGGCGAAATTGTCTGGCCGAGGCTGGCCCCGGCGAGACCTAGATGCTCAGGGCAAGGCTGAGCACGAAGACACCCAGCACCGCGATGGCCGCCACCACCGCGAACAGGACGAGCACCAGCTTCCGGCCCGCTCCTTTGGTGACCTCCCCCAACCGCACCACCTGCGCCTCCTCAAGCCGGACCACTTCTCCCGCCAGGGCTTTGCGCTTGGCCGCCTCGATGTTCTCGAGAAGCTTATTGTGGCGCTCATCGCCCTCTGGCAGCAGCCTGCAGGCCGCCGTCCACTGCCGCGCCGCTTCGGCGAAACGGCCCCCATCGAAGGCCTTGTTGCCCGCCGCAATGGCGTTCTTGAGCAGAGCCGCTCTCTCCTTCCGGTCAATTTCCAGCAGGAGTTCTTTGACCTGAGGATTGTCCGGCATCGTCGTCATGGCAAACTGGATGGCCCGTCGCGCCTCGGCCAGCTGGCCGTCTTCAAGGTGCTTCTTCACCTGGACCAGTTCGTACTCTATCATTCCTTCAGTCTCGCGGGCTCCCTTCAACTGCCGTCGGCTCTCCTCCAAACCAGGGCAGGCCACCCACACCTTCCCCGCCTCGTCCAGCAGCTTCTCCGCGTCAACGAAATCCCGCTGCTGAAGCAACTGCGTGGCGCGGGCCACCTTCTGCTCTGCCTCGGCCTTCCGCGATTTGATCTCCAGGACCATGACTGACATGCTGCGCGCGTCAACCACGTCAACCGGTATCGTCTGCAACGTCTCCAGGGACTCCTCGAGCTTGCCATCCTCCGCAAGGCGCCTGGCCTCCTGCACCCTGTCCTTGAAGTAGGCCGTGCGCCTCTCTCTGTAGGTGGCGATCAGCCGTTGAGCCTTTCCGCGCGCGCGCTCGAAGACCTTGCCCTTCACCTGCAGCACTTGCTCCAGTTCGGCCACGGCCTCGTCGTAGCGGTGTCGTACCAGCAGCTCACGCGCGCGCTCCTCCGCCTTCCCTATCCTGACGGAGACCTGCTGGCGCAGACGGCTGATGCTTGTACCGCAGGACGTGCAAATGTCCACGTCTATGCGGTTCTCAGCGCCGCACTTGGGGCAGGCGTCAAATAGCGAGGACAGGTCTGCGCCGCAATGCAGGCATGTCCTCTGCGTGACGGGGTTTTCCTTCTTGCACTGGGGGCAGACCTCGTGCGCACGCGTTATCTCCTTGTGGTAGGCACGCAGCGCTTCGAGCAACTCCCTTGCGTTCTGATAGCGACGCGCGGCAGTCGCCTCCAAGCATTTCAGCACGACCCTGTCCAGCCGCGGGTCCACGTGAGGGTCCACGGCGCTCGGCGGCTGCGGAGGCAACTGGTCGGGGACGACGTCGGTGAGCGCCCGGTACATCACTGCACCGAGCGAGAAGATGTCGCTCCGCTCATCGGCCTTGTTCACGTGTGTTTCCTGCTCAGGTGCCATGTAGCCGCGGGTGCCCATCACCCGCTTCTTGCCGCTCGTGTCAGCCCGCGCCTCCGCCAGCAGCCCCGCCACGCCGAAGTCCGCCACCTTGACCAGACCCTGGTCGTTCAGCATTATGTTGGCGGGCTTGATGTCGCGGTGGATGATGCCCTTGGAGTGCGCGTAGCCTAGCGCCTCCGTGCACTGCTCCATCACCTGAAGGAGGAACTCCTCCTCCAACTCTCCCCCGGCCAGCATGTCGCCCAGCGTGGTTCCTTCCACGTACTCCATGGCGAAGAAATAAGTATCGCCCTGCCGCCCCCTGTCTATGATGGTGACAATGTTCGGATGGTTCAGCGATGCCAGGAGGTCGGTCTCGCTGTCGAACTGGCGAACGAAGGACTCCCTGTTGGCGAACTCCTTCGGCAGGATCTTCAGGGCCACGATCCGGTCCAGGGAGAGCTGCGTCGCCTTGTAGACGACGGCCATCGCTCCCGCACCGATCATCTCCTCGATGCGGAAGCCGCCGAAAACGTCCCCCTTCTTGATCTCGCCGTATTCGGCCCGTTCCGTTTCGCTGCGGAAGCCCTCAGTGCCCCACGCGGTGGTCGTCCTGGCCTGCGCCTCCGTGCCGCTCTTCTTGGTCTTGCGCCGGACGAGCTCCATCGTCCTGCTGCACTTAGGGCACTCCACGCGCCCCAGACCCATCTCCGCCGTCCACTCGAACTCGCCCAGACAATGGGGGCACTTTATGGTTGCCACTCTGCACCGCTTCCTGTGTTGACGTGGCGCCGGGCACGAACTTCGGTAGGCCGCAGTCTCGGGCCAAGCGCGCAGGGCGTGCGCTCCCCTGTTCGAACGGCCCCACAAGATTCTACTGGAACCCGCAGGCTACCTTCAAGTTTGCGAATCAAAGCGCAGCCCTAACGAATCGCTGTCGGGATTGGGGCGCCGGAGGTGCTCGGGTGCGCAGGCTTGCAAGGCGGAGACGAAGTATCTCTGTCGAGGGGTCCGCCGTCAGGGCTTAGTGGGCGGGAGGACAGGGGCGAAACAGGGGGCGCCCTCCGGAGTCGTCCAGGCGGATTTGGCATGGGGCCGCGGGAATTCCGGCGATCTGGCGCAGGTCGAGGAACGCGGTGCGCCAAGCTTCCAGAAGGCGTCCGGCGAAGGCCTGAAGGCTGCTGAATCCGCCTTTGGCCGAACGACCGGACTGTGGCGCAACGCCCCCCCACGAGCAGTTGGCTGATCAGGTGGGCGATCTGCACGAGAAGGTAGAAGTTGCGTGCGGCGGTCCAGTCTTCTGCGCAGGCGTGCTCCAGCCCGAGTGTCTTGACGAAGACCCGCTGGGTAACATCCACAAATAGCCTGGCAATGGGTTTGCCTCGAGGGGTGCCCGCGCCCTTTGCAGCGGCCTCCCCCATTGAGATTCCCGGACGCTCGATGTGAAGCCCGCGCTTTCCTCCCCGCCGCGTGCCGGCCTC
>Ga0315289_10001386_pt1 | contig 37640 bp, 31 predicted proteins | sample YL17G11_40_MG_FD_203452 | JGI IMG/M metagenome (GOLD analysis project Ga0315289, IMG submission 203452) | Sediment microbial communities from Yellowstone Lake, YNP, Wyoming, USA - YL17G11_40 | ecosystem: Environmental > Aquatic > Freshwater > Lake > Sediment | place: USA: Wyoming | collected...
AGAAATTCAGGTACTCCTTTTTTCTGTAACCACGAAAGATTATAAGAAATTTTTAGGTATCGGCAGGCAGGGTTTTCGATATTTGCTTTATAGAGGATTTGATTTTTTTCTTCGGTTTTGTGACTTAAATGTATGTTGTTCCATCAGTACAGTGGCAATATAATGCACTATTACCTCATCATTGCCCTTATCGCCTTCTTCAATCGCTTCGTAATATTTGATTTTATCCCTTAGTTCTACATAAAACATTGGGAATTTGTTTTTAATTAATATCCAGTTCATCACAACTCTTGACGTTCTTCCATTCCCATCAGAAAATGGATGAAGTCGTACTAATTTATTATGCAAAATTGCACCTAATTCAACAGGATGTAGATTTTTCTTAACAGAATAGTACCATTGGAATATTTTCCTCATTTCTTCTTTAAGTTTTTCATGAGCGAGGGGAATCCAATCAGAACCAGAAATTCTAACATTATGGTTTCTGTAACTGCCAACAATTTTGCAGTTTGTGTTCTTGGTTAGTATTCCATGAATTTTTAGTAAGAACTTTTGATTAAATTCGCCCGTATAGTCTTTCATGAATTCATAGCAGTCTTTTGAGTTTATTGCTTCATTGTAATCATTAGGCGTGGCACCAGCAGGGATTATGTTCTCAGTTAAAATCATGCTTGTTTCTCGAAGACTCAAACGATTGCCTTCAATAGCATTTGAGTTATAAGTAAACCTCACAATAAAGTCTTCTTCATATTTTTTTATCTCAGTAGCGCTTAGTTTTCCATACCATTTGTTAAAAACCTCTTTCAAATCCTGTAACTTCTCAGCTTCAGTGTCAGTCAAATACTTTTGTTTAGAAACAGGCTTCATGAGCCCCCTTTTTAATGCATCTGTTTCAATCTCTGCGGTTGCTTTTGTTATTTGTTTTTTGGAAGGGGGCTTGTCACCAACATACTTTCTTATTTTCTTCCATTTTTTGCTACTCACTCTAAAATTCTTTGTGATGTAATAGTATGTCTTGCCTTTTCTTTCAATCCTCTCCAAATAAACCATATGTTATTGTATGGGCACAACAACATATAAAGTTATCTATTTTTGTTAAGTAAAGTGCCCTTACAACTCATGACATTGTTCCAATGCATGGGCACCTAAACATACAACCACCATCATTTTTGTTTATTGTTGTGCCCATATAGATTTTATAGGAGGTTCCCACGATAGCTAAATCATGAGATATTGGCTACAACTCTTAAGGCAGAATGGTTAAAAGAGCAAATACAGGAATTTCTTTGCAAAAACCAATAACTCCAAATTTTTTATTTACTACCTTATTTTTAGTTAAAAGCCTCAGATTTACTCCTATGAATCCTAATTCTCATTGCGCAATGAGTTAGTGCAGAGGAGGATTTGATCATTGACTTTTATTCAATTTGGAAGACAGGCGGCTTTTAACTCATACTCATAGAGCCCACTGCGGGATTGCTTTTTTTGGTGTTTCCAACAGGAGAAAAAAAGGTTCAGGAAACCGCTGGAGAGATTAGGGAGCATAGGTGAAAAGCCCGCAATAAAAAACAGGATTAAATTCTGCTACGTAGTATTGTAATCTTCTTTATGCAAATAAAAGTATTGATGAATATTATATGATACTGTAATTAGGAAATTTTTTTTCGAAACACTATAATGCTAGCCCCTAAACTTATCACCCCAACAAGGACTATATCAACGATCGCATACTCAATTTTCTCCCATACAAAGCCATTGATGATAAGAGACTGAAGCGCCCCAGCAATGTACGTAAAAGGGTTTACCTTTGCAACTTGTTAAACCCAGTCGGGCAACAAACCAAGTGGCATCATTATCTCAATGAGTAGAGCCATTGGTGAAACCGCTGCAGTCATGTTTTCCGCAGGTTACGCTGCTCGATTGCAACCTCTCTTCTTCAACCAGCTGCGTCTATGTCTAATATGATTTTCCTTTACTGTAACGTAGGATCTCAATGGCCATCTGTTGGTGAAAAAGTCTACTCAGCAGCATTCGTTCTTAGTATAGTAGTGCTATTGCTTAATGGAATCGCACGACTTGTCAGTTATCGAACATCACGAATGATGAAACACTAACTATTATTAAAAGAAGAATCAAGGTAAATTACTAGGTTATCCTGCTGACCAAAGAAAGTAAAATCGTTTTTTTACAGAACAGAAAAATTTAAAAACTGTTTTATTATAGAACAATATATGGATCCCTTTGATATCTTCGAAGAATGGGACGTCTACGCAAAGAAAAAACAACTCATCACAAGAGACGTCAACCTTAAAACATTCATCAATAACTCTAAGTTAAAAATCGTCGCACTTACCGGCATTCGACGATCCGGAAAAACAAGCATCCTGATGCTCCTTGCTCAAACCCTTGTCTCTGAAGGAAAACACGTTTGCTACATCAACCTCGAAGATAACCGCCTCCGCAATAGAGATAACGTCCTTGACGAAACGATTAAATGGTTCGGTGACAAGGGATTCATGTTGTTAGACGAAATCACCGCGATACCTGATTGGGAAGGTTGGCTTGCACGAACACACGAACTTCTGAAAGGGCAACTCTGTCTGATCATAAGCTCATCACGTAAAAGCATCGCACGTCCAAATAAACCATTACGCGGCCGCATCCTCCCGTACGAACTCTATCCTTTATCGTTCCAAGAATATCTAAATTTCCAACACGTACCTCTAGAAAAAACAACCTCTGCAAAAGGTAAAATCGAAAAAACCTTCGAACTCTATCAACAATACGGCGGGTACCCTGAAATCGCGCTTACCAAACCTTCCGTAGAAAAAATACGGATTCTCAACTCATACTTCCGAGATATCATAGCACTCGACGTTGCTGAGATGGCTCACGAAGACATAAGCATCGTCGACACGTTCAGCAGATACGTCATCCAAAGCCCGTACTTCTCAGCATCAAAATGCTTAAACTATTTCAAAACAATTGGTTATAAAATAGGGAAAGAAAAAATCCTATACCTTGAACAATACGCACAAGCTGCCTACCTTTTCTTCTTCATCCCCATTTTTTCATACAAAATAAAAGACAGAACACAATATCCACGAAAAGCCTACTGTGGTGATGTTGGATTTACGTACAGTACTCTTGGCAAAGTGGACAAAGGAAGAATATACGAAAACCTCGTCTATATTGAGTTAAAACGCAGAACACAAGGACAATATGATATTTGCTACTGGAAAAACAAAGAAGGATTGGAAACCGATTTTATCGTTAAACAAGGATCGGATATCAAAGAAATCATACAAGTGGTCTATGATCTTGAACTAGATGACACACGGAAACGAGAAATCAATGGTATCGTTGAATGCGCAAAAGAACTCAACATCAACAAAGGAACAATACTAACAAACACCGTCGCTGAAATACAAACCGTATACGGTATAAAAATCACATTCATTCCTCTTATGCAATGGCTCCTTCAGATGAAAAAATAGTCGTACATTTCCCTACTTTTTTTTAACGACAGCTGCAGTAAATACAATTGAAACGTTTATAACTTAATTACAATAGAAAAGAATAATAAGTCCATACGTCTCTATATCCCCTATATTGTATTTTAAAAAAGGGCTTTTAACCCATACTCATAGAGCCCCGTGCAGGATTGTATTTTCGAGGGTCGCCAACAGGAGAAAAAAGTTGGTCAAGCCGCTGGAGGGATTACAGAGTATGACTATAAAGCCCGCAGGAAAAAACGGCTCTAATTTTCTCTTATAATACTGTTATCTTCTTCATGCAAATAAAAGTATTGATGAATAAAATTTTAAGAGAAAACTCGGACTCATATTTGTTCTCCCATCATTTAGTATTATTGCTGTTGAGTGGCGTTGGCATTTTTTTCGTTCCGATGTTCCTCCTGGCTCTCTACCACTAGTTTAATGCTCTTTTCAGATCAGGTTCTGATTATTTTAAAGGAAATGACTTAAAATTCTAACAGAAATTTTAGTTACATGAAAGTGTATCATAATATTGATTTTTATTACACGTTCATAGAAACATTTATAAATAAATGAGCTTTTCTAGCAGTATATGAAAGAATCTATACAACGATGGAATATCTGGTGGGAAAACCCACAAAAAATAAAAAAATACATTGGCACAGAACGAACAACATTATTACAGATGCAAAGGGAACTTAAAATCCCACATATCAAAGACATCATCGGAGTAAGGAGATGTGGAAAAACTATTCTTATGTATCAGATAATATCCAAACTGATAGAAGATAATATCAATGTGAAAAATATACTCTATTTAAATTTTGATGACCCTGAATTAACAGACCTTGAAGAGACAATAAAAACCTCTTTACATATAAATCCAGATATCTCCCATGTTTTTTTCGATGAAATCCAGAATGTCAAAGAATGGGAAAAAACAATACGAGTGTATTACGATAGGAAAAAATTCAAGCAGATATTTGTTTCAGGTTCTTCTGCGTCTTTGATCTCAAGAGATATTGGAAAAACGCTTACCGGCAGACATGTCACAACAATTCTTTCACCTTTTTCTTTTAAAGAATATTTAATACAACAGCGAATTGAGAAACCAGCAGATATCTCAAACAGGGAAAAGGTGATGCATTATCTTGAAAATTATTTAAAAAACGGCGGTTTTCCTGAAACAATTGGTGCAGACCAATTAATGTCCAAATCCATCCTTTTAGATCTGTACAATGACATACTTTCAAGAGATATTGTCTCACGTTTTGATGCAGATTTAGACATCGTGAAAAAAATAGGGTATTACTTGATGACAAACATCGGTGTTCTCTTTTCATATAATAGCGTAGCCCGAGCATTAAATTTACACTATGACACAGTAAAAAAATATGTCCCTTATTTTGAGGAAGTGTTTCTCTTCTACGTTGTTCCTTTTTTTTCATGGAAAATAAAAACGACAATAAAAAAAGATATGAAATGTTACTCGATAGACACGGGTTTAAGAAATGCGGTGTCGTTTAAATTTTCAGACGATTTAGGAAAACTATCAGAAAATATTGTTTTAATAGAATTAAAAAGAAGAAATAAGGAAGTATATTTCTGGAGGGGAAAACGCGAAGTAGATTTTATCGTCAGAGAGGAAAGTAATCTTACTGCAATTAATGTAACCTTTACTGATGAAATCGCTCCGAGAGAAAGAGAAGGTTTGTTAGAATTTAAAGAAAAATACAAAAATGTTCATTTAGTGATTATTACAAAAGAGTTAGAACAGACAGATGCTGATGGGATAAAGTATATTCCTTTATGGAGATGGCTGCTCAGTTGAATGTAAAAAATCGATTTTAACTCATATTAATGTACATATACAGAAGGGACATTCTTACTCATGTTTATCACTGAATTGGCGATCAATAGGGCTTTTTACCTTAACTAATAGAGCCGCCCATGGGCTTTCATTATTAAGGTCGTCCAACAGCAGAAAAAGAGGTTACCTAAGCCGCTGAAGGGATTACGGAGTATGACTATAAAGCCCGCAAGAAAAAACAGGATTAAATTCTGCTACGTAGTATTGTAATCTTCTTTATGCAAATAAAAGTATTGAAGCATATCATATAAGGAATAGATTCTGGCTCGTATTTTTTAGCAAATTCGATATAAAGTCAGGATATACAGGAGTGAGGATATTGATGAAGTCAACAGTAAAAAATCCTACTCTCACTGGCAGCTTCCTAAATACATTATCAATCATGAAAGTAATTAAATAGAGTTATCTGTTGTTTTGCTTCATCTATGAATGCTATAGAAGTGAAAAATCTTTCAAAATTTTACAAAGGTGATATCAGGGCAGTAGACAACATATCATTCGATGTTGATGAGGGTATTATTTTTGGTTTCCTTGGACCGAATGGTGCCGGGAAATCTTCTACGATTAAAATGTTGATTACTCTAACAAAAATCACGAAAGGAACTGCTCGTATTTTCGGAGTCGATATCCAAAAAGAACCATCAAAGGTTCGGGAATTGATAGGATACGTTCCACAAGAGATTTCCGCAGATGGGTCCCTTACTGGGTATGAGAATCTTCTCCTCTCTGCTAAACTTTATGATATACCATCCAAAGAACTAAAAGAAAGGATAAAAAACATCCTCGATATCATGGGCCTTTCGGAGCGAGCAAAAAGCCTCGTGACCACCTATTCGGGTGGGATGGTCAGAAGATTAGAAATTGGTCAGGCGATGCTTCATCGTCCGCGTCTTCTTTTTCTCGACGAACCAACTATTGGTCTTGATCCCGCAGGAAGAAAACTTGTATGGGAACATATCAGAAAACTCAATAAAGAATGGAACACCACTATTTTCCTAACCACACATTACATGGAAGAAGCCGAAGACCTGTGCGATCAAATCGGCATCATCGATCACGGCAAGATCTCCATCATAGATTCACCTGAAGCACTGAAAGAGAAAGTAGGGGCAGGGACAATCACGGTTACCCTTGATTTAGAAAATCATCCCAAGGATGCAAAAAAATATCTGGCGTCCCTGTTGACTGGATTAGCGATTTCCATCTCCGAGCTATCTCCTCAGAAATGGCAATTCATTGTTCATAATGCTCCTCAAAACGCTCCAAAGATCCTTCAACTTCTCAATGATAATCACATTTACATAAAAGACCTTGAAATAAAAAGTCCAACGATAGATGACGCTTTTCTGAAATTCACAGGAACACAACTTGATGAAGATTCGTCAAAGGATAATTGGAAAGCAGTGAAACAACAACGGAGAACGTTCAAGAGGCTGGGGTAATGGTTTCTGTAGTAAATTTCGTAAAAAAAACAGGTGTTATCCTTGAATTTGAGATACGGAAAATCATTCATGATCCCCTTGAATTATTGGTCAGAATGATCCAGCCGATTCTCTGGTTGCTTGTTTTTGGTACTATGTTTAACCAATACAGAATTATTAATACCGGTAACCTCTCGTATATTTCGTTTCTTACCCCTGGTGTTATTGCTCAATCGATGCTTTTTACCTCAATCTTTTATGGTATTGCCATCACTTGGGATAAGGACTCTGGGATCCTCGCAAAACTCATGGCAACCCCGACATCACGAGGATCTATTGTTTTAGGGAAAGCACTCTCTGCAGGAGTAAGAGGGCTAGCTCAATCAGTGGTAATTATCCTTCTAGCGATCCCTCTTGGTGTTACATTCGTTTTTGAACCATTAAACTTGTTTGGTGTAATCGGAATTATTATTCTTGCTTCGACCTGCTTTGCATGCCTCTCTATCGTATTCGCATCTCTTTTACGCCGTAGGGAGCGGTTCATGGGAGTGATTCAACTCATTACTATGCCGCTTTTCTTCGCCAGTAACGCTCTTTACCCAGTCGAGGCGATGCCTCAGCTGCTTCAGTATGTAACTAAATTCAATCCCCTCTATTATGTGGTTGATGCTCTCCGGTCCCTCTTAATCACGAATAACTTGTCAAATGTACCTATGAACTTCGTGGTTTTACTGTTATTCACAACCTTCTTCGTATTCGCTGGAATATGGGGTCTGAAGAGACTTATGGAGTAAAATTATTTTAGAACCCAGTAAAATAATTTAAGGAAAGTAAGGAGGGAGGAGATTCTGACTTGTATTTGTTGGCATATTTTACGATTTTTTATCAGAACAATCGTTTACCATTTTTAATATAAAAAAATGAACAAAATATGTCAGGCGGATTATGCAGGATATAATATTTAAACGAAGCACACCTGTCAGTTCCTAAAATAGTGAATTACATGGCTGATAAGAGAGTAAATCGGAAAGTAAAATTGCCATCCCATAAAACAAAAATCGTATGTACGATAGGACCTACATCTCGGTCTGAATCCAGTCTGGAAGATTTAATCAGAAACGGGATGAACGTTGCTCGACTCAATTTTTCGTTCGGTGGTCTTGAAGAGCATAGGGAAGATATTCAGCTGATAAAGAAAGTTGCAGCTAAATTAGATCACATAGTTACGATTCTTATCGATCTTCCGGGTTCGAAAATCAGAGTAGGGAAATTAGAATCCGAACCCCTTCTCCTTAAGAAAAATGCAAAAGTAACACTCGCTCCACGAAATGTTCCAGCCACAGATGCTATAATTCCCGTCAATTACAATCAATTAGCACAGAGTGTTTCAAAGGGGAAAATGGTGTATCTCAGCGATGGATTTATTCAATTGAAAGTTGAAGATGTAATACATGATGAAATCCGTTGTAAGGTAGTGGTCGGTGGTCTGCTTTATTCTTCGAAAGGAGTAAATCTTCCAGGAGCACCATTGTTTTTAGAATCTGTGACGAAAAGAGATCTCGAGTTTGTTGATTTCGGGTTAAAAGAGGGAGTCGACACTTTTGGTGTATCCTTTATTCAAAATGCAAACGACATTCTTAAAGTAAGAGAATTTGCACAAAAAAAAGGAAAAACGATTCATGCTGTAGCGAAAATAGAACGAAAAGATGCGGTAAAAAATTTTGAGGAAATACTTACTGTTTCAGATGCTATCATGATTGCTCGAGGAGATCTTGGACTTGAAATACCATTAGAAGACGTCCCTACGGTGCAGAAAAAACTTATCCGTAGAGCAAATCTCAACGGATGTCCTGTGATAACCGCGACCCAAATGTTAGAATCCATGAAAGAAAACACCCGTCCTACTCGGGCTGAAGTCGCTGATGTGGCCAATGCTATTCTCGATGGAACTGATGCAGTGATGCTTTCAGAAGAAACCGCTATCGGAAAATACCCTGTTGAAACTGTCAAGATGATGAGAAAGATTGCGGTAGCAACCGAACATAAACGTGACATGGACAATCTGTCCTGTGATCTCCAGAACTACTTGAAACGAATGGTAAGTGAAGATCATCGAAGTATTACCGACATTATTTCCCTAAATGTTGTTGAGGCGGCAGAGGCGTTACAAGCACGGTATATTCTGACACCGACTGCAAGTGGGAATACAGCCCGGCGTGTCTCACGTTTCAAACCAAAGAGTTGGATTCTCGCTTTTAGTCGATATGAAGATACCAGTAAATTTCTTAATTTCTCTTCAGGAGTGTATCCTTTCTTGATGAAAAATAAAAGTAAAAGTTGGCATGATCCAATCCTTCGGCTAATACGGGAAGCAGGGCTCGTGAAAAAAGACGATAAAGTGATCCTGACCCAACGACGGTTCGCTGAACAACCAGGAAGTACCGATTCATTCGGCATCATCACTATTGATTCAGAGACGTAACATTATTCAACGGTGTATTGTCTTACTTTGGATTTGAATGTTGGATGCGTTTTGGAGCGCTGGTTGGTAAAATTTACTTGCATATTCTTTCATCATTCTTCGAGCACTAAAGATAGCGGCAGTACTTTTTATTGCTTCCTTCATCACTTGAATCCAGTCATGAGGAATGCCATCATCATCCACTTGATAGAAGAGAGGAATTATATCCTGTTCAAGGGAATGATACAATGCATTTGCATCATCAACATCACGATGTTCTTCATCCTTTTTCCCAAATGCCCATCCATTTTTACCGTTATACCCTTCAATCCACCATCCATCAAGAATACTGAGGTGCGGAACACCATTCAACGACGCTTTCATTCCACTTGTTCCACATGCCTCATACGGGGGAAGCGGGTTGTTTACCCACACATCAACTCCATGAGTGAGGTATTGCGCCAAATGTTCATCATAATCTTCAACAAACGCAATACGGCCCCCAAAGGAAGCATCCTTTGCAGCATTGAATACTTGCTGTAACAGTAGTTTTCCTTGGTCATCCGCAGGATGTGCCTTCCCAGCGAAGATGATTTGAACTGGTTTCCAGCGATCACATAAGATTTTTCTAAGACGTTCCATATCCTGAAAAATCAACGTCGCTCGTTTATAGGTGGCAAATCTCCGGGCAAACCCAAGCGTCAAGACATTCGGATCAAGCAATACACCAGATGCAAGAATGATACGGGGATCAGGCTGATCATTCATCCATCGCTGCCGTGCGCGTTCCATCATCCTCAAGACTAACTTGTTTTTCAACCAATAATGCGTCTGCCACAATTCTTGATCAGGGATATCATCGATTAACTCCCATATCTCTGGGTTATCATGTTCATTAATCCAATCAGCTCCGAGATAATGATTAAAAAGAAGCTGCATTCTTGGCTCTATCCACGTCGGAACATGGATACCATTTGTAATTGAATCAATAGGGACTTTTTGTTCCAGTACCTCGGGCCATAGCGAATGCCACATCTTCCGAGCTACTGCCCCATGGCGTTTACTGACCCCATTATGGTAGAGTGATCCTTTTAACCCAAAAGCAGACATATTAAACCCTGCTTTCGGATCCTTCGGGTCAACACCTAAAGCGAGAAAAGAGTCCCGATCTAAACCAAGAGACGGCCAGTACCCAGAAAAATATTTTTCCATAAACGGAAATGGAATCACATCGTTTCCTGCGGGAACAGGCGTATGAGTAGTAAATATGGTTGTAGACCGCGTCTGTTCAAACGCATCATCAAAACTCATACCAGCTGCTACTTTCTCCCTGATTCGCTCTAAGATAGCAAACACTGTATGGCCTTCATTCAAATGAAGAACCGAATGTTGTTTTCCAAGCTGTTTGAGAACTTCTGTCCCACCTATCCCGAGAACAATCTCCTGGCGAAGTCTTTGTTCTGGGCTTCCAATATACAAATGAGAAGTGATACTTCTATTCCAGGGGTCATTTTCATCAATATCAGTATCCATAAGGTACAACTCTACCCTGCCCACTTGAACCTTCCAGACTTCTACATAAATCGAAGGTTCGATAAAGGGGACTTTTATAATCCGGTGTTTGCCTTTTGTATCTAACACCCTGGAGATCGGAGCATTTTCTCTTTCAATGTTTTCATTTTCATCCAGTTGCCATCCATCAGGATTAATTCTTTGCTGTAAATACCCCTCCGGGTACATGAATCCGATCGCTACAAGAGGTATTCCAAGATCACTCGATTCCTTCACCAAATCTCCAGCAAGAAACCCAAGGCCCCCTGCATAAAAAGGGAGGGAATGATGAAGACCATATTCTGCTGAAAAAAATGCAAGAAACGAATCCTCAGAAGACGTAATATTTTCTGGAAACCAACCTGTGTTTGTTTTCATATCTTCATGAAAACGAGTTATGACCGCATCATAATGCCTGAGAAACTTCTGGTCCTTTGTTGCTTTTTCCAAAATGGTCGTATCAGTATTCATTAACATTTTCACAGGGTTATGTACACTAAGTTTCCATTCGGGTCGATTCAACATCTTGAAAAGCATTCGTGCTTCTGGATGCCAACTCCACCAAGAGTTATACGCTAATTCTGGAAGATCGGAGATTCTCTCAGGGATTTCTGATAATAAACCTTTAATATTTTGCATAACATGTTCCTCTTTTCAAATTTTGAATATGAATTTTTAGGTTAATGCCTTTTCATGTTGAATCAATTTCTTTTACTTTGTGAGAAGTTTTATCAGTTTATAGGTCTCTGCAACTTTGATTTTTTTCGGCTGAATAGCCACGGACAAGGGAATGGTAACTAACTTGTCATTTTTCATACTAACACAAATATCGGTTTGACCATCGCGTAAAACCTCTACCGCATAATTTCCGAGTTGTGACGCGAGGATTCTATCAACAGCGGTTGGATGACCACCTCTCTGGATATGACCGAGCACCGTGACCCTGGTCTCAAAACCAGTATTACGAGTGATAAGACGGGCGATATCGTGCGCTTTTGCCTTTCCCTCTGCAACAATGATAATCCAACTTGATTTTCCTTTCGCGTTTCCCTGTTTGATTTCCTTACACATCACCTCAATGTCCGATTCTTTTTCAGGGAGTAAAACTTCTTCACACCCGCCAGCTAAAGCAACCTGCATAGCGATATACCCACTTTCACGTCCCATCACCTCAACGACGAAAATCCGTTCCAAACTTGTTGCCGTATCCCGTATTTTATCTAGCGCATCTAGAGCGACGTTCACAGCCGTATCTGCACCGATCGCTAAATCAACATCAGTGATATCATTATCAATCGTCGCCGGGATACCAACGACAGCAATCTTACCTTGAGTGGCAAGGTTATGAGCCCCGCTCAAAGAACCATTTCCCCCGATAACAATCAAACCCTCAATTTTGTATTCATGGAGATTTTTAACAGCTTGTTTTTGTCCGCTATCTGTTAGAAATCGTTTTGAACGAGATGTTTTAAGAATCGTTCCTCCTAAATTGATGATCCCAGAAACAGAACCTCGATTCAACTGGATAAATTTGCCATCAATCAAACCATCGTAGCCTTTCAAAACACCAACGACTTCAATTTTATAACCACACGCTGTTCGTACTACAGATCGTATCGCAGCATTTACCCCGGCACAATCTCGCGTTATAATCGCTATTTTTTTCATAATCCCACAAACATATGTTACCAATCAAATTTCTTAAATTACGAAATATCATCCTTTTTATATCTACCAACATCTTGACTCTATATAACGATTCCTCAAAAAAAATTTAACCATGATTTGAAAATACAAAGATATATTGGGTTGTATTTAAAGACAAAAAAGGTTTAAAAAAGCCGCTGGAGGAATTACAGAGCATAGGTTTAAAGCCCGCAGGAAAAAACGGCCAAAATCGTGCTTTAACATTTCATAAACTGCTTCAGCATTCAAAAATAAAATTTTGAGAAATTACCAGTATGTATTCTAATCATAACCGTACTTTTTCACAACCAGGCTCTTCACAAGTTGAACGGTGAAGAGATACACGAGAACGATCACAAAAAGCGCGAGGAAATAGAGTGGTGGAGGGGTAACAAAATCCAATACTCCTGCAAGAGGAGAAAACGGTAGAATAATTCCCACCGTGATGATCAAAATCGAAGCGAGAATCAAAAACTTACTCGGCCTACTCTCGATAAATGGTATCTTCCCTGTACGAATAACATGGATCACTAATGTTTGTGTGCAGAGCGATTCTAAAAACCAGCCGGTGGTGAATAATGGCTGTTGTGCATGGAAAACAAACCAGAGGACGCCAAAAGTGACAAAGTCAAATATCGAACTCACCGGTCCGATAAGGATCATAAAGCGTTTAATGGAGTGAATATTCCATGGTCGTGGTCGTTCAAGATATTCCTCATCAACCTTATCAGTAGGTATACTTGTTTGTGACATGTCATAGAGAAAATTATTCATCAGTATCTGGATAGGCATCATAGGCAGAAACGGCAAAAAGATGCTTGCTCCCGTCATACTGATCATGTTCCCTAAATTGGAACTTGATCCCATCTTGATGTATTTCACGATGTTTCCAAACGTTTTCCTACCCTCAACCACACCATCACCAAGGACCAAGAGACTCTTCTTCTGGAGGATGATATCGGCGGATTCCTTTGCGATATCTACTGCGTTATCAACAGAGATCCCGACATCAGCTGCTTTGAGTGCAGGAGCATCATTGATCCCATCACCCAGGTATCCGACGATATGATTATTTTTGTGCAGTGCATGGATGATTCGTTCCTTTTGTAACGGAGACAGCCGAACAAACACTGTGGTTGTTTCTACGACTTCTTTGAGTTCTTCATCGGTCAACTTATTGATCATGTCACCGGTGTACACATCTCTAATATCTAGGCCGACTTGGCTGCAGATATTCTTCGTGACGTACTCGTTATCACCTGTTAACACCTTGAGGTCAATACCCAGTTTCTTCACCACTTCAATGGTTTTTTTCGCCGTGGGTTTTGGTGGATCCAGAAACGCTGCGTATCCTTTCAAGATTAAATTATTTTCATCATCTCGTGAGTAGACCTCTTTTTTATCTACAATATCCCTGTATGCGATTGCGAGGACACGGAATCCCTGGAGACTGAGACTATCATATTCACCTTTTAACTCATCAAGAACAGTCTCATTCATCTCTAGGATATTGCCCTCGATCTCATATTTCGAACATCGGGTGAATATCTCTTCAGGTGCTCCCTTTGAGATGATTCGATGGGTACCATTCATTGTTACGACGACTGACATGATCTTCCGGGAGAAATCAAATGGTATTTCATCGATTTTCGTATACTGATTCACGAGTACTTTTTCATGTTTGAGAATAGCTCTATCTAACAAATTCTTTAATCCGGTTTGATAAAAACTATTAATATAGGCGAGTCTCAGTACGTCTTCGTCTTCTTTCCCGGTGACATCGCAATGTTTTTCCAGGACGATTTTATCCAAGGTCAGAGTCCCTGTTTTATCGGTACAGAGGACATCCATCGCGCCGAAATTCTGGATCGAGTTGAGACGTTTTACAATCACCTGTTTTTTTGCCATCGTGATAGCGCCCTTCGAAAGATTGATGGCCACAAGCATTGGGAGCATCTCAGGGGTGAGACCGACCGCTACCGCTAACGAGAACATCAATGCTTCGATGAAATTACCCTTTAAGGCCGCGTTAATGGCAAAGATAACAATCACTAAAACGAGCATAAATCGGATCATCAGCCACGTGAACGATCGAATTCCTTTATCGAAACTGGTCTCCATGTGCATTGTCGCGAGTTTTCGTGACACCTCGCCGAATTGTGTTGAAAGCCCGGTTTTAATAACCAATCCTAATGCGGTTCCGCTGACAACACTAGTTCCCATAAACGCGATATTGGTTACCTCGGAGAGTGAGGTTTCTTTCGGCTGTATCGGCCCTGCAACTTTTTCTGCAGGAAAAGATTCACCGGTTAACGACGCTTGATTGATGAACAAATCTTTACAGGAGATGATTCGAAGATCCGCCGGGATCATATCACCAGCAAATAAATCAACAATGTCTCCTGGGACGATTTCCCGGATTTTTACTTCTCGTGATTTCCCATTTCGAATCACGGTAGCAGTTGCGCGGACCATTTCACTTAATTTTTCTGCTTCTTTTCCTGCGCGGTATTCTTGGAAAAAGGAGAGAAAAACACTGATAATCGCCATGAGAACGACTAAGAGTGCATTGAATGGTTCTTGGAAGTACAGAGAAAAAGCCGCGATGATTAGCAGAACAATGACTAAGGGGTTGGTAAACTTCGAGAGGAGTTGAACAAGCGCCGTGCGTTTCTTTTTCTTCGCAGGTTCATTGTAACCGTATTCCTCAAGACGTTTTTGTGCTTCTTCGTGAGACAGACCGTTGTGTGAGGTATGAAATTTTTCAAAAAGAACTTCTATCGGGGAGGTCGCATAATCTAAATCGAAGACATTCTGTTTTTGATTACCATTAATCGTGAGTTTTTTATTGTTGTACCCATTTTTTGAGTTCTTTAATGGGACAATAAATACTTCCCCCTCTTTTTATTAGCCAGGTATCAGAACATCGTACATTAGTCTTGCTGTTTATTTTTGGGTAGGATAGTTTTGGTATGAATAAGTTTTTTTCCTACAGAAGCAATGATTGATATCTTCGAGGGTGGAAAATTGAGATGGTGTCTTTGTTCTTATTTTCTCCCGGAGGTGAGTCTGCTCCGCCTATTTTTAAAATAACAGTGCTAATTGTTAACAAGAGCTGCTGGAGGGCTTACGGAGCATAGGTTAAAAGCCCGCAGTTCCCAGGGCTGGTTTATAGGATAAGAGAACCGAAGGTAGCTATGTTGCTCTTCGGTTCTGGTAAAATAGTCTGTGCAGGTGCAAGAAAGATAGAGGATGTTTCGTTAGCAGTAGATAAATTATCAAAGGAGCTTACGTTATTAGGTCTTTTTCGTAAGTAAAACTCCTACGTGTGAGTATTTATATAACTCAACTGATAAGTTAAACAATATCGGAGATTTGATTTGTTTTGGTTAAAAAAGAAAAGCAGAAAATAGAGGAGATCGTTCAATGTCCTGAATGTGGGAGTAAACATCTCAGTAAAGATTACTCTCGGGCAGAATTGGTTTGTAGAAATTGTGGACTTGTTCTTGATGAGGATATCATTGATCATGGACCCGAATGGCGTGCATTTGATAGTGAACAACGTGAAAAACGAGCTCGAACTGGAGCACCAATGACGTACACCATTCATGATAAAGGATTAAGTACGGTGATAGGATGGAAAAACAGAGATTCCTATGGGAAGGCAATCCCAACGAGAAATAGAGCACAACTCTATCGTTTGAGAAAATGGGAACGGCGCATTCGGATTAGCAATGCAACAGAGAGAAACCTTGCTATTGCGCTTTCTGAGCTTGACAGAATGGCATCAGGCATGGGCCTCCCAAGAACGGTGAGAGAAACCGCTGCTATGATTTATAGAAAAGCAGCATTAAAGAAATTGGTCCGTGGTAGAAGCATAGAAGGTGTTACCACTGCAGCATTGTATGCAGCATGCCGGCAGTGCCATGTGCCACGTACACTTGATGAAATAAGTAACATAGCACATATATCGAGGAAAGAGATCGGAAGGACCTACAGATATGTCTCTCGTGAATTAGGATTAAAATTGTTGCCGACTTCACCAGAGGATTATATTTCAAGGTTTTGCAGTGAACTGAAACTTAGTGGTGATGTGCGAGCGAAGACCTTGGAGATATTACAAGAAGCTGCACACCGAGAACTTACTAGTGGACGTGGCCCAACTGGTATGGCAGCAGCATCTCTTTATATTGCATCTGTACTTTGTGGTGAACGGAGAACGCAACGCGAGGTAGCAGATGTCGCAGGTGTCACCGAGGTTACTATTCGAAATCGCTACAAGGAACTCACAAAAAAACTAGATATGGATATTGCCCTGTAAGTTTACCGTTCTACTTATTTACTTTTCTTGTTAGTTGTTAAAATTATTTCCATTGAAGATACATTGGAGGTTCTGCCTTCTTCATTGGTAATACTCTCCGTGCCAATTTTAATCTCTTTTAGTTTCGCATCGGTAATAAATCTGTTTCTCACGATTTCTGCGGTATCTACCGCTGTACTTATCGCTCTGCCTCTTGCTTTAATAATAACCTCGTCAGAACCACTACTCTGAAACTGTGTTACGACGGCAAGTACATAGCTCATCGGAGGTTTGTGTCCAACATATATTACGTTTTCATCAGTTCTTCTTTTTTCAGCTGTTCCCGCTTCTGTTGTTTCTTCGTTCATAGTTTTTTCCCTCGTTCAAACTACAATCGTATACCATCTAGTTCTTTAAAAAACCAATCACACGTATGGGTCATGGTGAAGGATGAAAAAGGGATTCAAACATTTAAGAGATGGTTATTCATGTTTTTTCTTCTTTTTCTCTTTATCTCTATATCTCCAAACATAACCTGGGTATCTCATTGCTTTAAAATCTTTTGTAAATTCGTCAAACTCTTTTGGATGATGAAAACAGATTGTTCTGACTACTTCCCCTGTTTTTTCATCAAATAACTCAATTACTTTTTTATGCTTCGTTCTAACCCGACCCATTTTCCTCCAATATCTACCATTTCATATCCGCCTTTTCAACTATCAAGAGATGTTTATTTATTTTTCATCTTTTTTCGGCTTTATTTCATTGATATTTTTCCACGCCTTTTTAACACGTTGTCCAAAAGTTGTCATTCCTTTACCCCCTCTCTTACAGTTGCATAAACATCAATCGCTTTATAAAACCAATCCTTATAACCCTACTTTTCTGCCTGAATATAGGGAGTATAAATCTTAAAAAACGTTATTTAGATATTTTTACGTATTTATTACCAAAATTGAGAGGGAGCTTTTAACCCTAGCTGATAGAGCCCACGGGAGGCTTTTATTTTCAATCGCATCCAACAGGAGAAAACGAGGTGACCTAAGCCGCTGGAGGGATTACGGAGTATGCCTATAAAGCCCGCAGGAAAAAACGGGCTAAAATTCTGCTATTTGTTATGTAATCTTCTTCATGCAAATAAAAGTATTGATGAATATCACACCAGGAGGGAGATTCGGATTCGTATTTGTTAATATATTTTACGGTTTTTTGCTTGATTTTCTAAATCCATGATTGAAAATGAGAATAAATGCAATTGAGACGATAACGACAGATGTTTCAAAACCTGGAGTCGACACCTGATCGTGAGGGTCTTGTGATGTATTCTTTTTTGCATCTGATGCGAGTGGTATGAAGGTTGTATTGGAGGTATACCATGTTTCGTTGTAGGCGATCTTAAGATGATATTTGATTTGCGTCGCTTCCTCTTCGATCAATGTACATTGTCCTTGATAGGTGTTATTGGCTGTCTTCTCCATTGATATGTTAAAATCGTGAACAAAACACAAATCCACTCTACATTCTTGAACAAGTAACCGTACCTCATCAATGGTTTCGTTGCTTAGGATAGTTGCATTGAATGTGACCGTTGATAGCGGCAGAGGCTTTGCAGGATCGATAGTTATCCGTACAGCAGTCGGATCAGCGAGAACCGCAGGAATAGATATCATAACGAACAGAAATAGGAAAGCAAAGAGTAAAACGCTTTTTACCAGAACTTAATCCCCCAGAATCTAATAGCCATAATGACTCCGATAGCAATGATAATGATGCCGAAGATCCTCTGCATCCATTTCCCTGCTGTCACATACTTGTTACCAAGTTTTCCACGTATACTGCTTGTTGCGGTACATAATGGGATGATGGGTACTCCATGACCTAAACCAAAGACAAACAACAATAGTCCACCCATGAGGATAGAAATCTTCTGTGTGAGCGTGAGGATAAAGACTGGCATCATCAACGACAGGGCACATGGTGCCCATCCAATTGAGAAAAGGATGCCTAAGAAGAACGCACCGAGATAGATTGATTTTTTACTCAGTTTAAAAAATATTCCCTGCCCCTTTTCCATGAACCGCAAACCTGTTTTCCCTTCAGATTTCTTTGTAAGAAGCTCACTAAACGGCTTGAAGATGTTGATACCCAGAAGAACAAGAATAACCCCCGCGATAAGGAAAAACACGGTAGATGCTTCAATAAAGACACTGACCGATGAGAGAATCATCCCAAACACAAAAAATACGAGAGACATGCCAAGCGTGAAGACAACTCCTATCCATAACCCTTGAAGGGAGTATTTCTTCAACCTTTTCTCAGAATCCTTCTGCAAAGAGCCAACATAGGAGATCATTGCAATTAAGAGTGCAAGTGAACAAGGGGTTACTGAGGTCAGAATACCCAAGAGGAAAATACCGGCAAAGGTTAGTCCTTCATCCTCCCAATTTCCTACTGGTTCTTTCCATGTTCCTTCTGCAATAGCTTTGGCATCTTGTGCGAGTGATTCAGCGGTTTGAATCCCATCAAGCGACCCCTTTCCCATACAATACACGTGGTAAACCCAGACAATACTTTGATTTGTATCGATGAGGACAAGTGATGGATTGGAAAAAGCTCCATCGACGGTCCAATATTTTTGATACAATCCTGCAATGGGATACGGGCTGAAATCCTCCACCCAATGCCATGAAATATTCGCCCCAAAATCATTGACCGCCATTTCGTATCCACTGATTGAATAAGAGTTTTTTCTGATATTCACCGTAATAACGCTTACGTTATCAGATGAATTGGCAAGTTTTTCAAGCTCATGGATCTGCCCTTCCATTTCTTCAAGACATTCAATACAGAGAGGATTTTCTACCCCAGTGAAATGCAGGATGACCACTTTTCCTTGATAATCATGTAATGAAAATTCTGCACCATTTTCATCAGTTGCAGTGAAATCAGGTGCTTTTATCTCATCGTTGGCGCCTGCAGTTGATAACAAAGTTGGAAATAAAAAGACAAGGATAAGAAGGATAAATACTAAACGTTTCATTATTAATCCTCACTGTTTATATGGTAATAATATATAGCATCCTTGATCCAGTTTTCCATATCAGCATCAGCAACATTTCCCTCCCAGCTATGCCAACCAATTTTCATTTCTCTGCCATTATTTATAAGGGTAAAAACACCAGTGAATGCTATAACCTGCGATCCTCCATTTGGATCATAATAGAACGCTTCATAAAATTTATTTAAAATATCTTCTGTAGCAGTTCCATAACCCTCAAAAGGGTAGTCAAGATCATAAAATACTGCGTCTTCTCCATATGTCTCTCTAAGAGCTTTAACACGATCTGCCTGTGGTGTACATGGTCCGCATCCTGTTCTGTGGCATACAAAAACTACAGGTTTTTCTTTTAAGTCTTCTGTAATCCATGTTAGATGTTGAGGACTTTGATCAGGGAAAGCGCTACCAACAGGAAAATTAATCCAGAAATTGTCAGATCCTGTTCCAGCTGAATACAATGGGGTGTAATCATCAATCCATCCAGGGTTATTTGAATCACCACCATCATTTGAACCATCTGGTAACTCTGATAAAATAAAAAATGCAACTCCGCCAATAGCTACCAATATTAGTAAAATAGCAGCAATATTCCAAATAGAAAGACCCGTCGATTTTTTTTGTTTCAGTTTTTTTTCAGGTAAAACCTTGATAGAGGATTCGTCAAAATCTTCTATTTTTTTATCATGAACATGCTTCATATGAGTCGCGATATGATCTTTTTTAAGTTTTGTTTTACATTCAGGGCAAATAACCCATATATCCTCATTTTCTTTACTCATTTTTTCAATTCCTCCTTAACTGCATTTTCAACTTTAATTATGTCTTTTTTATCAAGAAGAAGATTTGATGTTTTCCGAATACCTAACTCAGTAACAACAACATGAACAGTGACAGGGCACTCAGCATGCTCCAAGGTTTTTCTTGTACAGTGCACCGGACAGCCATCGATAGCGACAACTTTTTTTACTTCTCGTGTTGCCTCAGCGAAACCACTAATGTGTCCCCCGATTCCTGCAAGACAATACATGCCACCGACACCTTTGCTCGTTAGTTCCTTTGCTGTTTCGTTCGCTAGTTGTCCAACGTTTGAACCACCAGAACAGAAGAAGATTACGACCTCATCTGCCTTACAGAGACATTTTTCCTTTTTCATCTGGCATCTCCTTGCTTTTGTAGGAGTCTTTTTATCTCATCAGGACTTGGTATATGGCCGACAACCAGTGCTTTTCCATCGATAAAAACTGCCGGTGTCATCATCACCCCTCGATTGATAATCTCTTGAAGGTCCTCAACTTTGATGATTTCAGCCTGAATTTTAAGCTCTTCAACAGCCTTACGCACATTTTTCTCGGTTGCCTTGCATTTTGGACAACCTGTTCCTAATATCTCTATCTTCATGGCATTCACCTTTTTATCTCGCTTCCTCCTCTTTGATTACATCCGGCTGCTTGGCTTTTCTCTCGTGCCCTTATCTTATCCCTCGTCCTGAGCGAGAGCCAGACAATCGTGAGCATTACCGGTATCTCTATCAAGGGGCCCACAACCGTGGAGACCGCCACCATCGGCATCGCAGCAAAAGCAGTCAAAGCGATCGCTATGGCTAACTCGAAATTTCGACCAGTACAATGGAAACCCATCGTGCTGCTATCTTCGTAATTGTACCCTAGTTTTCTACACGTATAAAAGACGAGGTTGTAAAGCAAGAAAAAGAATAGTACAACAGGGATAGCCATTTGCCAGATGAGATTAGGGTTATCCAAAATCACGCCACCCCTCAGGGAAAACATGACGACCATAGTAAAGAGCAGAGCGAGGAGCTGCATCGCCCCGAAGTACGGGAGAACCTTGGTGTTCAACCATTCCTCGGATTTTCGTTTGATAACTTCATGGCGAGTGATGACACCAGCCAGCAGCGGCAGTCCAAGATAAAGGAGCACACTTTGACCGATAAGTCCAATGTCAATAGCGACGTACGTGCCGACAAGCAATGCGATGTACAATGGGGTAGTGATAATCTGGATGATGGAATTCCATGCCATAAGGACGATCCCAAGCGGACCGTTCCCCTTTGCAAGGTCGGTCCAGACCAGCACCATCGCTATACAAGGCGCGACACCCAGCAATATCAGACCGGTCCAGAGATAATTTGCCGTGGCAGGATCGATTAATCCAAAATGGGGGAGGATCATCTTGAAAAAGAGCAACCCGAGAAAGTAAAGCAGGAATGGATTAACTGCATAGTTGAAAAACACGATGATGCCAACCTGCTTTTTGCTTTTAAGAGCCTTTTTGAGTTCCCCAAGCTCAATTTTTATCATGGCCGGGTAAATCATCAGGAATAGTCCGATGGGGATTCCTATAGCAAGGTTTTCACCGAAATCCGGGAAATATTTACCAAGTAGCAGACCAACAGCCATGGCGATAACAACCCAGATCGCAAGGAGCTTTTCAATCCAGCCAAGCTTGCTGTTTTTTCTCATTCTGATTTCCCCTCTAAAGGTATCTCATCTTTGATCCCATAAATCCTAGGATATGGATGACATTCCTTGATGTCATAAATTAAGTTGTTCATTAAAATACCCCCAAAACAAATCCATATAGTAAACCGGAAATAGTACAAAATATCGTTATTAATAAGGCATATACTAATGTTCTTTTAGATCCCATTATTTTTCTTACGACAAGTATGCTTGGCAAAGATATTACGGGATCTGCCAACAAATAAGCCAGCAGAGGGCCCTTTGCCATGCCCAAAGTTAGGAACGTCTTGGCCATGGGCACTTCGACTAATGTCGGAAAATACATGAAAACCCCGAATAGCACGGCAGCAAGATTTGCAAAAACAGTATTCGTGCCAACATAATTAGCCAAGAAATTTTCTGGTATCAAAGCTGTTAAAATACCTGCAACAAAAATACCAATCAAAAGTAAGGGAAATATTTTCTTGGTAAACATCCAGGTTTCTGAGAGCCAGCTTTTTATCTCATCTTTCTTGAAATAAAATTTAAGTTCTATCAGCACTAAAGAAATCAGGATTGCTAGACCAATTATCTTTATATTATCCCCTATTTTGGATGCCCCGATAATCAATATTGCAAACAACGTGGCAAAAAATATCAGCAAGTAATTCTTTTTTAATCGTCTCAGAACATCATTCTTGAAGGACGTTTCACCTGTGTCATCAAATTTCTCCTCTTCTTTGATCAATTCAGTAACTGAACTTTCATCTTCTTCGTCTTTTTCTTTAAAGAATGAAGATATTATGAGGCCTATCAAAATTGCGAATGTAACTGATAAGATTATTCTTGAAGCGGCTAAATCCCATCCTAAAACACTTCCCGTGTATACTATTGCTAAAATGTTGGTGGCTGGAGCTGTGTAAAGGAATGCTATCGCAGGACCAATGCCAGCACCCTTCTTTTTTATTCCAGCAAACAATGGTAGTATGGTGCAAGAACAAACTGCAAGCAATAAACCAGCAACTACTGACAATGGATAAGCTTTGTATTTTGGAACTTTACTTCCAAGATATTTTGTTATTTTTTCCTTGGGAAGCAAAGCAGACATAGCCCCTGCGATGAAAAATGCTGGAACAAGACAGGTGAGAACATGAGCTGAAAGATATTCTTGGAGCGCTTGAAGTCCTGCGAGGAGAATATCAATAGGTGTCATGTGAATCAGCGTAATTTTTTCACGGAATCAATGACATCGAAAATCTTCTTATTGGATACCTTAAGCAGAATTTTTGTTCCTTCTTTTCGTTCATCGACGAGACCGGCAATTTTCAGCACTTTCAAATGTTGAGAAACATTTGGTTGTGATTTCCCTGTGTAGGGTATCACCTCGCAGATGCACTTTTCACCGTTTTTAATACATTCAAGAATTTTTAATCGGGTCGGATCGGCTAATGCTTTGAAAACATCTACCTCGTTCATCATCAGTATATAAGTAAATTTGAATATTTAAATATTACTATATTACATCTTTAAAAATCGTATGAAAAATCCAGATTTTTGACGTTTTTCTCCAGTTAAATAATCGTGCTAATTGTTAACAAGAGCCGCTGGAGGGAATTGAACCCTCGACCTATTCCTTACCAAGGAATCGCTATACCTCTAAGCCACAGCGGCACAAGTTCTACGGCCCTGAATATCAAGGAGGGCTATTTTACTTTTTTCCTTAAATTACCTTAAATATGAAGAAAAAGAGATGTTCGACACAACACAACGACACCAGTTCTATAGCGACTTAATCTTCTTGTAAAATCAGGACAGGATAAGCAAATGAAGATGGTGTTCTAAACTGAATGATGCTCCATGCACCTTCTTCAGGTATGATATTTCCTTGGATATTCACATTTTCGGGAATTCCATTAAAAATAGCTGTGATATTCAACGCTCACATCACACTATCTCCTCGATTGATCACCGACATATTTTGATTCCGTGAACTGTCGTCATCTTTCAAAACAATAATTCCGAATTCTGAGGCGACTGAAGAAAACGCATCAGCATCAAAAAGATATTCCAACCCTGATTTCCCGTTCACCCAATAGGCTGATGAATACGTCAAGACATATTTTTGTTGGGTATTGGAAAGTTCTATCAGTGTACCATCCAGATCAATATCTGGGGAACCAGCTCGAGGAGTGATAATAATAACAATTTTATCGATCAAGCCTGAGGTATTATGCCCCTCAATCGTAGAAATTTTAAGTCCCGTCGAAACTTCTTGAATGGTTTGTGTTCCTGTTGCACCCGATTTTATCTCCAGCTGTGAACCTGTTGACAATATCACGTACGCAGCGATTCCAGCAGTAAGTACCATGGCAATGAAAACAATCATAGCACCGATTCCAATTGCCCCTCTCTGACTTATTCTAACTTCCGTATGCAGTTACCCCTCCATTCCCTTCATAAGAAGTAATGAAAAGATACTATTTTAGCATTAAGAAAAATCCTGGAATATAAGAAGAAATGACTCGCATCCTTTTTTTGCACAAATCTGAGTATAAAGCGAACGTTTTTGAGATATAAGGCTATTTCGCTGTCGGTGACCCTGATTAAATCCATTGATTTGCCTGATGTACAATCAAGACTTGCACCCTCCCATTTCAAGCTCACACGAGTAGGTGTAACTGGTGTGAAAAAACTTGTTCACATAAAACGACCAAATAAAAAATCCGTGCTTCCGCTTACGGTGACAATGGATATGTTTGTGGACTTGCCTGCGTCTCAGAAAGGCAGTCACATGTCTCGAAACCTTGAACTGGTATCTGAAATTATCGATCAAACACTTAAAGCACCCGTGTCTGATTTAGAATCATTCTGTGCGGAGACCGCGGAACTGCTTCTTAAAAAACACGAGTACGCAACGTTTTCCGAGGTCAAAGCAGAGGCGGATTATTTTTTAGATGTCATGTATCCCTCTGGTCAAAAAGGGTCAGAGCCATATAAATTGGTGGCAGAGGCACGAGCAAAAAGCAATGGGGAGCTTAAGAAACTCATTGGCGTCAAGGCCATTGGGATGACCGCATGCCCTTGCGCCATGGAAGTTGTTCGAAAGCTTGATTCTCGCGATAAAAACTGCTCAGCTCCAACACATAATCAACGAAATATTGGAACGTTGATGATTGAGGTACCGCGAGGGACTGAGGTTGTTGATGCTGATGATCTGATAGATATCGTTGAGAAATCATTCAGCAGCCCGACCTATAGTATTTTAAAACGAAAAGAAGAAGCCGAGCTAGTGCTTCGGGCGCATGCGAAACCAAAGTTTGTAGAAGACGTGGTTCGTGATATACTCAGTGCGGTGTTGAAACGATACAAGGACTTGCCTGATGAAGTTTTGGTGATTGCACGCAGTGAAAGTGAAGAATCGATCCATAAGCATAACGCGTTTGCCGAACGGGTCACGACCCTTGGTGAACTACGGAAATAACCTTTATTCCTATGGTTACTGGGATTTCTTCGGGTAAAAAAGCTTTAAAAATATGGTTGGATTACAGTCTCCCATGTCAAAATATCATATTGCCGTACTTCCTGGAGATGGCGTTGGAAAAGACGTCATGGACGCAGCAAAAATTGTTCTTGATACGATCGACCTCAATGCCGAATACACCATGGGGGATATCGGGTGGGAGTTCTGGAAAAAAGAAGGAAACGCGCTACCTGATCGAACGCTATCTTTATTGAAAGATACTGACTGCTGTCTTTTTGGTGCTATCACCTCAAAACCTAACGAAGATGCACAAAAAGAGCTTTCACCTGAGTTACGTAACAAAGGCCTTGTATATACAAGTGCGATCGTGCGGCTGCGTCAAGAATTTAACCTTCATACGAACATCAGACCCTGCAAAGCATACCCCGGGAACCCGTTGAACTATCGAGACGATATTGATCTTGTTGTATTCCGAGAAAACACCGAGGATTTATATGCTGGTGTAGAGTTTCGACCATTACCAAAGCAAGTCTTCGATGCACTCATGACCCATAAGAAAATGAAACGATTCGCGCAGATTCCCTTAGATGAAATCGCGGTGTCCTGTAGGATTTTTACAAAGAAAGCCTGCCAAAGCATTGTACGACAGGCATTTGAGTATGCAAAGGAGCACAAACGAAAATCTGTCACTCTCATCGAAAAACCCAACGTGATCCGAGAGACCAGTGGCATGATGATTGAAGAAGCACGGAAAATCGCACAAGAATACCCGGACATAAAATATCAGGAAACAAACGTAGACGCAATGTGTATGTGGCTAGTGAAAAACCCACAGGACTACGACGTCTTAGTCTCATCAAACATGTTTGGCGATATTATCTCTGATCTCGCAGCGCAGTTGGTTGGTGGTCTTGGTTTTGCTTCAAGTGGGAACATAGGGGATACTTACGCGGTTTTTGAACCGACTCATGGGTCTGCACCAAAATATGCAGGGATGTACAAGGTGAACCCGATGGCGATGCTCCTCACCGTGACACTGATGTTGGATTGGCTTGGTGAGAAGAAACCTGCGAAAAAACTGGAAAACGCCATTGCACAGGTGATCAAAGAAGGTAAAATCAAAACATATGATGTCGGTGGATCAAACACCAGCCTTGAGGTTGCCAAAGAAGTTGCTAAAAAGTTTGATGAACTCTAGCGTTTTTTTTCTCCTCTTAGTAAGGAGAGAGGCTTTTTTACCATCCGACGTTAGAGTGGTGGAATACGAATGTTTCTCCTCATATAAATGACGCGTTTGTCGATCCAATGGAAGATAATCCAATGTGAGCTGTAAATGTCGCTAAGTAGTTGGATTCAACATCGCTGACGGATATCCAAACGTCAGGATATCCTCCCTTAGGCTAGAGTATACAACGATTTCCTCATTCCCTGCATTTCACACTCTAGAATTCTCCATTATTCATCGATGCCGGCCTCCTGGTCATCCTCACCATCGACTCAAGATACAGCGCTGGTCTAGGTTTCCTTCCCTACACCAAAGGGCCTAAGAGCGCAATGGGGCGTGCTAGACACCGCAGACGATACGAACATTGTGCTTTTGAAAGAATTTCCACAAGTAAGGTTGCCTAGATCCTCCCTCTTGAAGGCCGTCGTCCCACTGCTTAGGACCACTACACCTGGCATCACCAATTTTCCCGGTACAGCCACAGGTGCCCCGCTACCACCGTAGGCAGCAAGTACAGGATTACTAGATTATATGGGGTTATTTTTCTCGTTGAATGTTGTAGTGAGAAACAAGAGCATCATCACTGCGTCCGCGAGGGAGTTCTTCGGGTTCTACCCAGGTTCATGCCCATTTTTCCCCTGGTTGGAACATTATAAAAGCAGGCTCCGGAAGGAAATTAACAGATACCCTCAGCCTATAGCCGACCATCTCCAGATTCCTTCGAATCATAGCGGGAGAAACATGGTGGTGCAAAACAGAGTTTTGGAACATCTGACGAATGTGATGAATATAATCTAAAATGCAGGCTGGACCTTTGAAAAAAGCTCACCTCCTAGATGATATATGTAAGATGGAGGGTTCGAGAAGAACTGATGAGAATGACGAAATAAGAATGGGAAAAAAAATTACTTTAAAACTCTAAGATAATAAAAAAAGGAAAAAATAGAAAAGAGAAGGTTAGGCGTTCTCTTTACTACATTAAAGAGCCAGGGAATCGAGCGATGATAAAGTTGTTACCGATGATTCCGTGGAAGTCTGCAGGTACTATTAATCTCTGCATCATGTGCAGGACACCAGATTGGTGCTCACCAATACTTCTTGTGCTGTAATGGACGAAGATACATCTGAATGACATTAATGCTCCGCCATTCTCAAACACCGGCTGGGTTATAATTCCTTGCACAAAGGTCCAACCTAATTTGCTTTGTTCTGGATTTTTACTTATGTCTGTGGTCGCTCCTGCTGCTACAGGGATCATGGTCATTACCAGCATGCATATAAAAATGCCTAAGATTTTTTTTGTGTTCATACTTTATTCCCCGACAACTAATATATCAACATAATATATAAATGTTTTGTTAGTTTTCATGGAAAATCGTCGAATTTTCCTACTTTTTTTACAAATCGAGCCATTTTTTTGCCTGACCGTTCGATGACTTCGTTAGAGATTTCAACCAACAAAGACAGATGTTCTTCCTCACAAAACAGGGAGCCGTCCCTGCCGATGGGCGCGTCGAGACGCTCGGTACTACAAATTTCTATCATGATCTTTTTCCCTGTTGATTTCACTGCTGAGTTTTTGAATCCGCAGGAAATCGCGGTTTTCACCATCGTGTCTGCAAGTTCAAGCGTCTGTGCTCCTATATGCAGAATTGGTGCTTGGGCAAGCAACCACAGAAGACCTGTTGTTGCCTTTGTTGCAGCGGCCTTGAGTTCTTTAGGTTCTATGGTTCGATGCCAGACTCCTAGGAATGTTGCACCGCGTTTATCTCCTATCTGCGGGATCTCCAAGAGAACAATCCGTCCTGCACAACTACTTGAAGTATAGAACCCTTCAATCCCATTAATCAACTCAAGAATCTGAAGAACCCCTTCATCCACCTTCTGCTCTGCACAAGCGTCCTCCAGGGATTTCAATGCGCTCTCTTTTGCGTCTAAAAACTCTTTTTTCCCCATGGTTAAACGCTTCTGTCGCTAATTGAAAGAGTGATATCTCGTTTCTTCAGTTCCGCAAAAAACGGCGTAGGAGGAATGATTTCCTCTGGGCAAAACACACCTCGCTCCTGGATCGTTCCGTTCTCAATCATCTGCGCGGTAATAGCAACAGGGTATCCAGTGGTCCGCATCATTGCTGTAATATTATGTTTAGTATCATAATAATCAATCATCAAGTATTCCCGAGACCTCTTCTTTCCATTCTTTGTTCCCCGGCTGATAACTTTCAACAGCACTACATCTTCTCCTGTTGTCGGAACATGCTTTGTAAGCAGTGACGCAAAAACATCTCGAGGAGCAATGGCATGACCCTCGAAGTTCATCTTTGTTTCATCAGCAAACCCGAGATCAAGAAACGTTTTGATTTTCTCACAATGACCTGGGTATCGTATCGTTTTATAATCAAGATATTTAATCATATCTTTGTAGGTAAACGGGAGCGTCGAGCATCCGCCTGAGGTAAGAAACGCTTCCATCGTTCCAAACGGCTTCGGGAATTCAAGGGATTCCACCTCAGTCATTGATTTCTTCTCAATGATCTTCCCATGATTAAGGATGATTGCGTCTTCTACGTATTCATTGATGAGCCCATAGGGGGAAAACACGATCTGATAATTCAACGGAGGCTGTGGATGGCGCGGTAACCCTCCAACACGCAATTTAACAGAGTCGACGGTGTCCATGTGATCGACGATATCACGAGTGATAATAGACACAAGGCCTGGTGCTAACCCTGAATCAGGGATTATCGTCACGTCGCTCTTTTTTGCTTTTGAAAAAAGACTTCGTTCGTTTTCAACGATTGTGTTATTCCCGCCAAGGTCAACCAGATGTGTTTTCGTCTGTATTGCCATCTTTGCAAGCTTAAAGTTGAATCGATACGGGAGAGCAGATATAACAACATCAACTTTTTGAAACTGGTTCTTAACCTCGTTGGATTTATCAGCGTTTACAGGTATTACATCGACGTTTGTTCCCTTGAAAAAGTCTTTCGCTGAATTGCGTGTTTGTGTGTCTTTATCACCAATGATGATCTTCTCAAAGCCTGAAAACAAACTGAGATCGTACGCAATCGCACGTCCCATCATTCCAGCACCAAGTACAAGCACATTCATAGAGACCATCTACTCATCAAATGAGGACTAATATTTCAGCTTTTAAATGTTTTCAAAACTTGTTTTCATTACGGTTTCTTCATCTTTATCTTGCTTGATAATGATACTGAAGAGGATTGTTAGAAGAAATGAGAGCGGAAGACCAATAAAGATAGGGTCAAGCATGTTGATCATATAGTTTCCGATGAGAGGTGTACCGATGATCTTAGGAGCGGTTTTGAAATAAATGAGGATGTACCATGTTATGGTGAAGAGAAACCCACCGAGCATACCGACCCAGACTCCTGTCCTATTAGTTTTTTTCCAGTAGAGCATGAGTGTATATGGGGCAAGGAAGGTGCACGCCATAAGGCCAAAGAAGAATGCAGTCATGAACGCAACAACATCCAAAGGATTGAGGGAGATGATAAGCGTTGCGATAACAATCACGAACGTTGCAATGCGAGTAATAAAAATAGATTTTTCTGGAGATAATTGTCTCTTCATTGATTTTTCATACACGTCTCTCCCTATTGAAGCTCCAGCGGTATGGAACAGTGCTGCTGCAGTTGACATTGCTGCTGCAAGGATAGCAAACAGGAAAATCAGGATAAACCATGCAGGAAACAGTTCATTGATAATCGTCGGAACAACAGCATCTGGGTTTGCGACCATCACCCCCGCAACTTCCTTTGTCGGATACATGATATTATTTTGATACATAAGGACGTTGCAGAGAGGACCAATGCTAAACGCGGTAAACGTCATGAACAGGATAAAAATACCACCAATCGGAACTGCAAGACGGAGAGCTTTCTCATTTTTTGCGGTGAGATATCGGGTGATTAATTGTGGTTGTGCAAGCACTCCAATACCGACACCAAAGATCAGCGTCAGCACCATCATGAACGGTTGTGATAACACTGGCGGCATCGATGTGAGACCATTGGGTGCCTGGGTTGCCGCAGGACTTCCAATACTTTTTAGCATTTCAGGGGTGAGACCTGCTGCAGCCTCGTGTGCAGGGCTGATACCACCCAGCATCGTATAGATGCCCACCGTGAGAATGATCATGCCGACCAGCATCACAATGGCTTGCACTGCATGCGTCCACATCACAGCATACAAACCTCCTACGATCAGGTAAATGCCTACGACCAAAGTAAAGACAACAACACAAAGCCAATACGGGATCCCAAAAGTCACCTGAAAGAGTGAAGCAATTGCAAGAAAAACCGCAGATGTGTACGCCACCATGAAAATACCGATTATCAAACCTGAAACTTGTTGGAGTTTTACAGAGTTAAATCGATTTCCCAGAAGTTCTGGAAGTGTCATTGCTTTCAGTGAAAGCCCCATCTTTCGCGTTCGAAGACCATATACAACAAAAGCGATGAAGATGCCAACGAAAACGTTGAGAAACGCAAGCCAGAGGATCGAATGCCCATATACAGAGGCGATCCCAGAAAATCCGATAAGCGCAACAGCACTAATGAAGGTTGCGCCATAGGAAAATGCGATTAATAAAGGCCCCATTTTCCTGCCTGCGACAAAATAGTCTTCCACTGTTTTCGTTTTCTTATATCCAAGATAGCCGAGAAAGATAAATACTGAAGCAAAAAGAGCCATGGAAATTACAAAAAACAGAATATCCATTACAGATCCTCCTCTTGTGTTTTATCCTGTTCTTTTGGTTTTGCTGGTCGTTGTTTTTCATCTGATTTCTTGATAAATTGATAATACAGCCCATACAAGACACAGAGAACGGTGGCTAATAACGTTCCAATCCACGCGATAAATACGCCTATATCCATACCAAGGATTAAATTCATGGGTACCTCCTCCAAATACTTCATCGAATTGATTTTCTTTGAGGTTAGTAAAACATTTATCTTAATTTATATCTTTCTTTATTTTTCATTCAGAAACTCTTATAGAGTTAAAAAATATTCACGCTAACAAAATTGGAGTGTTTTTTATGACACAGGAATTCTGGGACCGTAAAACCGAAACCATGCCGTTGCGTGAATTAAAAGAACTACAATGTAAACGATTACAAAAATTAGTGAAATACGTCTATACTACAAATCAATTTTATCATAAGAAAATTTCAGACGCGAAGGTTAAACCGGAGTCAATAAAAACGTTAAAAGATATTGAAAAACTTCCTTTTTTAACAAAGCAGGATTTACGCGCATATTATCCTTTTGGACTGGTATGTACTCCTCTTGATAGTATCGTTGAGGTTCATGCGTCTTCTGGAACGACCGGAAAACCAGTCGTGGGACCGTATACAAAAAATGATGTTGAACTCTGGGGAGAAATGATGGCACGATCCTTATATGCAAATGGTCTTCGAAAAAATGACATTATGCAGAATGCCTATGGATACGGCTTATTTACCGGAGCTCATGGATTTGAAAAAGGCGCGCAGAAGATTGGTGCAATGGTAATCACGATTGGGTCTGGTAACACAGAACGGCAGATCGATATCATGAAGGACTTCGGTAGTACCGCGCTTGCGTGTACACCGTCCTATTCCTTGCATATTGCGGAGGTTGCCGAGGAGAAAGAATTGAACCCTGCTAAGGATTTCAAGCTGCGTCTAGGTGTGTTTGGTGCTGAGGCGTGGAGTGAAGAAATGCGGAAAAATATAGAGAAACGCTGGGGGATAGTTGCCCATGAGCATTATGGGTTGACAGAACTTATCGGTCCTGGCGTGGTTTCTGAATGTGAATATAAAAAATTGCATATCAACGCTGATCATTTCTATCCTGAGTTGATTGATCCCAATACCGGGGAGACGCTCGAATTTGGGGAAGAAGGGGAGTTGGTATTCACGACCTTGACAAAGGAGGCGTTTCCAGCGATTCGATTCAGGACAAAGGATCTTGCATCAATTACCGAGGAGATCTGTGACTGTGGACGAACGTTACCTATTCAATCGAGGATTAAAGGGAGAAGCGACGACATGATGAAAGTCAAAGGTGTGATTGTTTTCCCGTCGCAGATCGAAGCAGCTTTAATGCAAGTCTCTGGTGTCAGTGATAATTATCAAATTGTCAAAACCAAACAGGGGGATATCTATTCTCTTTCCGTTGATGTAGAGCCTTCTGAGGAACGATATAAAGCAGGTCATCTCGATGACTTTGAAAAGAAAGCTGAAAACGAGATCTACCGGATTCTCAATTTACATGTCCCGGTTCATACGATCCCGCCAAAGACCATTCCTCGAAGTACAGGGAAAGCAAAAAGGGTTATCGAGCGATAACCATTTTTTTTATGTTTTTTTCGTAACCGCCCATAACAAGATACAGATGATCGGCCCTGCAAGAACCGCAATGAAAGTCGCAATCTGTGTTGGGAAGAGAATCGGGAAGATAACAGGGAGTACTGCTGCGCCGATGTTACTGATGGAGATGTAGAGGCTTGCTGCGATTCCCACGTTTGCTTCAGTGACTCCTTTTTCTGTTTCTTGGCTGTAGAGCGCAAGCGGCCAGGATGCTTGGAAGCAAGCACCAAAGAGGAATGCAACAAGCACGAGCAGTAACCAGGTGATGTCATATTGGTAGAGGCCAAACAGGATGAGCCAGAAGAGGAGGGATCCCCCTACCGCAGTAAGTGTCACTTTTTTCACCCCATATTTCTTCGCCATGAACGGAGCAACAAAAGCGCCAATTGCACACCCATAGAGTAGAACTCCAGCAATGTATCCTCCTTCTTTCGATGGATAGAGCGCATGGATAAATGCAGAGATCACCAGTGTAATCCCAACAATGAGGAACCCGATGAACGGGTATAAGAACGCGTTCTTTGAGCTAAAAACCTGTTTTATACCTTGGGAAAACTTCATTTTTTCTACTTTAACACGTTCTTCAGGGGGCGTCGCAGGATGATCTTTTGCAATGATAAGCCAGAGGAAGAATGCTATCACTGCAAGAATTGCAAAAGTTAGAAAACCATTAAAAACCTGCGCAGTACTTTTATCTGGCGTAAGAAGGGGCATCAAGAGGGAGCCTGTTCCAAATCCAATAAACAATCCAGATGCACCAATACCAATAGGAAGGCCTGCGTGTTTTGCAGGGAACCATCGGAACATCTGTGGTGCAAGAGCTACCAGGATCCAGGCAAGACCAATACCTGCAATAACACTGCTTAATAAAAGTGTTTCAAAGCTGTTCAGGAGCCACGGTCGTATACCAAAACCAAGTGCCATGAACAGGGCACCAATAGAAATAGACAGCTTCGGTCCTTTTTTATCAATTAGAGCGCCTGCTGGCCAGGCGAAGAAAATCACAAACATCCCAATAAGAGAGATCAACAGATGTGCTTCCCAATCGGGAACAAGAAATTTTGTTTCAAAGGTTTTCAGCATCGGAGATAACGCAAACCAGTTTGCCCCATATGCAAAGATCACGAACCAAAATATACCGACAACTACCCAACGATATCCATAGAGTTTCTGTTCCATACAATGCTTCTCCGCCACGGTGAAACTAATTATGTTATTAAAAGTTAACTACAAACCTACCCAGAGCTTATTGGTTTTTAGGAAAAAGAAAAAAGAGAAGAGGTTCTACTTCTTACACTATAATGAAGATAAAGAAGACGAACCCATTCGCTATTTTTATCACTTCAGGAACACCATCTGCACTTACTTTTACCGTGATTATAACTTCACCAAAACCAAGAACTGGTGCGTCTTCGATACTTGCTGTGTTGCTCACGCCAAGAGATGCCATTGTTCCTGACATTGATAATCCAGATACCATGAAATCACCGTCAACAGTTATCTTCCATTTTATATTCGTCGCACTCGCTTCACCGATATTTTTAATGTCAGTTGTAACTGCAAGCAATCCACCATTAATCGTCCCAATTGTAAGAAACGGTTCTCCTCCTCCAACCGTGACTGAACCTTCGTAGGGGAGATAATTCTGTTTTGTTACCGTTACAGACATGGTCCCTGGTGATGTTGGTGAGATGGTCAATGTAATCGCGCCTGCACTATTCGTAGTTCCAGTCAGGTACACCTCGGAACCTTTCCAAAGGCATACATATGCTTGATCGACCGGATTGCCGTTAGAGGTTACAGTAACGGTAAAAGAAGAGGCACCCAGAGGTATATGATTTGGGTGTGTCACCACCAAGCTGATTGGGTCCTCTTTCCATATGGGAAGTTCGGGGTCTCCAAGCAAAGTGAGTTCTGTATAACAATATTTGTAATAATCATCGTTCTGATATCCATCATTTTTATGATCGGAGAAGGCGGCTCCTAGGTTGTAAAGATTCTCCTGGAAAAGTGACTTAAAGAAATGGACATCATACGCCATAGAGAGTGTATTGACATTACCAGGATTATACCAGCCGTACCGTGAATTCCCGATGAAGGCAATCCCACCTCCATTGCTATTTCGTACGAAATGCTCACCGATACAATTTGTTTGATCGTATGCCGCAGGGTCACAACCCATGGAATAGAAGATGCTCTGTTTGTTTCCATTCGTTAACGCATCCATATCAGAATTTCCTAAGCCGATGCCGTGATTCACGTATCCGGTTCCCATAAAATCGGGCCCAGAATGATCAGCGTGATTCATGAGATTCTGCCCTGCATTGATAGCGGCAATGACATTCGATAGATGGTTACCACCCTGACTATCATAGACCGTTGTCATCGTCCAACTTGATGGAATGTAGGAATTTTTAATATTAATCTTACATTCTTCAGCAGGGGTCCAATCGTCAAGGTCAAAACCAAAGAATCCGGCTTCCTTCGCATAATCGGTCAGTGGCGGGTTTTTTTCATAGGTCAATATCTTATTAATGAAATTCCCTATCTGACCTGTTCCGCTTCCCGGGCCTGTGACTGAGGCGCGACCAACATTGACTTCGCAGACATAATCAGCATCAAAGTCTGCGTAGTACGCATCGTTTGGAACTGGATCTCCATCAACGGAAGGATATGTTTTATAGTGGCAAGGAACGACATCAATGTCTCCTCCTAAAAGAACGAAGATTGTGCCCCAGTTCGTATAGACATCCTGTACAAATGCTTTGATCTTTGCAACATCAGACCCGCTGTACCCTCCGCTGTTGTAGATCCACGTTGTTGTGACGATATTCGCTGGAATGCCTTTCCTTGTTTTCCAGTCTTTCAGTGGTTGAAAAGCACTCACCCAGCTTTCCTGTGTGATAATGACATAATCATAATCACCGGGATCAACACCCACAGGTTTAGGATTTGGAGAAGACCGAAGTTCTACATTTTCTGGGTTAATCACCATGTTTTGAACCATTTGTTGATACATATCTCGTCCGCTGTCTGATAGATGTGTCGGAAGATAATCACCACAGATGAAACCACCGATTCCTTCGATAGTAAAGGTTATTGAGGTTACAAGAGTTAATTTCTTTTGAAGAGGAACATAGTGAATTGGATAAATGACTATATCAGCGATGCTTTGGCCAGCTAGATCACTTTGACCGGTTAATTCAATACATTTTAATGGATAGGTTTGGCTTGATTGATAGGTCTGAGTATCTGGTTGAATAAATTGAATTTCACTTCCAGGCTTACCAATTGGCTGTGATGGTTGTGTAGGATAAAGAATGAAGGTACCATCTACGGCTTGTTCCTTTATATCAAGGATTCGAATACTTGTTGCTTTCATATCTGCTGGAAGTGCTATCCGTATATTTTTCACCGGCACCATCGGCTTTCCAACTTCAGTAGTGTACCCGCCATCGTTCAAGTGTATTGTATCATATCCCTTTAGGGTGCTGAACGAAAAATCATTTTGAGAAAATGTCAGCGTATACGTCATTTGATATTTCGATTCAGTGACATCTGCCTTTTGTTGTCCAGAGATCGAGGGAGATGATACTAAGGAGAGCATCATACTACATACGACCAAAGAAAAAACCATGGTTTTTACGAGTTTTATGTGTACTATTTTATATTCCCCCTAATTACTGTATTGTAGGTCATAGAGATATTTAAACTTAACGACTGTTAATCACAAAAGAATCCTCTTTTATTATTTCTACCATCATTACTACTAATAAAAAAACAATAATGATTAAAACCCAGAGGAGAGCCCAGCGGGGTACCAAATACCACGCGGCTCCTATCAAGACAGCCCGGCCGACACCAAATGCCGCCGAACCGCCCTCCAGGCATGATACTCTTTGTCATTCATACTATATAAAACTATGCTGACAAAACGACAATGTGAAATAACAATACTCCGGAAAAGAAATAGAAAGCCTTAAAAATATAAGAAAATTTTTTAATGCAGTTGTAGCTTTAGAACATTACCTCTATCAAAAGAAAATCGGTGAACCGTGATCCGATTTGACGACATAGAGGCACAGGAAACCTCCGGTACCCTACCGGGGGTTTCTCACTCTCTAGTCACCCCTTCCACATCATAAATGATGTGGCTTTCCCCTCCGAGGGGAAGAAAATGCCTAGCGGCATTTTACCAATAACTTTCCGGGCGATTCATCCCTGACTTAAAAGTCATGGATTTCTCCCTC
>Ga0315289_10001387_pt1 | contig 37624 bp, 36 predicted proteins | sample YL17G11_40_MG_FD_203452 | JGI IMG/M metagenome (GOLD analysis project Ga0315289, IMG submission 203452) | Sediment microbial communities from Yellowstone Lake, YNP, Wyoming, USA - YL17G11_40 | ecosystem: Environmental > Aquatic > Freshwater > Lake > Sediment | place: USA: Wyoming | collected...
GTATCATTACAACTGCGCCTAATGAAATCGTTGTATTATTGTTCATAAAGAGATATCTGGATGAACATCCTCATATCTCTTTTCATTAGGCACTATAGTGGCAAAGTCAAGCTGCTCAGACCACTAGCAAAGGAAATCGGTACGCATCATCGTCTTGCGCAACAACTCTGGGATTCAGGGATTCATGATGCCCGATTACTCGCTGTCTTCATAGAAGACCCCGCACAGGTAACCAGTGAACAGATGGATCAGTGGGCGCAGGATTTCGACTCATGGGATGTCTGCGATCAAGCATGCACTAGTCTTTTTGATCAGACCGCGTATGCGTGGAATAAAGTGTTTGAATGGCCTTCGAGAAACGAAGAATTTGTGAGACGTGCAGCATTCTCCATTCTTGCAGGTCTTGCAGTCCATGATAAAAACGCAAGAGATCGAAAGTTCGAAATGGTATTTCCGTTGATCAAGCAATATGCTGCGGATGAACGCAACTACGTGAAGAAAGCAGTCAACTGGGCGCTCAGAAATATTGGAAAAAGAAACCTTAATCTGAACAAAAAAGCAATACATCTGGCTGAAGAAATTCTTACCATGAAATCAAGATCTGCTCAATGGATAGCCCACGATGCTCTCCGTGAACTCTGCAGTGAAAAAATACAGAAAAAACTAAAGTTGAAAAAGAAAAAAATAACAGGATGAACTTAAAGACTGAGTGCTTGAGTTGGGCATTCATCGACACAAGTGCCGCAGTCAATACAGGTGTCTGCGTTGACTTCTGCTTTATCAGTAACCTTAATTGCCTCAACAGGGCATGCTGCTTCACATGCTGCGCATCCGTTGCATGCTTCTTTATCTACTTTTACTGCCATAGTGAAACCTCTTAAACCCCTTGATAATGGTTTTCCTATATATTGTTTACCGTTCAATCGTTGATGAAAGAGTGCGAGACTTTCTATCCTGGAAAAATAGTATTTAAACTTACCTTCGTTTTCAATGTCTACTCCTTTCACAAAGGAGATTTTAGTTCCTAATTTGTTTTTTTTCTCAATTTTGCTAAATGCTTACAGTGAGAAAAATATAAGTTCTATTAAATGATTCTTTTATGTCGTGAGGATGGGACAATAGTATGATGCAGAAAATCTTTACAGTAACCTTGTTTGGCATCCTGGTATTTGCTTTTTTCGTTAGTAGCTCCTGCAGAGCAGAAGAGGGCAATATACTTTATGTTGGTGGAACTGGAACCGGTAATTACAGTAGTATACAAGCTGCCGTCAATGCAGCCAGCAATGGCGACACCGTATATGTGTACGATGGAACATACTATGAAAACATTATGATTGATGATAAATCAATAAACCTTGTTGGTGAGGATAGGAATAGTACAATTATTGATGGTATGAGAAAAGATGACGCGATTAGTATTAGTGCTAATAATGTTGTTATCAGTAGTTTCACCATAAAAAACAGTAACATTTGTGGCGTTTCTTTATCCTCACAATCACCAAATAGCATTATCAAAGGGAACATTATCAAAAATAATAACCGGTATGGCATCCAATGTAGCCTTTCGTCTAACAATACTATCTATGGAAATACTATTACCGACCAAGAAAGTGGCATTGTATTGGATGATTACTCTTATAATCACGCTATTTACGGAAACAACAACATCACTGGAAATACAGTCAAAAACAGCCGCTGGGGTATTAGATTAGACGTTTCTAATAATAACATTATAACTGCAAACATTCTCATGGACAACGATGAAGGCATCAGACTAGTCAGTTCTTCCGGTGGTAATAACACCATAACAGCAAACACATTTATAGGGAATAAATATGGCATCGTTTTGTCAAAATCTGATTCAGGAAATATAATTTCTAACAACATTTTTTCAAATAATACTAAAGATGTTTTTAACGAAACTGAAACTCATAATTTTGTTGTTTACATCTTTGCAATAATCCTTATAATTTTTGTAATCGTATGGTCTATACTAGGAAAACGAAAAAGTATGAAATCTTATATAGCTGAAATCCCAAAGGGAATAGGTGCTTTAGCTGTATTGTTAATTCTATCGGTGGTCGTTGGGTCATCTGCGTTGATACTTCAGCAGGTATTCTTTCAAGACACATTATTAAATGGAATATATGTTGGTTATTCTGTAGTCAAATTTGTTTTTGTATTAATTGTTGCTATTGGATTGTTGAAAAGAAAAAGTTGGGCGTGGATTGGAGCTATACTGTTGACAATAATCAATTTACTAACTATTGCTTTTGATATCGTAGTTCTTTCCTTAGTATATGTTTCTACTGTTATCGGTATTCTTATGAACATAGTAATTTTACTATATCTTATGAGACCTCATGTTAGAGCATATTTTGGAAAAACAAAGAAACCTATGTTGGAATGAATTTGATTACTACTACAAAAATATGTCTTTTTCCTCTTTAGCTGAGATTAGATATAAGCCTAAAATCAATATTCCAATCAATATCAATAATTCAAAATCCGAAGAGATATTCAAATATATTACTCCGATGTTTCACCGATGACGAAGACTGTGGCCAGGTTTCTCTTCCTTTGTTTAGTACGAATAACACCATAGAACTATTGCATCTACTGTTTTTTAAGGGCATTACTTTGGCTTATATTTCTCTATTTTTGGGGAAGCAATCTTGTTGCTGACGGTAAAATAAATATAGACTATTAAAAGCTCAATGCCAAAGATAAGAATGAAGTATCCAAACGTTACTGCTATCTGTTTGATATCAAACCCGAAGGTGAGAGCAATGGACCCTAAAAAAGGGATGAACATGCCAAGGAGAATCAGCAGGAGGACTTTGATGAGGTCTGTGTTTTTTCCCATGGGTCGGTATCGATAATGAGTTTCCTATTAAAAGTTATTTCTGATAGCGAGTGAAGAAGATCAGGTGGAGAGTTGATATCCTGCGATAGCGTTTTGCCCTACCGCTATGCCACCATCGCCATTTGGTACACGATGATGAACAAGGAGTTCAAGTCCAGTGGATTGTACTCGCTTTGCAATCATCTCTGTAATAGGGACATTATAGGAGACGCCACCGGTCAAGCCAATTGTTTTTATTCCTTGTTTGTCTGCATGGAAAACCGCAAGGTCAGTTAACGCGTCAACGATGGTTTTTACGAAAGAATACGATGCATCAGCCTTGGTTTTTTCAGATAAGGGGAACGTGAGTTGCTCATCAAGCTGTCGAAATACATCAATGACGCTGACTACATTTTGTTTTATGTGAACATCAAAAGCGAATCGAGCAGTACCCATGGCAAGGTAGGCTTCAAGCTTCATTGCAGGCTCTCCACTATAGGTCCGTTCGGTGCAAACACCAAGATAGCATGAGAGCGCGTCAAGGTACCGGCCGAGGCTGCTGGAGAGGGGTGAGTGTTTCGCAAGTTTAGCCAGGATTTCTGCTTCGTTCCCTTTGAAAAATTTTTCTCCTCCAAGCTTGTTGAATATCGCAAAGACTAATCGTCGGGGATCTCGTGTTGCTTGATCACCACCAATCAAGGGGAGGTGCTCAAGATGTCCGATGCGTGTGAAGGCATGAAAATCAGCGTCGAGTACCTCGCCACCCCAGAAGGTCACGTCACTTCCATAGCCTAAACCGTCCAAAGTGAGTACAACACTTCGTTCCTTCTGCTGGTCAACGAGTAAGGAGGCGGCATGTGCCCAATGATGCTGCACTTCTATGGCAGGAATCGAGTACTCATCAGCTATTTTTTTAGCAAGAATTCTGCTCTCATAGCCAGGATGAGCATCCATGGCAACCGCATCCAGCGCTTCATCCTTGAGAAACAGGGTCATCAGATGGCGGAGGCTTTCTTCTAAGAACTCGATGGTACCGTAGTATTTGGAGTTCCCGACATACGGGGTGCAAAATATTTTTTTATCTGAGGAGAGTGCACCAACCATGTTTTCCCCAGCACCAACACTGATGATATGCTTGGTGTACGGTACAGGAAGTGCGTCAGGCACAAAACCACGGGATTTCCGTAAAAAGAACCGGTGTGTGTTCCAGAGTCGTATCACAGAGTCATCGGTTCGATTCGGGATCTCCCTGTTATGGAGGAGGTAGTAATCCGCGGAAAGGGAGAACGCATCCTCATTGCGGATGAGCATGGGTTCATCAGGGATGTTTGCTGAGGTCATGACGAGTGCGTCAGCAGAGAGAAACGAAAACAGCAGATGATGCAGACCTGTGTAGGGTAGGAAAAGCCCGATGGTATCTAATCCAGGGGAGACGAGTTCCCCCTTTTTCTTTTTTACAAGAACAATCGGTCGTTTATCTGAAAGCAGGAGTTCTTGTTCATCAGGAGTTATTACTCCATAGTTCTGCGCAGCGGTAATGTCTTTAACCATGAGCGCAAATGCTTTCTGTGGTCTGCCGTACCAGCCGCGAAAACGTTCTAACCGAGAAAGAGTGCAGCAGAGATGCATGCCACCCCATGATTTGATGACACCAATTTTACCGTTATCAAGGTGTTGTGCGAATCGCTCAACTGCGTTTTGAGATCCAAGATCTTTTTTCTTGGAATCATAGAGGTGATAGGAAGGGCCGCAGGCTGGACAGGAGATGGTTTGTGCATGGTACCGCCTGTTACCTGGATCAGTATATTCATGGCTGCATTCCTTGCAAAGAGGGAATTTTTTCATGGAGGTGCGTTCACGATCATACGGGACATCAGAGATAAGGCTGAACCTGGCGCCACAGACCGTGCAATTGGTAAAGGCAAAGCGGTAACGTCTGTTTGCAGGGTCAAACAATTCTTTGAGACAATCATCACAGGTGCAGATATCAGGAGGTATCTGTGATTTTTTCTCCCCCGTTTTACTCTGCAGTATCGTAAAGTTGGAAAATCTTCGCTGGTCTGGTTTTCTTTCGATTTCTGTTATCGTTGCGATGCGCGGGAGCTCTTTTTTAAGGAGTTTTAGGAATCGGTTAACATCATGGTCGATGACGACTTCGACTTCTGAGCCTTTGTTGAGCACGTATCCTTTCAGACCGAGTTGTGTCGCTACGCGATAAATCGTTGGACGAAAACCAACACCTTGGACAACACCTTTGAAGATAAGTTTCATTGACCTCTCTCTGATTATTCAACAATTAGATCCTTTGAATACTTGTCTGTACCTGCTAGTAAAAACTCTTGGCTCATGCTCAGACAGTTTACCGGGCAGATATCATTACATTGGGAGCAGAAGGTGCACCTGGCTAGATAGATTTTGATTTTTTTCTCTTCAGGCTTAAACACGATCGCTTCTGAGGGGCACACGTTGAGGCACAGCTGACATCCAGTGCATTTCTCGCGGTCATACTGGATTTTCCCGCGGAACCGGTCCGGGGTTGCGACTGGCGGAGTCATTGTTGTTTTTTTCTGTTGTACGTCTGCTAGGTAGTGTGTGGTTGAGGAGGGGATATACTTCCTGGGGAACGTGTTGGTAAACGGTTTTTTTACCATCTGGGCGAGAACGCGAGGAAGCATGGTGAATTTCATGTCTGCAGCCTCCTTGTTTTTTCAATGCTCAGCTGATGCAGTTGTTCTTTGTCAAGCTGGTGTCGTGATGTATCTTGAATGATGGTGACCCGGTTTGTGCAGGACATGCACGGGTCTGTTGATGATGCCACAATCGGGATGTCTGCGATCTGTTGGCCAAGAAGCATAGGGATCCACGGCAGGATGTTGTTGTAGGTGGGGGCACGTACTTTCCAGAAATACGGTGCATCGTTTCCTGTAAGTTTCACATAATGAAACACCTCGCCTCGTGGTGCCTCCATTCGTCCGATTCCCTCACCAGTGACTTTCTTCAGATTTTCAAGGAGTTTCGCTATCTTTGGTTCTGCGACGATGGCACCTTGTGGCATACGATCCAGACACTGCTCGATGAGGTCAATGGACTGTGAAATTTCAAGGAGTCGGACAATGATGCGGTCGTACACGTCCCCATGAACTTCACCGGTGAGAACATCAGGGGTGATGTAGTCAAAGTCAAGGTCCCCGTACGCAAAATAGGGTTGATCGAGACGCACGTCTTTTCGTATGCCTGAGGCACGCGCGGTAGGCCCCACTGAACAGAGTCGTAACGCGTCATTTTTAGTTAACACGCCGCAGTTCTGACAGCGGAGTTTAAAGGTTTTATCATCAAGGATGATATGCCTGAGTTTTTCGACATTGGCTTTGAAATACTGTAATGTCTCCTTTATTTTAGGGATCATCTCTTCGGTGATGTCCCGTCGCACCCCACCTATCATGGTAATGCCTTTGGTAATACGGTTCCCTGTCAGATATTCGATGAGGTCCATGCCTTTTTCTCGTACCTGCCATGTTACATACAGCACCGTGTCAAACCCGATCTCATGCGCAGCGACGCCCGCCCAGAGGGTATGCGAACAAATCCTTTCTAGCTCAGCGTGAATAACGCGTAAATAATCTGCACGTTCAGGCACCTGGATGGATGCCGTGTGTTCAACTGCGAGTGCAAACGACATAGGATGACAATACGAGCAGATCCCGCAGATACGTTCAGCAAGATATAGTATTTGGATGGGGTTTCGTCTGGTTCCTGCCCATTCGATACCGCGATGGACATGCCCAAGACGGATGTTGACATCAACAATGCGTTCACCATCAATCTCAAACTCAAACATCACCGGTTCTTTGAGCGCGGGATGAATCGGGCCGATAGGAATCTCATAGGTGGTTTTTCCTGTGGTGCTCATGGGTCCCCCTCATGCAGGTTCCTTATAAGTTTCGCTGGTCCTGTCTCGTCTCGACGCCACGGGTACACCCCTGATGGGATGTCGTCAGCGATGAACACCCGGGTGTCTTTAGGTATCCCAAGGATTTTTACCCCAAGCATTTCTTGTTTTTCTTGCTCTGAGATTAATGCACCTGGGATGAGATCAGTGATGGTTTCTATACTAGGGTTTGCTTTTGGGAGCGCTACTTTCATATTCAGTGAAAGTTCTCGTGCTCGCTCCCCGTGATAGAGCGAGAAATGATAGATCAGCTCGATGGTGTCCCCAAGGTCGTAGCCTGAACTAACCGCAAAATGAGGGAACGCATCAAACGTGAAGAGGTGCTTAACTGCTTCTTTGAAAATGCTTTTATCCAGGGTCATCCAGAGAAAATTCGCCTCGGTTTTCATGACACCGTTTGTTCGTTTTTCAATACGGGTGTCTGTGATGTTGGCTGGGAAGGCGTCTTGGAAGGATTGGATGATCTGTTCCGGTGTTAACTGGTTTGGTTGGGTCATGACTTTGCCTCCAAGCTCTCCAGTTTCATCCATGCCTTGGTAACACCGTTGATGATGTTTTCCGGTCGTGGCGGACATCCTATAACATACACGTCAACAGGGATAATCTGATCAACGGGTCCGACAAGGTTGTAGGATTCGTAGAACACGTCTCCGGTGTTACCGCAGTTGCCGACACAGATCACTGCTTTAGGCTCCGGTATCTGTTCATAGGCGCGTCTTACTTTGTCTACCATCTGTCTGGTTACAGGGCCCGTGATCAATAAGACGTCTGCATGTCGTGGGGATCCGACTAGTTTCATGCCGAATCGCTCCATGTCGTACCGTGGGCAGAGTGCAGCGATGATTTCAATGTCGCAGCCGTTGCAGGAGCCTGAATTTATATGGTAGATCCAGAGAGCTTTTTTAAACGATTTTGAGAGACCCTTTGTCATAAAATGTTCCTCGTGACCGAATCAGGATAGAAGGTAATCTCCCTGACTATTAAAAATTTCTCTACTATCTCGAATTGTGCTATTCTTTTTTATAAAATCGTTTGTAAAACAATTTGGATGACAATCATGAGGACTATGAAGAATATTGAAAATAATACAACAAAAGCATTTTTTTGATTATCTTTACGTCTTCCATAGACAAATAGAGCTATGATACCAATAATTGGACATATAAAAAAGAAGAAAAACAATATCTCACCAAGCATCATTAAAAGATAGAAAAATACACCTGACGAGAAGAGCGCAAGAATAAAAAAAATACCGATGACAATACCGAACCATGTCATGGAACTTAAAGCATTAGCTTTTTTCTCATCAACAATTTTTTTTCCACGAGGTAGTTTTACGAAAGTTTGATCTATTTTTAATAAAAAGGATGCAATAAAAAATCCAATGACACTCATAAAGTTGCACAAACCCAATATCGCAAATTTGGCGAGGGATGGCTGTTGTTTTTGAAAGATTATGATTCCTGCTAAAACGCTTGCTAGACATGAACAAAAAATAAAAATAATGCAAGCAACAAGAATGATATTTTCTGTGATAAAACCAGAAATAATAGCTTTCGACGGAGCAGTATTTTCTATCCATAAATCTTGTGTTAAATCTTCTGCCTTCGACCGCAGGGTTATTTCTGTATATCTAATGTTTCCATCAATAGCATAATGAACTTCTACATTATCCTGAAGAGATAATGGAGTCACATAGCCGTGTATTTGTAGGTAAATCGGAATTTCTTTTTCTCCGTAAATACTGGTGAGTTTAAGTGGATAATACATTCTATTGGTTGGAAAACGGATAGTGATCCCAAGCATAAAAAACGGTTCACCATACATATAATAATAAGAGTGATCTTGGATTAATGCATTTTTTCTAAACTCTTGAACATCTGAAATCCATGAGACAACAAAGGAACAGTCTTTGCCAATATAGTCGTTCAGTATTGCAATTGTGTCATTCGTTAAACGAATATCTTTTTGACTCAGATATTGAGTCAGTGCATCGCTGCTATTTGTACCAACCAGTTCTGTTGTTAAACCCATTTTTTCTAGATGTTGATACACGGTCACATCTTCAATACCTCCAGGTGCTATCGCACCACTGATGTAAAAGTAGACAACAAGAAAAGGAGATAAATACGGCTGAGAGAGACAAAAGGTGAGTAAAAAAGAGTCAGATAAATATCCTTTAGCCACCGTATCCACATCTTTTCCTCTAAGAAATGAAATATTTTTTTGGATATCAATTGATATTTTTTCAGGAGCAGCTGGTACAGGGAATATCCAAAAAGCTTCGTCTGCTTGTAAACTACTATTTTTAACGTCAATTGCTATCGTTAAATCTTGAATTCCATTTTTATACTCTATTACTCCCATCTGTTTTTCTTCAGGTGCACTCATCCAACGGTCAACGGTTGGAATAAAAAAACCTCCATCACCAGAGATAACTGGACAGAGAGCTGGCAGGCAGAGCAACAATGGTAAAACTAGCATTATTCTTACTACATTTTTTTGTGGCATCCAATATTATGCAATCCGGTAAAATTTTATAAAATTATGGGTTGAATTCAATGTAGAGGAAAAATAGAATTTAACAGATCCTGGGAATAGGGTCACCTAGTGGTTTATGGATGATTCGCCGTCCACCAACCGTTGTTTTCATCACAACACCATGAACAGTGTGAGTTGCTTCTCCGATGATTGATGCGTGTCTTCCCAGCGGATGTTTTTTGAGAACCGAGAGAACGTCATCTGCTTTTTCTTTGACGACCCCGATGATGATTTTTCCTTCGTTGCCTATCTCTAGTGGGTCGATGCCGAGCAGGTCACAGGCGGATCGTACTCCTTCAGGAATAGGGATTGCGTCTTCATCAAGGATGATTCCTACACCGGATTTTTCAGCTAGCTCGCTTACGGTGTTAGCAAGTCCTCCTCTCGTAGGGTCTTTTGCAGACACGACTCCGCCCTCCGTGAGTATTTTTTGCATAAGGCCGTTGACTGGTGCGATATCTGACTTGATTTGGGTTTCAAAACCGTATCCCTCACGAAAAGAAAGAAGAGCTATCCCGTGTTGCCCCATGTCTCCAGAGACAATAAGCGTGTCTCCTTTTTTCAGGTTGGAATCAAGCAGCCAGCGTTGTTTGAACGCTCGGTACCGTCGTACTTCCTTGATGTTACGCTCAAGGGTTTTACTGCGTTTTCCGATGCCGCTTGTGTTTATCATGAACTCCTGTATCGCTCCTTTTTCCACGACTTTGGTGTCCCCGGTGATGATAGGGACCCCGGCTTTGTCTGCGGTTGTTCCCATGCTTTTCACGATGACCTCAAAGGTGTCTAGGGGGAATCCTTCTTCGATGATGAACCCAGCGGAGAGCGCAAGCGGGGTTGCTCCAAGCACAGAGACGTCGTTGATGGTCCCGCACACAGAAAGTGAGCCGATGTCGCCACCAGGAAAAACCAGGGGATGAACAGTATGTGAATCTGTAGAAAACACGATGTCGTCAATGACCGCGGCATCATCAAGATCTGCAAGGGAGACCTCTGCATTTCCCTGTTTTTTAAACGCGGTGAGGATATATTGTTTGATAAGCTGGTCCATGAGTTCTCCGCCAGCGCCCTGTGCAAGTGTTATCTTTTTTATCATGGTTCCCCCTGTTTGATTCTGCTTGTGAATGGTATGCGATGCAGAGGTTTTATTTATATTCTCTGTTGGTATGCTAGGGTTATATGTGGCAGGATATTCTTCTTTCGCTGATTAATTTTGGTTTTATTCTCACCGCTATTCCTGCGATACTGAAAAATTATCAGGTAAAGGAAGCAAAAAGCCAGTCGCTGCTCATGTATCTTGCCACCGCGATTCTGTTAACCGTGATGTCGATTGTGTTCCTCACTTTGAATCTGTTGCTCAGTGGTTTATCCACATTGGGAACTGGAATTATGTGGTATGTGTTATCGTTTCAGAAAATAATCTACTCTTCATAAAACGAGGATGAATGATGGCTGACTTAGTGGTGATGTGTATCGGGAACCGGGATGGTGGTGATGATGGAATCGGTCCTTATATCGCGGAGAGGCTGGGAAAAGATCACCATGATTTTGTGGTGCTTGATGGTGGGATCTCCCCGGAGAATTATACGTCGGTGGTGAAACGGTACCATCCGGAAACATTGATACTTGTGGATGCGGCAGACATGGGGCTGCCTGCTGGTGAGATACGGGTTGTTCCGGAAGAAAAAATAGGGACGATGCATCTCAGTACCCATGGTATTTCTCTTGCTTTGCTTATTGAGTTTCTAAAAAAAGACATCAAAGAAATAGTGGTTATAGGGATTCAGCCGAAGAAGATGTCAGGGCCTTTGAGTGTTCGTGTGCGTAAAAGCGGGGAGTATCTTATTGATGTACTAAAGAAGAAGAGCTTTAGGGAGATTCCTGTGCTTTAGTACGGATATTTTTTGCCTAACACTTCTGTTGATGATAATGCTGCAACTGCTCCCTTAGCACAAGCGGTCACTACTTGTCGTAATCCTCCGGTGATGTCGCCTGCGGCGTAAACGCCTTTGATGTTTGTTCTCTGCTGGGAATCAACCATAATGTATCCGTGTTCATCGAGGTGTACTCCAAGGTGTTTGGCAAGGCTGTTCTGTGGTGTTTCACCAATGGAGACGAACACGCCATCAACAGCAAGCTTTGAAGGTGTGCCCGTGCCAACGTCTTTGAGGTGTATCGCCTGGACGGTGTCTGTCCCGGTGATGGTGTTGATTTCTTTGTTTAACAAGATGTGTATGTGTTTAGCTCGTGCTTCTTGTTCATAGATGTTTTCTGCGCGGAGTTGTTCCCGTCTGTGTATCAATGTGACTTCGGTGCAGCCTATTTGTTTAAGAAAGATTGCTTCCATGAGCGCGGTGTTTCCACCGCCAATGACCGCAACCTTTTTTCCTTTGAAGAAGAAACCGTCACAGGTGGCACAATACGAAACACCCTTTCCTTGGAACTCTTGTTCACTGGGGATGCCAAGTGTCTTGTGCTCGGTGCCGGTGCAGAGAAGAACCGCACCTACGATGTATTTTGTTTTTGTGGTTTCAATGGTAAAGGTTTTTCCAGAAGGAGCAATGGTTTTGACTTCTTCGAAGTAGTGAATGTCAGCGTATTTGCTGGCATGATGTTTCATTTTTTCCATAAGTTCAGCGCCAGAGATTGTTTCGAATCCAGCGTAGTTTTCTATCTTTGGTGAGAGGACTGCTCTGCCGCCGCCGTCTCCTCGCTCAAACATGACGATTTTAATCCCGGCGCGTACCGCATATATCGCTGCCGAGTATCCTGCAGGGCCTGCGCCGATGATTGCTAACTCGTAATCCATATGTATCCTCAACAAGTATGTACTATTAATTTTTTTAAAGTCCTCTCATCGCACACTTTTTGAAAAAAGGTTTAATCTCCGCTACAGTCTCCAAGAGATAACTTTTTGGGTACGGAACGGTATTTTCTAATTTGGATGAGACCAACGGTGGTATAGTTTTAAATTGTTGAAGAAAGTATTTCTCTGCTCCATCTAACCATTGTGCTATTTCAACAATATCCTCTTTTTTCAAAAGACCAGGAACAAACGTTGTTTTAAACTCGTACGCAGGCGCCTTACGCTTAATCAGACCAATCGATTCCTCAATCTTAGAAAGATCAACCTCCACCCCGGCAAGCGTTTGATATTTGCTTTTTGGTGCTTTCACATCCATGGCCACATAATCAACAAGTTTTTTTTCAAGAAGCTCACGAAGTTTTTCTGGAAAGGACCCATTCGTATCAACCTTCACCAGGTACCCAAGGTTTTTGATCTTCTCAATAAAACTTGTAATATCGTCGTGAAGGAGTGGTTCCCCACCAGAGATCACCACTGCCTCCAGCATTCCTTTTCTTTTAGAAAGAAATGAGAGAATCTCCTCTTCAGGAAACCCCTCTCCGTTTCCTAATACAAGGTTTTTGTTATAGCAGAACGGACAGCGAAAATTACACCCTTGCGTCCAGATGATCGCACTGATGCAGTCAGGATAATCGAGGAGTGATGTTTTCTGAAAGCCACCTATCTTCATGCGGTACCAAGAACCTTTTCTGCCAGATCAAAGGTTTTTCGATCAACAAACTCTTGTTGTTTACCACGGTTCCATTGATTCACAGGACGTAAGTAGCCAACAACTCTAGAGTAAACCTCACAAGCAGTGACTTTATTCTGACTTGCACAAGTTGGACATGTCTCATGTTCACCAGGAATATAACCATGATCAGGACAGACACTAAAAGTTGGAGTAAGCGTGTAATAAGGTAAATGATAATTCTCAGCAACTTTACGAACTAACTTCTTAGCGGCACCTACAGATGGTTCTTCTCCAAGGAAGATATGTAACACGGTTCCACCAGTATACTTAGACTGCAAAGAATCCTGTAACTCTAAAGCCTCAAAAACATCAGAGGTAAAACCAACAGGTAGTTGCGTAGAATTCGTATAATACGGCTCTACCCCTCTACCACCATTGCCGCCGTTATATTTCTCCTGATTATAAATTCTTATATCAGGGTACTGTACTTTGTCAATCCTGGGCAGGCGATAGCTTGTCCCTTCTCCGGGAGTACCTTCAAGATTAAAAATATTGCCAGTTTCTTCCTGGAAATCAGCCATTTTATCACGCATATGATCCAGGACTTTTTCAGCAAACTGTTTACCTTCGTTCTCACCAATATTTTTATTCATAAAATTAAGCAAAGCATCATTCATACCAATCAAACCAATGGTGGAAAAATGATTCTTCCAATACTCACCAAACGTTTTTTTAACATCACCAAGATAGAAACGCGAATAGGGATGTAAACCACTAGAAGTTAGGTTTTCAATAAGCTCTCTTTTTATTTCAAGGCTTTGTTTAGCAAGCTCCATAAGATTGTCCAGTCTCTCTAAAAAGTCATTATCGTCTTTTGCAAGGTACCCAATCTGAGGCATATTAATGGTAACGACGCCCACACTTCCAGTTTTTGGGTTTGCACCAAATAAACCTCCGCCACGTTTTCTAAGTTCTCTATTTGAAATACGAAGCCGGCAACACATCGATCTCACATCATCAGGTTTCATATCGCTGTTAATAAAATTAGAAAAATATGGGGCGCCATACCTTGCCGTCATCTTAAATATAGGATCTAAACAGTCATTATTCCAGTTGAAATCCTTAGTGATGTTATACGTTGGAATTGGGAACGAAAACGGCCGTCCTTTTGCGTCACCCTCATACATGATTTCAGCAAAAGATTTATTTATCATGTCCATTTCATCAACGAAATCACTATAGTTGTCATCTTTTAACTCCCCACCAATAATGACAGGTTCATCAGTCATATAGCTAGGGATAGTAAGATCAAGTGTGATGTTTGTAAAGGGTGAATTATGATAAAAGATCAAACCAGTTCCACCAACAAAATTTTCTTCTCCATTTTTAATATCAACAGAAATATCGTACTCCCACCCCCAATTATTTTTATAATCATTTATTTCATAGACGGGAACTCCAGCTGTTTCTTGAATGATTATATCAAGTTTTTTTCTAGGATTCTTATAAATAAGCAGCGTTCCCGCTCTCCCTTTACTTTTAGGAATGACTCTAACCCGCCATTTGTTAGCAATGCTTAACATCGATATTGCAGTGAGAAGTTTATCGGACATTGAAGAATATAATATTCTTCTCGATTTAGTATCAACATATCCGTCGCCCTTAAAAAGAGTCTCCAGGAAAATATTTCTATACTCTGTATTGAGATCAAATATGAAAGATGGGATTGTTTTTTCTTTCGATGTTGCACCAGCCAGGTAAGGTAATAAATAAGTATACAACCCACTCATTTTCATGTTTAAAATTATTGTATTTGTTTTACTTTGGGTTTTAGTACTATATCCTCTGGTTTCCTCCATGGTAACATTAATTCCTAATGATTTTGCAATAGCAAGTATTTCTTTACTCTTAGTTTTTTCCTGAGAGATAACAACCCCTGAATGTGAAGCTTTTCCTTCGGTGATAAACCATGCTGTCAGTTTGACGAAATTCTTCAGTTTTTCTTTACTTAGAAATCTCTCATAAAGGTTGTTGTTATAGGGTTTTATGTATATTTTTGCATCTTCTCTGATTTTATCTGAATATTTAATATACGTTTCAAAAGTAACAACGTTGTTCCTAAAACCTTCATATAAAGTAGATTTATCAGTTCTTCCATTTTTGTAAAGAAATTCTTTTAATGAACCATATAATTTACTAATTTTTTCCTTGATTAGTGGTACATCCTCCGCTTGGATAAATATTCGTCTTTTTATTTTTTCAGGTAGCTCTTCTATCAAATCAAATAAATCAATTTTCTCGTTATCACCAAACATATTTTGTTTAAGTGTGTTTACTGCCAGGATATGGTTTTTTCCGTTCAGTGTTGAATTAGGTTTAACACATTCTAATTCTTTTGCCATCACTGGTTTTATAGTATTGCTATTACTTTTAAAGAGTGAATGAGCAGGTGAAACTTTTATGTCACCAGAACCAGTTCTAATTCTTTTAAATCCATCGTTTTTAACCCTATGTTTAATTAATGCTTTTACAGGACGCCATTGGATCTCTCCTTTTTTATTAAAGCTGATTACTTCATATTTGTCATTTGGTATAATCGCAAATGAATCTTTCGACGGATTACCGTAGCCATCCACGTTGTTTATTATTGATTTTCTGTTTTCTCCAAAGTTTTCTTCAATGAGTTTTCCTATTAATTCGACTTTAATTTTTCCATTTTTTCTAAAAATAATGGGTTCATCATGAGCCAATGATTGGAATCCTACCCTTGTTGGGACGTTCATGTTGAAGAGGAATTGCTGCATTTCTTGTTTGATGTCTTTATATTGTAATCCATCGTATCGTATGAATGGTGCTAATAGACTATCGAAGTTAGAGAGTGCTTGTGCACCAGCAGCTTCTCCTTGCAGTGTATAGAGATAGTTAACAACTTGCATGAGTGCTGTGCTAAAGTGTTTTGCGGGTTTGCTTTCTATTTTTCCTGACACTCCTCTGAAGCCAAGTAAGAGTATGTCTTTTAAATCCCACCCTACACAATAACTACCGAGTGTGCCAAGATCGTGAATGTGATATGATCCTTTTGTGTGCGCTTCTCCTATTTCTGGAGGATATATTTTATTTAACCAGTAATGGCTGATGATGCTTTCTGTGGCATACACGTTTAATCCCTGAAGTGAATAGGCCATGTTGCTATTTTCATTCACTTTCCAATCCATCATACTGAGATATCCATCAACCACATCGATGTCTTTGAGGAGCCCACCTAGCTCCCGCATATCCTGATGCTGTTTCCGATATAAAATGAAGGCTTTCGCGGTCTTGGCATGACCAGACTCGATAATGACTTTTTCGACAATGTCTTGGACTTGCTCAACCGTGGGTATTTCACCGCGTTTCAACTCTTTTTCCAGGTTTGCCATGACTTTATCGGTGAGCTCCGCTGCTTTCTTGTAATCCTTGCCACCAACTGCTTGCGCTGCTTTCCAGATTGCTTCCGTGATTTTTACCGGGTTGAAGTCAACAATTTTTCCGTCTCGTTTCTTTATCTTTCGTATCATGGATGCTCCCTCCTCTTATTTCTCGATTAAGTTTTTAACCTCTTTTTCGAAGGATTCCACATCGGTGAACTGACGGTACACGGACGCAAACCTGATGTAGGCGACGTGATCGACTGCTTTGAGTGCATCCATGACGTACTCACCAATGATGGATGTTTCAATTTCTTCTTTTCCTGCTCGTCTGATTTTTTCTTCGATGCTGTCCAGCATTTCTTCGATTTTTTCTTGGCTTATCGGTCGTTTCTCAAGTGCTTTGTTTATACCGTTTTTGATTTTAAAGCGGTCAAATTTTTCTCGTCTGCCGTCTTTTTTAATGACGTAGAGCGGTGACATTTCAATAGCTTCGTAGGTAGTGAAACGTTTGTTGCAGTTGAGGCATTCGCGTCTCCTCCGGATGGTGTAACTCCCGGTGTCCCTAGAGTCGGTAACCTTCGTTTCAATATGGCTGCAATACGGACAGTTCATCTCATACACCAGATACAATATATTGTAGTATGGAAATAATCATCTACAGGATGTTGTATATTACGCATCTTTTTAAGCGTTTGCATTTCACCAAAAAAACACGGTTTTCCACAGACCGATTTATTAACCCAAAACCCACGTGAAATGTTAGAGCTTGACGCTCTTTGCATACGTGATTGCGTGCGCTACAAGCGCCTCAACATCGATGTGTTGTTCCTCTTCTAGGATCTGTTCAAGTCGTGCCCTGGTCGACGGCTTGGTAGGAACCGCACCACAACCATCGGCAGGCGCAATCGACAACTCAAAAGTCCCTATCTTTTTTGCAATCTGAATCGTATCTTCCTTATCAAACCCGATCAACGGACGAAGAATCGGGATACGTACAGCTTGCTCAACAACCCGAAGGTTCTGCAGCGTCTGCGATGCAACCTGCCCCATAGAATCACCCATGATGACAGCATCCGCATGCTCTTTTTTTGCGATTGCCTCAGCGTAGCGCAGCATCATTCTCTTACACACCACACAGGTGAACTTACGGTTCGCCTGTTGTTGATAGGAACATAATGTTTCTCCATGCGGCACGAGATACGCTGTTATCTTCGCGGGAACCAAGGTTTTTAGAAATTTAGCAAGAGCCACAAACTTTTGTATCTCCCGCTCATCGGTAAACGGTCGATTGTCTGCATGAACCAAGATGATTTCCTCTGCTTTGTTCGATAGAAGATACACTGCAACTGGGGAGTCAATACCACTGGATACTAAGCCGACAAACTTCATGCGGTCTCATCTTCAACATACGCTAGATACTCTTTCAGTCCCCCGACAGGAGGAAACACGATGATGTCTGGTACCTCATAGGGGTGTAACTCACGGATTTTCTGTATCGTGTGCTCCACGTTGCGCTCCGTGGTTTTCGCAAGGAGCACGCATTCACTGCCTTCTTCGATTTTGCCTTGCCAGCGATATATAGAATCAACCTTTGGAATGATATTGACGCAGGCGACAAGTTTTTCTTTGACGAGCGCTCGAGCGATTTTACGTGCATCCTCAAGAGTGCCTACCGTTGAATACACAACAGAAACCATACGTCTACCTATCTCATCCATGATTTTAAGATTTTGTGTTGACCGGGTAAGGCTTCATCTGAAGAGCAGAAGCGACCTTAGCAATGTCTTCAAAGGAGCCATGAAACAGATGACTACGACAGGAGCAATCACTGCACCCAAATCCTGGGATTGCTGAAAGGCGGTGTTCTAATGTTTGTGCAATGATGCATTCTTCCCGCTCCTGATGTTCCTTGTAAAAAATGGCAACAAGGGGTGCATGGCTGAGCAGATAATCAATATGCCAGTGGATCTTTTTTTGTTTCCTGAGATGTCGTTGGATCCGTTGATCAAGACCATTGAGCGCAGAGCCGACATAGACGTAATATCCTTGGTCAAAGGCGATGGTGCCTTGTTTCCCCACAGGAATAGCTGTATTCTTTGGAAGATGCATAAGGAGGAGATATGCACCGTTCATCAGAAGGATATGGGCATAGATTCTTATAAGACTATTACGGTTTCCTCCTCCGATGGCAATACATCATCCGAAATTTGTGACGATCAGTTCGCTAGACGACGCACGAAAAGAAATCAAGGCAATAGGTAGTGACCCGAAAAGCATTGATATCATGGCGCCTAAAGCAATCTGTAAAGTCATCCGACTTGAAAACGTGATGCTCCAGGATGCAATTATCATCAAACAGGATATGCTGTCTCTTGGGGGAGAGGTCGCCATCCCAAAGGATGCTTTTGAGTTAAAAGAACGACAAGCAACAATACTAGCGATGGGAACTGTCAAACAACTACAGGAACTGGTGAATAAGCTGCAGCGGCATTATCCTCGTATTCAAGCAATTTCTCAGGAACTGTCTGTGCTACTAATGGAGATACGGTAAAATATTCTCGGCAAACCCCTGAAATCCTACCTGAATACCAACAAAGACCGCTGCTGATTCATACCCATCAGGAACAAACCTGAGATGATGGAATCCTTTCTTCTGATAGAAAAACAGCATATCATTACCCGAGATGAATATGAAAGGTTGCTTAAAGCGTGTGAAGGAGACGTCGAATACCAAGCATTGATTGAAACCCTGTATTGGTATGGATGTCGGATTTCAGAGTTGCTATCGATGCCTTTGGCTGGAGTAGCAACAAACGAGGTCGGTGTTGAGAGCACAAAAACAACCATCAACAACAAAAAGGGGCTGGTCCACCTTCAAAGAGATAGTTGATGAGGTACACGAGGTCACACACGTCAACAATGCCGTCACCGTTCGCGTCGCCGACACACAACTGTGGTTTGGGTTCGGGACCGCCGATGAACAGGTAATTTATCAGATAGACGACATCTCCTACATCTATGGTTCCATCAGCATTCGTATCGCCGCAGATAGGAAGGCATGGATGCATATATGGATATAAATCCAGAACGATACCCGAGCCACTTTCCCCATGCGTTATGTATGTGTAAGGTGTGTCACTGAACCCATCTCCATCTGCGTCTACACCAGTGTAGGTATCCCAATAATTTCCAACGTATTTTCTTTCTGGAAAAGAATATCCATTCCAAGTAGTGCTCCAATAATTGATATCGGAGGCATGTATCATGTTCCTAATGAAATTGTTGTCATAGATGTCATTAGCGTGCTGCTCTGAAATTATGATAACACCGACTTGGTTGTTTGTTATTGTATTTCCTTTAATAAGGTTATATCCACTTGAGATGATAATGCCGTGGTTATTATTACGAATTTTATTATTGATTACAATATTATTATCACTATATAGAGAGAGTCCTTCTTGTCCATTATTAAATATTATATTTTGCATAATCGTATTGTTAACAGAATCGACAGAGATACCGCAATGTATAGCGTTTTGTATGGTAAAACCAGAAATAGTAACGCCTTTTGCTGTTATTTCTACTGCAGTGGATAAACCAATGCTGTCAATAAATGTTTTTAATTCTCCCTGACCTTTTAAGGTAATAGTCTTGTTGATTGTGAGATGTTCTCGATAGGTACCGGGATAGACAATAATAGTATCACCATTAGCAGCCGCGTTGATGGCATCTTGTATATATGAATAATTTCCTCCGCCACTACCACCAACATAGAATATTGAGCCGGGGTCCTTCACGATTTCTATTGTAATTCCATCGATGTCTCCTGCGATATAGTTATAGGGGTTGTCACCGACAGAGGCGTAGACCATTACAGTATTCCATGCCATTCCTTCAGTATATGCCCAACCACAAAATTCTTTCATAACAATAGTATCGAAGGTAATTACAAGCTCTGTTCCTGGCGGAGTTTCAATGTTTTCCCAATATAAACTATCACCCCAATGTCCTTGACCCGGGGTGTATTGATCTGGAAGAATACTTGCGCTACCATTTACATAGGAAAGTTCTGGTGTTTCTTCATCAATTATCGCCAGATGTAGTAACTGGCTACCAACGGTTTTGACAGAGATTTTTATATTTAGTATATCACCAACTCGGGCCGTAACTTGTTTTTGCCATTGGATCGAATTTGGATATTTTACAGATTTATTCACAAAGATTGTCGAATCAGTTGGCAATTGAATGTAAGTTCGTGTAGAATCATAGGTGATATTGCTCCCTGAATCTGTGGCAACGACTGCGACATTATACGTTTGATTCTTATTGCCAAAATATTCTGCATACCCGCCTGTTCCACCGCTTCCATCTCCTCGATAAAAATACCAGTCATAGGGAGGTTCACCACCGGAGGTGTACCCATTAAAATAGAAACGTTCTCCAAAATATCCTGAATAGGGTCCATTGATCTCTACTTCTAAAGCATTATTTCCAACTATGACAGTTGCTTCATCATAATCCCAACCATAACATCCACCATTCAGCATATAGGCTTTGTACTCCATTCTGTTTGTATAAATACCATTCAACGTTGTTTGTGCATCAAACTCGATAGTTAAATTGTCATTCGGTTGAAACCATGAAATATTCCAGCGAATTTCATTACCATGAATATACGATGGTTCAATTGTCTCATTTCCAATATAAATAAGACTTGCCGGAAGGAAATCAGTAATTTCAAGAGGAGCAACAACTACCGTTCCAGCATTATAAGCATATATTCTAAATCGTATTATTTCATTCTTTGATGCATTGGTTGTTTTTCCCCAGGAGCCATTTTCGCATCGTACAGTTTTTTCAGCAATGGTACCTATCATACTTTCGGAAGTTACCGTAAGGAAAACTCTGAATATCCCATCACCGCCGTTAGAAAGAAGCTGGATGTCATAGGTATATTGTCCGGGTGATAAACCTAGAGTAGATGCATTTACAACAACTTCAACAGGATCACCAGTTGATTCAATGTAATTCTGAGAAACTGTAAGCCATGGACATGACTCAAGAATTTGGCATGTCAATAGACCGTCACCGCTATTCCATATGGAAAAAGAGGTGAACACGTATTGTCCATATATTCCATTACTAGATATTGTTCCAAAGTCATGAGACTGCGGAGAAAATGCTAATTCCGGTCCAGGATTTATTGCGGTTATTCTAGGCACTAAAAATGTTATTGTGATTATTGTAACAATAATTGCCTTCAATATTTTTATTCTTCTTTGGATTTCTTGCATAATATTCCTTCCCAGAGACATAATTATATAATAAACATACATATATTAATATTTTTCTACAAAATTGGAGAGACTGTTAACTAAAGGGATTAACCATTCATTTTTCTTCTGATAATTCATGCCGAAAAGGTGCTAAGTTGACACCGTCTGGGAAAGGGTGATCACATACGCTTCCTTATTATCATAAATATCGTTTGTAAAATATATGATGAATCATTTGTTTTGATACTCCCAAAAAAGACATTAACTCATAGATGATTCTAGGTTGGAGGCCTTATGGAGAACCCGGTGTGTCCCCTTGATTTTAGGTATGGGCGAAAAGAGATAAAAGACGTTTTTGGTGAAACCAGTAAGTTGCAGTATCTCTTGGATGTTGAGGCTGCACTTGCACAGGCGCATGCTGTGGTGGGAAATATCTCTAAAAAGGCTGCCGATGAGATTTCAAAGAAAGCCTCGGTAAAGTATGTGACCGCAAAACGGGTCAATGAAATTGAGAAGGAAACCAGACATGACATTATGGCGGTCACGAAAGCCCTCAGCGAGGTGTGCGGTGGTGATGCTGGCAAGTATGTGCATCTTGGCGCGACGAGTTATGATATTGTTGATACCGCGAATGCATTGCAGTTTGCCAAAGCAACTGATCTGATAAAGGGACAGATAAAAGAGCTTCGGGTAACCTTGGTTGGTCTTGCGAAGGAATATAAGAACACGATCATGGCAGGGCGGACCCATGGACAGTTCTCCATTCCTATCACGTTTGGCCTGAAAATGGCGGTCTATGCGATGGAGGTGGACCGTCATCTGGAGCGGCTGCATGAATGTACATCCCGGGTGCTTGTAGGAAAAATGTCTGGCGCGGTTGGCTCCGGTGCTGCAATGGGGAAGCATGCGTTGAAAATCCAGGAGCTGGTCATGGCTGACCTGAAACTCGGTACCGAGGAGGCAGCAACGCAGATTATTGGTCGTGACCGGTACATCGAACTCCTCTCAGTATTGTCTAATATTGCGAGCAGTATGGAGAAGTTTGCTACCGAAATCCGGAATCTACAACGAAGTGAAATCGGGGAGGTCTCTGAATCATTTGAAGCAAAAAAACAGGTTGGATCCTCAACTATGCCGCAGAAGCGAAATCCGATTCTCTGTGAGCAGGTCTGCGGGCTTTCCCGTGTCATTCGAAGTTTTATTATTCCAGCGTATGAGAACGCGATCCAGTGGCATGAGCGGGACTTGTGCAACTCGTCCTCAGAGCGGTTTATCCTGCCGCACTCGTTGATCATGACAGACTGGGTTGTTTTCCAGATGAACAACGTGTTTAGGAACTTGCATGTTGACCCGGAGCGGATGCGTGAGAACCTGGAGAAATCCAAGGGATTGCCCATGGCTGAAGCAGTCATGACCAAACTCGTAGAGAAAGGCATGGGTCGTGGTGAGGCGCATGAACTGGTTCGAACATGCTCGATGAAAGCAGTCAAAGAAGAGCAGCATTTACTTACGGTGTTACTTGAAAACCCGAAAATTACAAAAATATTGAAGAAGAAAGAACTGGAAGACACCATGAACCCGAGGAATTATCTTGGCGTCTCTGATAAGATTGTTGATTCTGTCATCAAGCGATTAACACGGTAAAACAAGTACCGTATTCGATGGGCAATATCGAAGAAAATAGTTGTTACTATCCATCAAACTTCTTAGAGTAAAGACGAGGAGTGAGACGGTTTTTTAAGAGTGAAGAAGAACAGCTGTACCCCTTCTGCATTGACGGGGAGAGAAGAAACCCCCTCATCGCAGGTCATTGTCGCCTTTATCTCTATATATCCAAATCCTACAAATAGTCCAGGTCCTATCGTTGTTTCTTCGTCTGTTGAAATGCTTGATAGTACTCCCCTCTTGCTTATATTAATACGACTCATGACTCCACCTTGCACGGTGATCGAATAATTCACATTGGTTGCAGCGAGATCCCCGGTATTTTTAATTTTGAGTTTTATTCCAAAACCACCTTTGATCGTTACATCTAAAACTGGTGAAGCAATATGAACAGTAAGTGAGTCTGACCAGGGGCTGAACACACCATGTTCATCTTTTGCTCTGACTTTTATTTGAAAGCCTCCTTTGTTAGTCCATCGATGTTTTATGTTTACCTTCTGACCTGACGTATAGGGACCGATTCCCAAGATTTCACCATCGCCCCAGTCAACGAGATAGGATACGTCGTCTTCATCGGGATCGGTGGTTGAAGTTTGATACATATATTGTTGATTTATTATTCCTGATGTTGTTCCGTTCGGTGTCGCTGGTTTTTCAGGTGGTTGTGATGATTTTTCACGGATTATGAGGGAAGGATCCCCAAAGGGTTGCCATTCTTCAATTGTTTTATAATCCAATGAAAACATATCTGCATAAATATAGAGGGAGATCATCTTCCCCCATATCTCACCAAAGGTGATGGCGGTCTCATTATGGTACGCCTGAAACATGTTTAGCGCTAATCCGTTCGCCAAACCCATGGTTGTCCAGGAACCGAGATATCCCCATGCAAGTGCGGTGGCACCGAAGGACCCGATACCTCCGCCATTCGGATTTGAAAGAAACGACCAACTAAAACAATTTGGAGTTGTATCGTAGCGACCACAGGAACAGGCAGAAAGGAACACGATAGAGAGTTTGTTTTCATTCGTCAAAGCATTGACATACCAGTTTCCGTATGAACCTGGGTATGGAATCCATCTATTACTATTATGCGGGTGTGTGGCAAACGAATATTCATTTCCATGCCCTGAGAAAAGGACAAAACCTGTACCTTCGTTGATCACATCGTTGATCTTTTGAGCCCCGGAGGGATCGTAGCTGGTAAGATTACCGTTTGATGCCCAGAGGTTCTTCGGCGTGAACCCGCTCATAATATTAATCGCTGCTTGACATGTATATTCGCCTTCGTCGATGTTCTTGTTATCACCGGGAAAAGTATCTCCTCCAATCGTGGTAAAATTGGTGAACCAATCTTGTGCATATGCTTCGTTTGTCTCATAGGTAATAATCTTGTTTACACAGGTCGTAACCTCATTTGTATTGGTGCAGGCTAGTCTTCCGAGATAGACGTCTGGATAGAGATCGATTTGGTCTGTGAGAGGTGGATCCCCCCATTCATATTCTCCAAAAATATTGTTACCATTGGTATCCCAACTCGAAAAGTTCCCCTGTTCATCATAGATATCAGCGTAATATAAATCACTTATAAAGATACCGTCATCAGATGGGTAGTAGACATGGCTTAGTCTCGTAGGAAATTTCGTAGAGCCTCCCACTAACAGGACGTAGCTTGTTCCCCATTGTTCAACCGCTCTTTTTATGAAGTATTTGATTTCCTCCTGATTATCTCTTCCTGCTGCTGGGAAATACGTACCATTATAGATTTCATCAAGGGTGACCATTTTGGTTGAAAAAACTCTGCTATTTTTATGTTCGATGAGTGGCCTAAGTTCATTACGAAACTCCGTTGGTGTGAGAACGAGTAACCGGTAATCTTCGTTACATTCATTTGACTGTCGCGATTCTTTATAGGTGATGAGCACATCGAAAGAATCAGACCATTCAACCTGTTTTTCTGATGGATGATACTGGACTGGAAAGAGTTGTACTTTGAGAATAACACCCCGTTCATTATCACGTATCAACCCTGTTCCAACATCATAGTCATACCAAATATTTACCGCAGTAGGGTTACCATTTTGTTGATTATTTTTCTGTGAAACGGTGTCATCAATGGGAACAGGATATGGTGTTCTCATTAATTCCTTCGTGAGTGATTGCCTATGAATATTCTCTGGAGTACAGACAACACTCTTTATTCTGGTACCAAAGGGGAACGTCAATGTCTCAATCCTGGTTGGTACCATGTAGAAACCTGGTCTCATAAAAACAGAATTTGCTCCCTCTACATTTATCATCAGTGAGTCGTTTGATTCTTGTACTGAAAAGTGTGAAAAAGATACCGAGAATGCTTTTGTTTTTTCAGTTGGTGTCGCAACTGCCCATGGTCCGCTTCCTATCAGTAGGATGAGAATTATTATAGGTATTATTTTCTTCATATTTCCTCTTATTATAAAACTATGTAAAGACTACCTATATAAATATATTTATTATAAATTTTTTCTTACTTTATAAATAACTACAAAGATTTGATATCGAAATCGCAATAAACACCATGTCCCATTCATCTTCTTATATGGATAAGCTACAACTCCTGACGATAAATGCTGAAGAAATTATTACCATCGAGGAACTCAAAACTGTTTTAGACAAATCAAAACCCCGAGCCTATATCGGTTTTGAACCGTCAGGGACCGTTCATCTTGGGTGGAAAATCTGTACAAATAAAATAAATGATTTTCTTAAGTGTGGTTTTAATTTTACTATTTTGCTTGCTGATTGGCATGCGTACATTAACGATAAACTCGGTGGTGATCTTGAGAAGATTAAACTCTGTGGTAGATACATGGAGGACTGCTTTGCCGCGATGGGTGTAGACACCAGCAAAGTCCGGTTTGTGTACGCAAGTGATTACGTTAACGACTCAAAGTATTGGGAGCTGGTGTTGAAGACCGCAAAGGCGACCTCGGTTGCCCGGGTGAAACGCGCAATGGACATCATGGGTCGGGCTGAAGACGAGGCAGACAAAGATTTGTCAAAATTATTTTATCCTGCGATGCAGGTATCAGATATCTTCTACCTTGATCTTGATGTTGCTTATGGCGGTATGGATCAACGTCATGCGCATATGCTTGCTCGTGATGTTGCAAAAAAGATTGGTAAAAAACCACCTGTTGCGATTCATACCCCGCTGTTGACTGGGTTGCAGGCTGGTGGACGTATGAATCCGATTGAGGCAAAAATGAGTAAGAGCAAACCTGATTCGATGATCTCGATTCATGACAACCTTGATGTAGTGAAGAAGAAAATGAGTAAGGCGTTCTGCCCGGAAAAACAGAGAGAGGGGAACCCTGTTCTAGAGATTTGTAAGTATGTGATCTTACCCGATTTAGATGGAAAACCATTTTTGATCGAACGACCGGAGAAGTTTGGTGGGAATCTTGAGTTTGTAACGTATCAGGATTTGGAACAAGCATTCCTTTCTGGTCTTCATCCCCTTGATTTGAAGAATGCTACTGCAAATCACATCAATACGATTCTAGAGCCTGTTCGTTCGTACTTTGAGAAGCATCCAGAGAATTATAACAAAATGAAAGCAGCGGGAATCATACAATAAATAGATTTCTTTTACATTGCTTTTTAAAAAAGATTTAAATGATGCTTTTATGATTAATGAATAATGGTATTAATCCTCTTTCCATTCCATCTTTTTCTTATTGATTTAATGATACTTGTTGGAGGTATTCTTCTATTTGGTGTTGGATTTTACGTATATAAAAAAAAGCAATTAATAGAAGATACTCCAACATCAAAGATCAGATCACTGGCAATGGGACTCGTTGAACTCTTTGGCCAGGTCATACCGATACCGGAACGGTTGTTTAAAAGCCCATTTACTGAAAAAGATTGTGTGTACTATCAATTTACCGTAGAGGAATATGTAAGTAGCGGAAAAAGTTCTCACTGGGAAACGATTAAAAAAGGAGAGAAGAGAATCTTGTTTTATCTCAAGGATGACACCGGCATGGTACTGGTTGATCCAACTGGTGCATCAATTGAAGCGACAAGAGATTTTGATTGTGAATCAGGCCACGGAAGAGACCCTCCTGAGTCAGTGGTACGGTTCCTTACTGCAAACAATATAGCATATGAAGGGTTTTTCGGAGCAAATAAAACCATGCGATATCGAGAAAATATTATTGTTCCCAATCAAAACTTATACATCATGGGTACTGCTGATGAAAACCCTTTTGCTAATGACCCAGGGGCGAACCAAGGGCTACCGTATACCATTATTAGAAAGGGTGCTCAAGAGAAGATGTTTTTTATTTCTGATAAAAAAGAACGAGATATTTTACGGGAATTTAATATGAAAATAGTTGGTGCAATCGTGCTAGGGTTGTTATTATTTATCCTGGGACTTCTTATGATGTATTTTGAAGGGATTATATAAAAAGAGAGAGGAGAAAAAACTATGAATAGTGGCGTTGGAATCATTATTTTAACAATCATAGGACTTATCATTATCGGATTGTTTGTCTATTTTATTTACATCTTTAACGGTCTTGTTCGTTTGAAAAACAATATCAGAAAATCCTGGGCGAATATCGATGTGCTTTTGAAACAGCGTTCTGATGAAGTCCCGAACCTGGTCACGACCGTGAAAGGATATATGGAACATGAACGAGGAACATTGGAAGCGTTAACGAAAGCTCGTACTGATGTGTTGCAAGCACAAACGCTTTCAAGAAAAGCAGCCTCAGATAATATCATTACTGAAGCGCTTAAAACAATTTTTGCTGTTGCTGAAAATTATCCAAATTTAAAAGCAAATGAGAATTTTTTGAAGTTACAGCTGCGGATTACCGGTATTGAAGATGAGCTTGCTGACCGTCGTGAGTTCTACAACGATAGCGTCAATATTTACAACATCAGGATTCATTCATTTCCTGACCTTTTCGTCGCACGGCTCATGAAGTATAGTGAAGAACAACTGTTCAAAGCATCAGAAGAAGACAAAGCTGTTGTTCAGGTGAGCATGAAAAAATAAAAAAGGGGAAAAACAGGAAACATCCTGTTCTTTTTTTTAAGGAGTATTAGGCTCCTGGAACGTACGGGACGAATGCAGGGTCACCATAGACGTGGTATTCAAAGAATGACTGGAACTTATTATCCATGCGTGGATCCAAACCAGTGGTGTCTGCAGCAGTGCGTTTTGCCATAGCGTCTTGGAGCTTCTCATCCAGTGCTTTTACCCCGGTGTAGACGAGTGGCGGGGACCACCAGACTTCCCAGCTTGCATCCTCAGGGAGATACTTGTTTCTGGCGTTTCGGAACGCCTCACCGATACTCATACCATCTCGTTCGAGTTGCTCACACGTATCTGTGAAAATCTTGTCTCCGAAATGTTGGTCTGGATAGATGCCTTGTCGCGCGTTTTTACTCCATTTTAGGTACCGGGCAAACGCCTGTCCTGGGAAATCATACATGGTATTCTTCGGTTCCAGGTATCCACCAGGAATGTTCGAGGTGGTTGTAGAGGAGATAACGGCATTACAGCCTGCATGGAGATACGCCTGAGTGATACTTTGTTTCGGGTAGACTCCATCGAGTTTCCCGCAGATGCAGCTTTCAATCCAGAGGAACGAAGGTCCGAGATCCATGTTTTCCACGTTTCGTGGGTTATAATACATGTAGTCACTGAGGGCATACCCTGGTCCGTAACCGAAGATGGAGGAAACCTGCTTCAGCACGGCATGCAAGATCCCGTTGGGGAGACCAAGGCCGAGGCTGTTGACGCCAACGTCACCCATAGTGAACAGGTGTTGGTTCCCATGTGCATTAGCGAAAATGAAATTGGAGTTCTCCTGCAACGTTTTTCCTTGTACAGTCTCGGCACCAACCTGAGTGCGGAGCTGCCGTTTCGACATCATCAGTCGGTTCAGGAGGTTCGCGGTTTTCAACTTGTCAATGGCTTCGTTGCTGAAACCCTGGAATCCCGCCGGGTTTTCTCGGATATATGTCGTATTAAATCCTAAGGATTCCACGTTGTGTTGAAGTGCAAGGCCGTTAAAATATGAGGCACCGGTCGTCACCTTCATGGGGTCGCCATGGGGGACGATCCCGAGGAGTTCACCAAATATCTTATATTTGAGGAATGGTTTTTGGAAATCATTCCCTCCACCGAGTTGAACAGCCGCGTTGTCTTTCCATCTCCCAAGGTCATTGATAATGTGATCATAGAAGACGGTTCTTGCTATCAAAGCAGAGGCATCCTGCACATCCCAGCCAGTGATACGACCAATGATGTTTTCCTGATACGGGAAGTGATCAGAGGTGTCACTGTAGAGATCTGGCGCGCGACCTGTCCAGTCATTTGGGTTTGGGTCGATATTCCCATAGATGAAATCACTGGGAACGCCACAGCCCCAGAAGTAATCGGTGTTGTCAACTGATGTTGGTTCGATAGTGGTATTATAGATAAGTTGAGGTAAGACTGTTGCATCACCGACAAGTGCGATATATAAGGGATTGTCTTTGTAGTAATCTCGGAGCGGTTCTAGGTCACGTTCTTTTTCTACCTTAATATTCGCGAGTTTTGCAAGAAGAGCGTTGATTTGATCATGAATCCAGAAGACATGGTCATTTGATGCGGGTACAAGTTTTGGATTGCGTCTTGGCATGTAGAACCCGGGACACGGTTGCCCAAGGAACAGGGCATCGTCATTGGCGGTAAACGCAAACTCAGGTTTACCGTAGATAAGCCCTTTATGATACGCGGTCAGGTACGGTGCGATAGAGGAGAGCCCTTTAATCATCGGGTACACGGAGTCGTTGAGCTTCTCAACCACAACCTGTGCTTCAACATCGCCTTCTTTGCTCGCAAGCCAGGTCGGAATTGCGATAACCTGGTATTCCACCCCACCACGTCCATAGACGACGGCTTCACTGTACGTAACGTCTTCGATGATGTTACCACTAGAGTCTCTGACAGATACTCCACCCATGCTGGTTCCGCCTGCGTACGCCTCAAACTGCTGCAGGTCAACTGGGAGGTCATCCAGCATCGGACCGCTAAAGAACACAACGTTATCCCCAAGATCGTCGACATTCTCCTGGTTTAAATTGATGCCTTTGAATTTGATGAGCGCATACTTGTAATCCTCAGGAATGGTAAAAGTTCCAAGGAGTGTGTCCCCGCCTGAGAGGGTGGTAAGCAGCTCAGTTGTTGACATGGTTTTCATGGTTTTCGGCCCAATGGTAAAGGTTGTACTAGCAAGGACTTCTGGCGGCCAGGCGTCCTTTGGGTTAGTAATGGTTAGATATTCGACGCCACCAAATTTTTCTTCAATGAGATATATTGAAGCATCAACAATATCATCAATACTGGAGAAACGAAGTGTTTTCCCATATCCTTTTATGTTGTTGCCACACACCAGCGTCATTTTCACGCCAAGGGTACTGAGTGCTGATTGTATCTCTGTATTATTTCCCATGGTGACAAGAACTGGAATTGAAAGATAGGAAGCGAGCGGGGTTGCCATAACACCGAGATTATAGCCAGCCTCATCATATTGAATCAACAGTGCTGCATCGCTATGACTCCAGTAGGTAGTTGCAATCTTAACAGACCAGGCTTCCGCTGATTGCGAATCATCAAGGACCGTGTCAACGGTAATTGCTATTTGATCATTCATGGCTCTGGTCACTGCACGAGAGGGATCGTTCATGTTCTCGACATACAAGGGGATGACCTCTTGATTTCCATCGGTATCATAATGCACAGCAAGGGGTGTCGCAATAAGCGGATAAAACGGGTCAGCATCGGAAACCGAAATTGCTCCTGGGACAGAAGAAAAACTGCTGGAAATGGACAGAAAAGAATCGATAGAAGAAACAGCTTCTGTTGACTCAGACGGCATCCAGGTGTACACTCCGAGGGAGGCAATCAGAAGAATGATTACTCCAGCGACTGCAATGATTTTGTCATTCTTATTCATAAGGAAATCCCCGCATAAGAAGAAAACTCTTCTTTATATTCATATTCTTATCTTTCTATATAATATTTTCTATTATATATTCTTACAACACTTCAAGAGGGATTGAAGCTCTATGAATATGTTTAAGAAGGAGGCCTTTATTACCACCCATTAAGAAGAAAAAAGACTATGCCAGGAGACGAAGTATCCCCCCAGCTACAGGATCAAATCAATAGATTACAGCAAGCTCGAGCACAAATTCAGATGATCACCCAGCAACGCCAACAAGTAGAAATACAACTTAGAGAAACAGAGGAAGCATTAAAGGAACTCGAGGCGGCAACCGAAAAAACCCCGATTTATAAGAGCATTGGTGCCATTCTGGTGAAAACCAAGGGAAAATCCGAGGTGAAAAAGGAGCTTGCAACCGCAAAAGAGTCTCTTGAGTTACGCAAGACAACCTTGGAAAAGCAAGAAGGGAGAAGCAGGGAGAAACTCACTGAGCTGCAAAGTAAGGTTGAAAGTTCACTTAAGTTGGCACAAGGGCAGGGGAATTAAGAGTGAAAAAACATGTGTTCTCTGCGCATAGTGATCTGAAAACCGGGTTTTTGTGTAAGTTCTTTCTTGTCATAGGTGCTGTTCAGCTTATCATCTATGTTCTTCAAATCGCCTTCCATTTTCTCCCTATTGACTCCAACACCGAAGGTGTGTTGCTAGGTTTTGCCATCCTCTTTCTTGGCATAGGTCTGATTTCCTATTTCTTCTCCTGTCAGTTCGCGAAGCTTTCCAGCATTGCTGAGGAAATTGAGAATGACGAAACCTTAATGGACGAAGAACCGGTGAAAGAATAACAGAGAGTGTTATTTCCCGAACCGTCGTTTTCTGTTTTGATACGTCCTAATCGCCCGCAGGAATTCCCGTTTTTGCAGTGCAGGCCAGTACACATCTGAGAAATACAGCTCTGAATACGCAAGCTGCCACAAGAGAAAATTAGAGACTCGTTCCTCCCCGGAGGTTCTTAGGATAAGATCAGGGTCAGGCAAGCCAGTGGTGTAAAGATATTTTGAAACGGTTTTCTGGGAGATGTTTTTTATTTTAAGTTTACCTTTTTTTATGTCGCTAGCCATATGTTGGATTGCTTGAATGATTTCCTCCCGGCCGCCATAGGCGAGTGCGATGTTCAAATGATACGTTTTATAGGATTTGGTCATGCCCATGATGTACTGTGCTGACTGCTGGATGTCTTTTGGTAATAATTCGAGGTGACCAAGGATTCGTATCCGTATCTTATTCTGATGAATGCGGGAGTCGGTTTTTGCTTGTTCTAGTTCTTCCTTAAAAAGCATCATGAGTGTTTTGATTTCTTTCTCACTTCGTTTAAAGTTCTCTGTGGAGAATGCGTAGACGGTAAGCACGCGTATGCCGAGAGCAAGGCACCAGTCAAGGACTTCCTCGATTTTTTCTTTACCGAAGATATGACCTGCTTCAATGGACAGCCCTAGTTCTTTTGCAAATCTGCGGTTCCCATCCATGATGATTGCTACATGCTTGGGGAGAGGGTCCTGTTTGATTTCTTCAAGGAGTTTGTAATCGCGAAACTCATTTATTTTCCTGGAGAAGTAACTGTAGAGTGAAGATCGGTATAATGCGGTCAGGATTTTTTTTGCTGTGGGACTTTGTAGGGTGTATTTCTCCAGTTCATTTATTTTTGTCCCGGCAAGGGTCCTGAGCGATGGTTTTTGAGAACTAATGCGGTTTCCCTCCAGATATACTAATAATGTTACTCTTTATATAGATTTACTGGACTCGATATAAGTGACATCCTCTCCACAATAAATTGTGGAGCTTCCAGAGGCAATAATTATGGAAATTAGGAATACCTCATATAGTTCCTGGTTCATTGACCACAGCCCCAACGATAAGGGGTCTTACATGGTCATCCGCAGGCGTAAATTCGGGCGAGTCCCGCCCTACTCTCAAAATATTCAAAGAAGCGTTATGGTCTCTATGAAGAACAAAACCACAAACACCACAACTGAACATCCTCTGATTTAGAGGCATGCTATCAGTGATTGCACCACAACGACTACAGGTTTTACTCGTGTTCCGAGGGTTTACCTTCACCAGTGTGGAACCGCTTGTGACAGCCTTGTATTCCAGCATCCTGATGAAACAACCCCAGGAAACATCACTGATATGTTTAGCGAGATGATGATTATGCATCATCTCATTGATACTGAGTTTTTCAACAGCGATGAAACCATGTTTACTGACGAGTTCTCTGCTTGTTTTATGCAGGAAATCAAGCCTCTGGTTAGCGACCTTTACATGCTGAATAGCGAGACGATGAACCGCTTTCCATCGGTTCCTGGAGCCTCGTTTCCTGCGAGAGACTATTCTCTGTAAATGCTTCAACCGTTTCTCAGCTTTGACGATATGACGTGGGTTGCTGATAGTCTCACCAGTGGAGATAGTAGCAAAATGTTCCAGTCCTACATCAAGACCAACAGCAATAGCGGACTGGTGTTGAACAACAAATGGTTCAACCTCGCAGGAGAAGATGGCGAACCATTGTCCTGCTTTGTTGATTTTTATAGTCAGCGTCTTCACTTTCCCTTTTGGAGTACGATGCAGTATGATAGGGATGTTTCCTATCTTGGAGATATGCAGATGCCTCTGGGATTTGAATCTGAAACCAGATTGCGGATACGTGATGCTGTGAACACGGGATTTGAACCGAGGGAAACCCTTCTCACGATAAGAAGGGTCTTTAACCCGTCTGAAGAAATTCTGAAACGATTTAGCGACTCGGTCAGAGACATTCTGTTTCACCTGGGAGAATACATCAGGGTATTTTCCTGTGAGAAGCTTGTTGTAGTCAAACTTCCTCATGGTTTTACCAGTGGTCTTATAGGTGCCGATAGATGCTTCAAGAAGATTGTTGTAGATTTCTTTGCATGTTTTAAAATTATCAAAAAGACGTTCTCGTTGTGTATGAGAGGGATACAAACGAAAGCGATACATCCTAATTTCCATGCGGAATACAAACCAGGTACATGCTACTTAAATATTACGATGCTGATTGATCCACTGGTTGAAACCAGTGGTATTCTCAGTAGGATTTTATAAAAAGGAAGGGAAAATGGTAATATTAAGTATTAAAAATCAGACTTCTGAACCGCCTCAGAGATATCATGTAAGGTCTCTTGAATTTTCTTTTCGTAGCTCTCTGGGTCCTGCAATGCTTTGATGGTGTCTTCGATTTCTTGTTTTTCTGTTCCGCTGATGGTTTTCACTTCTAGTACCTGTTTGAGGAGGGGTACTACATCTTGTCTTTCTTGCGTCACGAAATTGTAGGTGAAATCCTCGATGTGGAACCACCCTTTGTATCTCCAGGGTTTACTGATAAAATCTTTGGTGATTTTCACCATAAAATCGTACGGCTCAGGGCCGATAATTCCTGTTAAAGCACCGACGAGATACGAGTTATATTTCTTGTTGTCAAACTCTTCCTCAAGTTCTTCAAGAAGTAGGGCAATGGAGGGATCTCCGATATCCTGAAGGATAAACATAGCTTCTTCATTTGCTAGAGAATCATCAGATTCTCTCTTTAAAAAAGCAATAAGAGCAGGGACTGCTTGTGGGTCTTTGGTTTGTCGTAGTATCGTTAACGCAAAATAGCAGCTCCATGTAAACTCAGTGTTCAGCAGTAGGACTAGCTCATTGGTTGCAGTAGTACCTAGTTGAATAAGTTCAGTGAGAGTGTTCTGAGCGTATGACCGTACCTCGTCTTCTTCTTTGTCGTAAAACTCGTCGGTATCAAGTGATTTTAAAAAATTGATGTGTTTATTTAGCAGCTCCACCTGATGTTCCACGAGTACTCCTCAATTATGTAAAGGGATTTTCGTTACTTAAAGATTTGTTCATCCTTACAATGTTAATTTCTTGAAAAATAGAAAATACTGGCACGGCCTGGATATGGCTCGCTCCCCATAAGGCCTCTTACGTTTTATTCAGCAGAGAACCAAATCCAATGGGGATCATAAGGATGATAAGGTACGTCAGACCAACATCCATGAAATAATCAGCGATGGTCATGTGCCACGCGCTTTCTGGGAGGAACATGGCTAAATCAATGATGATGCTGATGAGAAACCAGACGATCCCAACCACAAATCCTTCTTTGATGCTGTTCTTCTCTCTCTTCTTGAAATACAAAAAGGCGAACAGGACTACACAGAACGTCACCACGACAGGCATAATGGATTCAAAGAGGGGGCGATTGTTTGTTCGTAGTGAGACAATCCCAAAAGAGACTAAAAACGGTATCAGCCAAACGAAAAATCCAAACACCACGAGTTTCAGATACTTATTCGTACCAGCTTCTCTCCTTGTTGATTCATTATTGGTTTTTTGTTCATAAAGATTCGTATGCTGCCGGTGAATATGGTTATTTGTCTCTGCTTTCGTGATGTGTTGTATTTTTAACAAAGACAAACAGGAGCAAAGAATATATGGTCAGAGTAAATGCAAAGAGGAAGGTTGCTTGCGGGGAGATGACAGTCCATAAATACCCGGCGATAAAACCACCAGGGAGTGCTACCAGACCAGTAGCGGTATAAAACGTTCCCAGTGCGGTTCCCTTCAGATCAGAGGGCGCAAGATCAACGACAAAGGCACGCTGTACCCCGTCAATTAATCCAAAGAAAATACCGTAGAGGATAAAGACAACGATAAGCAAGTAAATCTGCGAGGTGAAGAGCAGGCTGATCGCGGTTACAGCAAATAAGACATAGCCTCCGACAAGGACTGGTTTCCGCCCAATTTTATCTGAGAGCATCCCAGCCGGGATGGTAAATAACGTATACACGATATAAAATAATACATAGAGAATGAGCGTGGTACTATCAGAAAGGCCAATGTTTTTTGCCTTTAATATCAGAAACGCATAACCAAAATTTCCTAGAGAAAAAATCGTTGAAACAAGGATAAACAGTTGCAGGTTACGTGGGAGTTTTGTTAAGCTCACACGGAAGTGAGTCACCGGGCGTTTTTCGATCTCTTGCTGTGCGTGTTTTTCTTTGATAAATAAAATGATGAGGACAGCGACTACTCCGGGGAGAAACGAAATGAGAAACAGGTTTCTATATGCAAAGATGGGTAAGAGAATGACCGCAAGTATGGCACCAGAAAACGAGCCGATGCCATCCATTGCTCTCTGGAATCCATATGCTTTTCCCCGGATAGAGTGATCAACTGATTCTGCGACAATGGCATCTCGTGGTGCATCTCTGACGCCTTTGCCAACTCGTTCAACGACACGGATAAAGAGGACAAACGGCCAGGAGTACGCAATCGCGAACAAGGGTTTTGTGATGGTAGAAAGCCCGTAGCCAGCAAAGACAAATGGTTTGCGTCTCTTGATTTTATCAGACCAGTATCCGGAGAATACTTTGAGGAGTGAAGCTGTGGTTTCCGCTGCTCCTTCGACAAGTCCGACTACCCATGCGCTTGCACCAAGGGACAGTAAAAATAACGGGACAACCGGGAACACCATCTGGCTGCTCAAATCAGTGAAGAGACTGACAAAGCCAACGATAATGAGGTTTCGTGCAAATCCTTTGAAAAATGTTTGTTTATTCATGGCATCTCCGTATTGAAGAGCTCGTTGAATTCGTCTGGTCTAATATATTGTGTTGGTTTCAGTGTTTCGGTGGTAATACGAGAATATCGTGGCTCTCTAGGTGAAAATATGCGGAGAAATACTATTTTAACAAGAGAGAAATAGGTAAAAATACCTTATCATATTTCTTATGATTTCTCAAGGATTACTCTGCGAAGGAATACATTTTTTGATGAAAACAGTGGTGAAAAGCAATTCAGATGAAGCCATCAAGGTATAAAGAAAAAAATATTGGACTATGGTCAACGACTCTAAAAGTTGTTTGTTGTTCTGGGTTGATTATGCGGTCAGTGCGCAAAGATTACTACAAGAATACCTCGTCCCAGGGATGTTCAGCTGATGGTCCCAAAGAAAAATAAACGTCTTCCCATGGATGCGCACCTTGAGGACCCCCAGGATTCCCATTATCTTTATACTGATGTTGCCAGGGATGTTCTTTGTTTGGACCTGAATTGTTATTGTCTGTCGCTATCGCTATACCGCAACCAACCAATATCAACGATACTGCTACGAGAAGCAGTAATAATTTTGTTCTATTTCTCATTCTGATACCTTAAAATATATATGTGCTCCTTATATTTATATTTTTCCAGGACCCTCTGGAATACCTTGGGCATTAAAGATTTGATGTTTTGAAATCTTTAATTATTCATCCTGATCACCTCTTCCTCAACCATCCATCAAACCATTCATCACCTGGAAGCCAGGCCTATTAGGCTTCCAGTTCACCGGCTAAG
>Ga0315289_10001390_pt1 | contig 37576 bp, 32 predicted proteins | sample YL17G11_40_MG_FD_203452 | JGI IMG/M metagenome (GOLD analysis project Ga0315289, IMG submission 203452) | Sediment microbial communities from Yellowstone Lake, YNP, Wyoming, USA - YL17G11_40 | ecosystem: Environmental > Aquatic > Freshwater > Lake > Sediment | place: USA: Wyoming | collected...
ATCTTCGTGATTATAGCCGTCACAAATCAAAAGGGCGGGGTAGGGAAGACGACAACGGCCGTAAATATTTCGGCGGCGCTTGCGTTTTCCGGGCGGCGCGTTTTACTCGTGGACGCCGACCCTCAATCCCATAGCACGAAATTCTGCGTCAAAGACCCGGAACGGAATGACAAAACTCTTTATGACGTTCTCATGAATCCGGAATTGAAAATCCTAAGCGCCGTGATGAAATCGACCGTTCCCGGCCTCGATGTTGCTATTTCGCGTATGACTATGGCCAAGCTCGAAGCGTCTTTACTCGGCCAGATTGACGGACATTTCCGTCTTAAAGATATACTCGAAACCGTGCGCGGTCGTTATGATTTCATTTTCATCGATACGCCGCCCACGCTCGGCCTAATCACTTTAAATGCGTTCGTTGCGGCCAGCCATATCCTGATCCCCATCCAGTCGTCCTACCTCTGCCTCGAGGGGACGGACGACCTCCTCGAGACCGTCGAAAAAGTCAGGCGGGTCGCGAACCCGGGGCTTCAAATCCTCGGAGTTTTAATTACTCTTCACGATACACGGACGAACATTTCCCGGGACGTTGTCGAAAGGATCCGTCTCGTATTCGGCGAAAAGGTCTTTAAAACATTCATCTCAAAAAGCGTCAAGCTCGAGGAGAGCCCGGCCTATAAAGAATCGATTTTCACATACGCCGCTAATTCCACAGGCGCTCAGCAATACAAAAAAGTCGCAGAGGAGATTTTGGACCGTGCAAAAAACTAAAAAATCGGGCCTACCGGAATCCTTTGGTATGAGGCATGACACGCATTTTGTCGATTTCATTACGAAGAAGGCGGGCGCGCCTCTTGTCCGGATGATCAATCTCGTTAAAATCGACCCTAATCCACGCCAGGCGCGGAGCGAACTCGGCAATATCGACGAGCTCATGGCCTCGATCAAATCTAAGGGCGTTCTCGAACCGATTATCGTTCGACCTCGAGCTTCCCGGTATGAGATCATCGCCGGAGAGCGCCGTTTCATCGCGTCCAAAAACATCGGTTTAGAAGAGTTACCTTGCATCGAAATGAACGTCAACGACAACGAAGCGATGGAAATTTCTCTGATCGAGAACCTTCAGCGGAAGGACCTTGATGTGTTTGAAGAAGCCGACGGTCTCAAGGCGCTTATGACCACGTATGGCTTCAGCCACGCCCAGATTTCGGAAAAAATCGGAAAAGGCCGTTCGACGATTACGGAGATCATCAACATCAGCAGGATCCCTTTGTCCGTCCGGAAGATCTGCCAGTCTGCTTCCATCGACAAAAACAGGAGCCTTCTGATCGAGATATCGAAGCTCGAGACCGAAGCCGAGATGAAAATCGTCGCCGAGGATATCAAAGAACGGGGATTGAAACGAGAGGATACCCGCGACCTAACTAAATTTTTCAAAGGCAAGGAAACCGAGAAAAAAAAGCCTAAATATTACGTATTCAACTACAGTCCGAAAGACGACCGGTCGTATTCCATCCGGATCGAATTCAAAAAAGAAACCGTCAGTCGCCAGGAAATCGTACGAGTGATTGAAGACCTCCTAGCAAAGCTAAAAATGCGGGTTTAGTAAAAAAACGAGCTGGATTTGCTTGACTTTCCCTATTTTATTGTTAGTTTACATAATATTACTTATGCGACTCATTATTTATATATTATTTAATTCTATTATTATCAACTAGTTAATCCCTTGCTAGAAATTTGGATTTCTTTTCCGACGATATCTTGTGCGTTTGTTGAAATCTACCCCCCTATGTAGAAGCTTCCTCATACCCTCTCCCTTATCGTCCCGACTACGACGCGAATCGTAGAGCCTTCACCGGCCCTATCGCGACATCCTGAGCAGGTTAAAATAGAAGCTTTTACCTAACCCGAAAAAGTTCAGCGCTTTTGAGAGGCGACGTCCACGGGCCGCCCGCAGAACGGGCTGCGCGGCTCAGGCGAGCTCAAGTCCCGTCGGAAGATCATCGAGACGTTTGGCACGTCGATGACCGTGGTTACGCCAATCGGAGGGCGTTCCAGACCGCCTTGCTGATTTGAATATCCTGCACGGCCACGCCCGTCAGGTCCGCGACCGTAATCTCGTCCTCCGCCGAGCGGCGCATCCGTTCGTCGGCGATGACCCGGCCGATCTCAACGACATCGGACATCCGGACGGTGCCCGCGGCCAGGGCTTTGAAGACCTCTCCCCTGCTTTCGGCCTGCCTGAGGCTGTCGACCACAACCCGCGAAGCTTTCTTGAAGATGGCCGAATCAAGCTCCTGTTTTTCGGGCGTGTCCGCGCCGACGGCCGTGATATGTGTGCCCGGCCGGATCCAATCCGCCCGGAGAAGCGGCTTTTTGGACGGCGTGCAGGTCACGATAAGGTTGGCTGCCGAGGCGACGTCAGCGGGTTCGAGGGTTGTCTTAATTTTGAAGCCCAGCGCTTCCATATCCCGCCGGTAGGCGTCTAGTTCTTCGTTATCGAGGCCCCAAACAATAACCTCACCGAAGGCCTTGACCTTGCGGAGATATTCGAGCTGCATTCGGCCTTGCGTTCCGGCGCCTAAGATACCGACGCACCGGACGTGCCGCGGCGCCAGATATTTTGCCGCGATTGCGCCCGCCACCGCCGTTCGGACGTTCGTGAGATATCCTTCGTCGAGGAGGATCGCCTCGAGCTCGCCGGTCTTCTGGCTGAAAAGAAGCATCAGCCCGTTGCCCGAGGGCAGGCCGATCTTCGGGTTGTCATAAAATCCCGAGGCGACCTTGATGACGAAAAGGTCATCATCACGGATGAAACCGTATTTGATATGGACATCGCCCGGCGGATTTTCGAAGATCATCTCGCCGACCGGAGGAACGACGACGCGGCCGGCGGAATACGCGACGAATCCTTCTTCGATCAGCGGAAGTGGATCGATCGTCCTCAGCGCTTTTTGAATCTCTTCCAGCGGAACGATGACGGGCATATCGGCCTCCCAGGTCCATTAGGCGACTAACGTATCCGAACGGCCTTGATCATGACGCCAAGCTCTCTCCGGTCCTGGTTTTGCTTCCAGATATCCGAGGGGATCCAAAAATCGCCGGCTTCAAATATGATGCGTCGGTCATCGCTCTGACGGTCGCTCAGCTGGATGATCTTGGCCCGCCAGGCGTGACCTTCGAGAACAACCGTGGTTTTGTGTCCGCCCTGTTGGACGGTGAAGCCCAGGTTTTCCAAAATCGGATGCCCGTTTCTCACCTCGACGTCCAGGATCCGCCCGCCGGAGATGTCTTCGAGAACCGCTCTTTTCCCGGTCCAGCGAAACGACTCGTTCCCGTCCCCCTCCAAGGGATACCAACCCCAAGCAAGGTTGTAGTCTTCGTTTTCGCATCCGGGGAATTTATTTTGATAATCATCGGCGACGAGGAAAGCTTTGCAGACGCGGCACGTGGGCGTCGGGAGGAATCCGTTGCGGCTGAGGTCCCGAAACTCGCCGAGCGTTTTAGAGTCCCAGAGGGATTCCAAGCTCTGGACATTCGCGTCCCCGACCGTCAATTGACCGTTGTAGTCGACGCAGCAGGGCGTGACGCGTCCGTCCCAAAGTACGGCCAACTGTTCATCGAACGCAGGACAGGCCGCCTTGTACCGTTCCACAAACCGGACTTTTTTCGTCAGATAATCCGAGAACGAGCTGATGTCCTTGAATCCTAGAATCACGCCGGGCAAAATTTCGCAATGGTCCCCTTTGAGGCAATCGAGCGGGGCCTCTCGGAACGGGTCCTGCAGACCTTCGAGGTCGCGCGGCTTGAAATCCAAACGATATTTCCCCGCCAGGCCGAGTCCAAACGACTTCCAGCCCTCGACGATGCGGATCGCCTTATCATGGCGATCGGTGAGCGGGAATGTTCGGGCGGGATAACCCTTATCGAGACGCGACTGGTTGAAATGTTTGGTATTCAGGTATTGCAAAAAAATGCGCAGCGGAGAATTTCTCCGGAATTTCTCTTCGATGGTTTCCCGGATCCGCCTCAAATAGACCTCAAACGGAAGCTTCCCCCTCCGGTGCTCATGGTAGAGAGACGTCGTATCGGTATGGATCCCGATCGTCAGCTCTTCGATTCTCGAGGCATAAACGCGCTCCCGGTTTCGTTCGTTCAATAACGCGCCGTTGGTGAACAGCCGAACCGAACGACCTCGTTCGTGGATGCGGTCGATCAGCTCAAACAGATGGGGATTGAGAAAAGGTTCGCCCATCACATGGAGCTGGAGAGGTTCCCGCGTCAGGGCTTGATCCGCGACCTCATCGATGATTCGACAGGCCAAGTCTTTATCCATGACGCCCCGGCTTCGCGTCATCGATTCGTTGGGACAGAAGGTGCAGTTGAAATTGCAGTAATTCGTCAATTCCAAAAAAACGTATTTGATCGACGTCGCGGCCATCTTACCAAAGCTCCGGGGAGGGCCGAGACCTTCTCCCCACAACGATTGTAAAAATAACGATGGCTCGAGGCCCGTCCCGAATTCGACTTAAATTCCCTTGCTCATCGCCCCCAGGAAGTCCTGGTTCGTCTTGGTCTTCCCGAGCTTGTCGATGAGAAGCTCCATCGCTTCGACTTCGCCCAACTGGCTCAGGACCTTTCTCAGGATCCAAATCCGGTTGAGGTCGGCCTCTTCGATCAGGAGCTCTTCCTTTCGGGTCGCGGACCGGTTGATGTCGATGGCCGGGAACGTCCGCTTGTCGACGAGGCGCCGGTCGAGGTTGATTTCCATGTTACCCGTGCCCTTGAACTCTTCGAAGATGACCTCGTCCATCCGGCTGCCGGTATCGATCAAAGCCGTCGCGATGATCGTCAGGCTGCCGCCTTCCTCGACCTTCCGGGCCGACCCGAAGAACTTCTTCGGCTTGTTCAAGGCGTTAGCGTCGATGCCGCCCGATAGGACTTTCCCCGACGGCGGGATGATGGCGTTGTGCGCCCGGGCCAGACGCGTGATCGAATCCAGCAGGATCACGACGTCGCGCTTGATCTCGACGAGGCGCTTGGCTTTCTCCAAGACGATATTCGCGACTTGGGCGTTGCGTGCCGGCGGCTCGTCGAACGTCGAGGCGACGACCTCGCCGTTCACGCTCCGTTGGAAGTCCGTGACCTCCTCGGGCCGTTCGGCGACCAGCAGAACGATGAGGAAGATTTCCGGGTGGTTTTTCTCGATGGACTTGGCGATCGTCTTCAGGAGGGTCGTTTTTCCGGCCCGGGGCGGCGAAACGATCAGGCCGCGCTGGCCTTTCCCGATGGGCGTCATGAGTTCCATAATCCGGGCGTTTAGATTTTTTTGATTGCCATCCTGGAGCTTGATCATTTCGTGCGGATAGAGCGGAGTGAGCTGCTCGAAGTGGACGTTCCGGCGCTGGTCGATGCAGGCGTCCGGGTGCATGAAATTGATGGCCTCGATCTTGATTAGGGCAAAGTATTTTTCTCCATTCTTCGGCGGCCGGACGACGCCGGAGATGGTGTCGCCGGTCCGGAGCTGGAACTTGCGGATCTGGGACGGCGAAACGTAAATGTCGTCCTGGCTGGGAAGGTAGCTGAACTCGGGCGCCCGCAGGAACCCGAACCCGTCCTCCAGGCATTCGAGGACGCCTTCGGAAAACAACAACCCGTCCTTCTTGGCCTGGGCTTCGAGGATCTTGAAGATCAGGTTGTTCTTATTGTCTTTTTCGATTTCCTCATCGGGGATTCCGAACTGTTCGGCGATTTTGAGAAGTTCCTTGAGCTCCCGGCTTTCCAGGTCGATCAGGCTGAACTCCTTAGGCCATTCTTTTTCTTTCGTCATGGGACACCTCTCGTTAATGGGTTAAGGGCGGTTCCTGGGGCGTCTCGGGCTTCTCCCCTTCCCCGGCCCCGACCTTGTCGAGCGCCGGACTCTTCGGCCCTCGTTTCTTGTCCGGTTTCGGGGGAAGGTCCCTGGTCAAGACGATCTTCAGAACGTCCTCCATATGTTCGACCAAATGAATGGTCATGCCCTGGGCGATGTTCTTCGGCAGGTCTTTCAGGTCGGGTTTGTTGTCGAGCGGGAGGATGGCTTCCCGGATGCCCTCGCGATGGGCGCCCAGAAGTTTTTCTTTGATTCCGCCGACCGGCAGGACCTTGCCCCGAAGCGTGATTTCTCCGCTCATCGCGACTTTCTTGCTGACCGGGATCTCGGTCAGGAGCGAGAGGATGGCGATCGCGATCGTGATGCCTGCCGAGGGGCCTTCTTTAGGCGTCGCGCCTTCGGGAACATGGATGTGGATATCGAACGTTTTTGTCACGTCCTTGGTGATGCCGAGCTCGAAGACCTTGGCTCGGACATAGCTGAACGCCGCCTGGGCGGATTCCTGCATGATCTCGCCGAGCTGCCCGGTCAGGACGAAGTTGCCCTTCCCGTAGACCTTTGTCGCTTCGAACGTCAACAGCTCGCCGCCGAATTCGGTCCAAGCCATGCCGATCGCGACCCCGACCTCGTCCACTTTGTCCATGGCCGAGCGGCGGAATTTCGGGACGCCGAGATAGGCTTCGAGATTCTTGACGGTCACTTTCTCCATATGGTCCTTGCCGCTGGTCACGACTTTCTTGGCGACCTTGCGGCAGATCGAGGTGATCTCGCGTTCCAGGCTCCGGACGCCCGCTTCGCGGGTATAATCGTTGATGAGCTTCATGATGGCCGGATCCGAGATCGCGATGTTCTTCTCGGCCAGGCCGTGCGCCTTCGTCTGCTTCGCCCAGAGGAACTGCTTGGCGATTCGGAGCTTTTCGTCCTCGGTATAACCCGGAAGCCGGATGATCTCCATCCGGTCGATGAGCGGCCGCGGGATGGGTTCGAGCATGTTCGCCGTCACGATGAACATGACCTGGGATAGGTCGAAATCGGTGTCGATGTAATGGTCCAGAAACGTGCTGTTCTGGTCGGGGTCGAGGACTTCCATGAGCGCCGAGGCCGGATCGCCCCGGAAATCCATGCTCATCTTGTCCACTTCGTCGAGGAGAAACACGGGATTTTTCGTCCCGGAGCGTTTGACCATCTGGATGATCCGGCCGGGATAGGCGCCGATATAGGTCCGGCGGTGGCCGCGGATCTCGGCCTCGTCGCGGACGCCGCCGAGCGAGAGCCGGACGAATTTCCGGCCCGTGGCCCGGGCGACGGACTTCCCTAGAGAACTCTTTCCAACCCCGGGAGGGCCGATCAGGCCGAGGATGACGCTTTTCGGGTCCTTGACGAGCTGCCGGATCGAGAGGTATTCAAGAATGCGCTCTTTGACCTTATCCAAGCCGTAATGGTCTTCGTTCAGGATGCGCTCGGCGTCCTTGAGGTCTCGCTTTTCCCGGGATTTTTTCGCCCATGGAAGGCCGATGAGCCAATCCAGATAATTACGGCTGACGGTCGCTTCGGCCGACATCGGCGGCATGGTTTCGAGCCGCTCGATCTCTTTCTGGGCCTTGTCCTGGGCGTCGGCGGGCATTTTTGCCGCGGCGACCTTTTTCTTGAGCTCTTCGATCTCGCTCGCCTGTTCGTCTTTCTTCGCACCCGGAGCGCCGGCTTGTCCCCACAACGTTGCCCCCCCGTCCCGCCCGAACGGCACCTTGCGCTTACCGGGAACCGCTTTCCCGTCCTTCCGGAGGTTGTTTTGCAGCTTGACGATCTCGGTTTCGAGCAGAACGTTGATGCGCCGGACCCGTTCCTGGGCGCTGATCGTTTCGAGCAGATTCTGTTTCTCTTCGAGCGGCAGGAACAGATGCGAAGCGATGATATCGGCGATCCGGTCGGGGGAATGGTCGCGAAGGGCCGGGATGATCGATTGAAAATTCGCGTTCTGGCTGAGCTTCAGGTATTCTTCGAAGAGCGCCAAGACGCGCCGCAACAGGTCGTCGATGTCCTTCCCCGCGACCTCCGCCGACCGGATCTCTTTGACCAGGACCTGGTAGAACGGATACGAGCTCACGAACTCCAGGATGCGGGCCCGCCGTTTTCCCTCGACGATGACCCGGACGTTCTTATCGTCCATGGGGACAGTGCGGATGACCTTGGCCGTGATGCCCATGGAGTAGATCTCCTTCGGGCTGGGGTTGTCGAGCCCCGCGTCCGTCTGGGCCGAAAGGACGACCAGCCGGTCCGGCATCCCGCCGGCCTTCTCGAGCGCCTGGATCGACGACGGGCGTCCGATGATGAACGGCACGAGCGTCGAGGGAAAAACGACCATGTCCCGGAGAGGGATGAGGGGCACATTCTTCAGGATTTCCGTCTGTTCGCCTGAATAATCCATCGTTATCCTCCGAGAGCCTGCTTGATGCGTTCGAAGCTCAACTCGTTATCGTCGGCCATGCGTCGTCGATCCTTGTTCTCGAGTCGGACTCCGTCTCACGAGCTTACGAATTCAACCGCGGGTCCAGGGACGCTCCGTTCCTTTAAGAGTTCGATTTTCCTTAAGGCAATGAAAATAAACATCATACGCCGCTCGGAACGGCCGTCCTGTTCTAAGACGAAAGGGATGAGCGTCATGGAAGTCCGGTGGTGTGTTACTCCATTATAGCCTGGCCGGAGAGAAAGTCAATCGTCCTCCTCAGAAGAAGGCTGGCTTTGAGGTTCTCTCGCCGGCCGTCCTGCCGAAAGCTGTCTATCGCCTGGGCCAGGGGAATGTGGTTCGCCTCGGCCAAGGTCTTGATTTCGGCGTCGATCTCGTCTTCGCTGACATTGAGGCCTTCGGCATCCGCGATTTTTCGCAGCAGCAGCTGGCGCTTCAAGTTCAGCTCGGCCTGTTTCCGGGAAGCCGCCTGCAGGGCCGCGAGGGCCTCCTGCGTCAGCCGCCGTCCGCGGAGCGACTCCAACATTTCGTTCAGGACGTGTTCCGCTTCGTGCTCGATCACGCCGGGGGGAAGCTCGATCGCGGTCCGGTCCAGGATCGTCTTGACGATCTCGTCCGACGTTTCCCGCCGGGAGCTTTGCTCTTTGGCGAGCCTCAGCTCCGCCGCGATTTTGTCCTTGAGCGCGGCGAGGGTTTCGAATTCGCCGAGGGTCTTGGCGAAATCGTCGTTCGCGTCCGGGAGACGCATCTCTTTCATCGAGACGGCTTTGAGCCGGTATTCGACCTCCCGGCCGGCGAGCTTCCGGTTGGCGAAATCGGAGGGATAGGCATGGACGAAGTTTTTTTCTTCTCCTGGGGTCATTCCCGTCAGGTTCGCGTTGACGGCCGGGTCGTTGCCTTCGTGTCCGGCGACGACGACCGCTTTCTCGGCGGGGAGAAGCCGCTTGGACTTTAGATCCCGGCCTTGAAACTCGATGACGACATAATCGCCGGCAACGATGCCTCGGCCCTCGACCGGGACGTATTCCGCGGCTTTCCTGCGCAGGTCATCCACGGCCTTCGCGATGTCGTCGGCGGACACGACGGCCTCTCTTTTTTTGACCTTGACCCGCTTGTACTCGGGTAGGGCGAACTCCGGCCAGATTTCCACGCTCGCCTTGAAACGCAGCGGTTGGCCGTCCTCGAACGACACGTCTTCGATCGTCGGCGTTCCGACGGGGTAGATCGCCCGGGCGGTCAGAACGTCGTCCAGGGTCCGAGGAATGAGCTCATCCAAGACGGCTTGCCGGATATCGGGGTCGAACATCTGCTTGACCATCGCCCGGGGCGCCGTCCCGGGCCGGAACCCTTTCAATTTTGCCCGCCGGGCGTACGCTTCGAGCGCCCGCTCATATTCGCGGGAGGCCTCCTCGGCCGGCACCTCGGCTTCGATTTCCTTGCGGGACGGGGCGAGATCCCGGACGTTGCTTTTAAGACGTTCGTTCGAATCGGTCATGGACGGTCTTTCTCCAGATCATCGAATGGGCAGAGCGGGAGTCGAACCCGCACTCCCTCATCAGGAACTAGGTCCTAAGCCTAGCGCGTCTGCCATTCCGCCATCTGCCCTTCAGGTCCGGCCTCATCGCCAAGGCAGGTCAGATTTTCGAGCCCGTCCCGATTGTGCCGGATGGCCGATTTCCCTTGCCTGAGAGCCGTCTGACAGAGGGTAATCTCTATGGTGAATGGGCCGGAAACGCGATGCCGTGCGCTAGAACGATGGAATATTTATATACCATCGTTTGAAGTATTTGTCAATTGAAAAAATAGAGGGCCCGATGGAGTCCTGACGCGCGGCTCGCGTCAGTTTCCTGTCACTTTATATAAGATTTCAGCTTGGCGGCGAGCGCCGCGTCGACCTGTTGGAGCTTTTTGACGAGATCCTGGGCGCTGTAACGGTCTCTCAGGTTGATGTAAATGATGCCCAGGTTGTACAGGGCGTTCGCATTCCCCGGTTCGACCTCGACGGCTTTTTTCATCGGCTCGAGCGCTTTATTGAAATCTTTGAGCTGCATGTAGCTCATTCCGAGGAAAAGCCAGCCGTAGACGTCGTCCGGCGCAAGCGCCACGTCTTTCTGCATGACGGGAATGGCTTCTTTGTAATTTTTCAGGGTGTAGTAGCACCATCCGATCTGGAACCAGACCCGCTGATAATCCGGCTTGATGGCCACCGCTTTTTTATAGGTTTCGATCGCGTCCGGATATTTCTGCATCTGTTGTTGAATGTATCCAAGGTTGTACAGCGACTGCTCGTCGCCCGGCTTGAGTTCGACCAGCTTCTGGGCCGGCTCGAACGCTTTCGCCCACTGGCTGACTTCGCTATACATATTCAGGATATAAGTGTTATAGTTCACCGCGTCTTTGGGTGAAAGCTGGATGAGGCTCTTATAAACCTCCTCCGCTTTGTCCAAGGCCTTCGCTTTATGGTAGGCCTGGGCGAGATTATAGGCGATGTTCTGATTGTCGGGCAGGGCTTTGCGCGCTTCTTCGAGCGCGGCCGCAGCCCGGTCGAACTGATTGGCGTTCAGGCGGCTCATCCCGAGGCGCTGATAGGCCGGTCCGGAGTTGTCCGGGTTCGAAGCGAGGTATTTCTCATACGCGTCTCCGGCTTTTTGAAATTCGCGGGCATCTTCGTAGGCGTTGCCGATCGCGAAATAAACCTCTCTTTTCTCCGGGTCGAGAGCGATCGCTTTTTCGAGCGCCGCGATGGCTTCCGCCGATCGCTGCATCCGCGTCAGGATCTGGCCGAGGCCGTAGAACGCGGCCGCGTTCTGCGGGTCGAGGTCGGTGATTTTCTTATAGGCGGCGATTGCGCTCTGATAGTCGCGCTGGGTCTCGTAGCCCTTGGCCAGGAGCTTCCAGGCCTCGAGGTTCTCGGGCTGGGCTTTGGTCACCTTTTCGAGGTTCCGCTGGGCGCTGTAGACGTCGTTCGCCCAGGAGTAGAGCCGTCCGCAGAGCCAGGCGTGATCGACGCCTTCCACGTAATCTTCCTGCATCCAGGTCTTCCAGGACGTTTCTTTCCCCGTCGTCGGCATCGCGGCGACGGCGCTTCCGGCCACGATGAACCGCAGGCGCCGGTCGAGGATTTGAACGATTCCGAAGACCTTCCCCGCCTCATCGACGGCCGCCCCCCCGGTGACCTGTTCCGGGATCGAAAGCGCCGTGTCGGCGGCTTTGGCGTTCGGGCCGAGGTCATACACATTTCTGACCTCGCCCGAGGAAACGACGAAATCGCCCGATTCGTTGGAGCCGACGGCATAGAACTTCTTGCCGGCGGCGACGGCCTCGAATCCGCCCAAGGTCAGGGGCGTGACCTTGCCGTTGTAGCGGATGAGGGCGAGGTCCAGGGCTTTGTTGACGGTCAAAATCCCGTTGATATCGACGCTTTTCTTTTTGGCATTGAACCCGGCGCAGTTGACGGCCATGCTGACCAGATGATAGCTGGTCACGGCGATGTCTTTGGTGATGGCGACCGCCGTTCCGCGGCCGATCTCTTCCTTATTTTTGTTGAGGGCGACCACATTGATCAAGCTGGGCGAGATTTGGGCCGCGACTTTGGCCGAATCATCCGTCTGGGCGAGGCCCGAGGGAACGGCCAGCATGAGGCCAAAAACAACGATGAAAAGAACGCGGGTTTTGGCGATCATAAGTCCTCCTGATCGTCCGAATGGGCTCGGACGATATGTAAAAATTATCATACATTGACAGCTCCCCGAAGTCAAGGTAGCATGAGTTTTCATGGCTCGTCCTAAAATCAGGCTGGGGCTCGTCGTCTCGATCGGCCTCGTCTTTCTGGCGATCTTTCTCGTCAAGGCCAAGAACGAGATGGCCGACTTCGAAGTCAACTACAAGGCCGGGCACCGGCTCGCGATGGGCGAAACGCTCTACCGAACATCGGACAGTCACTGGCAATTCAAATACTCGCCCTTTTCGGCATTCCTCTATCTCCCGTTATCGTTTCTTCCGCTTCCCGTCGCCAAAGCCCTCTGGTATATTCTCATCCTCGCGTCGATGGGCTGCATCTTGGTCCTGACGACCGGGATGGCCTCTTCGCTTTCGAGCCTCTCCCCTTTTGGACCCGCGCTCCTTGCCGTGTTCGTCCTTGCCAAATATCTTCTTCGGGAACTGCAACTCGGCCAGATCAACGCCCTGATCACGGCGATCCTGACCGTCATGATCTGGCTCCTTGTCCGGGACGAGCCCGCGTCATCTCGGCGGCGGGCGTGGCTGGCGGGTCTGCTGTGGGGTCTGGCCACGGCCCTCAAGCCTTATGCCGTGATCTTCCTCCCTTATTTCGCGCTGAAGAAAAAAGGACGCCTTTTAGCGGCGGGATTTCTTACGATCGCCGCCACTTTGCTCGTTCCGGCGGGATTTTACGGCTTCCGCGGTTGCTTCAACGTCATCGGAGAATGGGGAAGCACGCTGGCCCGGTCCACGCCTATTCTCTATGCGTCGCAGGATAACATCTCGCTCATCGGATTTTTTATCAAATGGACGAATCACGTCCTCCTCTCCTACATTCTGTACGCTGCCAGCGTCGCGCTTCTGGCCGTCTTGACGCTGCTGACGATTTTCCGCGGCAAGCGCCTTTCCAAGCCGATCCTCCTCGAAGGCGCTCTCCTTCTCCTGCTCATCCCTCTCGTCTCACCTCTCGGCTGGGACTATACATTCCTCTCTTCGTACGCGGCCGTCGTCTTGATTCTCATAGGCTGGCGCGCATTCCCCAAACCGGCCCGGGTCCTGCTGGCCGTGAACTTCGCGATTATCGCCCTGTCCATATATGACCTCCTTGGACGCCAGACCTATGCCGTTTTCATGTCCTGGTCCGTTTTGACGGTCAATTTTCTTGTTGTCGCCGTTGCTTTGATCATGCTGAGGTGGAAGAGAACGGCCTGACGGTTTTTCGATATGGACGACCGCGACTCGCTTCGGACGCTCTATCTGATGACCCTGGTCGGCGGCCTGGTCTGGCTGGGCGCTATCGTCCTCGCTCCGTATGCGCGCAGCCGCTCCAGTCCGGTTTTCCCATTCCTCTATGCCTGTTTTTCTCCGGTCTGTCATCAAATTCCAGCTCGCTCGTTCCGGCTCTTCGGTTTTCCGCTGGCCGTCTGCGCCCGCTGTCTCGGGATTTACACGGGCACGTTTGGGGGGCTGGTTATCTATCCTTGCCGGCGCCGATTTGAGCGCGTCCGCCTGCCGAGCCTCCGGCTCTTTCTTACCGTCTCGGCCCCGATCGTTCTCGACACGGCCGGAAACGCCCTCAAGCTCTGGAACACGGCCAACGGACCCCGCTTTATCCTGGGATTCATCTGGGGACTCCTCCTCCCCTTTTATTTTCTGACGGGACTCGGCGAGCTTGTCTTGAGACGCAAGAAACGCTAGAATGAAACCTCTTTCGTCAATGGAGCAGACCATGAACGGACAGAAATCCAGTCCCTGGACGCCGGCCCTGGCCGGCGGCGCGGCCGCGGGGATCCTCTCCGGGATCCCCTTCGTCAACTGTCTGTGCTGCCTGTGGATCATCGGCGGCGGGATCCTGGCCGCTTATCTCTACGGGAAGAATACGCCCGCCGTTCTGACCTCGGGCGACGGCGCGATCGTCGGAGCGTTCGCCGGCGTCATCGCCGCCGTCGTCGATTCCATGATCAGCATTCCGTTCCAGGCCATCAATGCCGGATTCCTGAAACGCATCTTCGATCGACTCGCCGATTACGGCGACGCGCTTCCGTCCGGATGGGAAACCTGGTTCGTCCGCGGGCCGTTCTCGATCGCCTGGTTTTTCCTCGGGTTGCTCATCTCGGCGGCGATATTCGCCGCCTTCGGAGCGCTCGGCGGCATCCTCGGAATAGCTCTCTTCGGGAAAAAACCGGCCGTTCCGCCCACGGCGCCGCCGCAGCCTCCTCAGTCCGCCCCGCCGGCCCCGCCCCTGCCATGAAACGCCTCAAGACCCAGGTCATCGTCAATCCGGCCTCGGCCAAGGGGGAAACGCGCAAAAGGTGGAGCCAGATCCGGGAGGGCATCCGTAACGTCATTCATGAATTCAAATTCGAGTTCACGGAGAAGCCGCTTCACGCCACCGAACTCACGCGCGCCGCGATCAAAGACGGGACGGAACTCGTCATCGGCGTCGGCGGCGACGGGACGATGAATGAGATCGCCAACGGGTTTTACGAGGCGAAGAAAATCATCAACCCGGACACGACGCTCGGCATTGTCCCCTCGGGCACCGGATGCGACCTGACCCGAAGCCTCAACATCCCGAACAAGCTCAAGGATGCTATGGCCATCATCTCCGAGGCTCCGTCCTGCCCGATCGACGTCGGCAAGGTCCGTTTCCGCTCGTCCGCGGGTCAAGACGAGGAGCGCTTCTTCCTCAACGTCGCCGATTTCGGCGTCGGGGGCGAGGTCGTCCAGATGGTCAACCGGAAGCGCATGGAACGAAAGGCCTCGTCTTACATCCGCTGCTTGGTAGCGACGATGGCCCAGTACAAGAACAAACGCATCCGGATCACGGTCGACGGCCGGGACCTTCCCCGAGATGAATACCTGATCGGCGCGATCGCCAATGGCCGGATCTTCGGGAAGGGAATGAAAGTCGCGCCTCAAGCCCGTCTCGACGACGGCTTATTCGACGCCGTGTTCGTCAAGGGCATGAAATTTCTGGAATTCTGCACCAAGGGCTGGAGGCTCATGAACGGGTCCCATCTCCGGCTGAAAAAAGTTTCCCATATGCGGGGCCGCCGGATCGAAGCCGTCCCCGAAGAAAACGAACGCGTCCTCATCGAATTGGACGGCGAACAGCTCGGGACCCTGCCGGCGACCTTCGAAATCGTTCCTTGCAGCCTGCTGGTTAAAGGCTATTTGTAGGTCGAACACCTCGCCGCCAGCCGGACATCGTTAGTGACGATGAGCCGGCCCGAAGCGTCTCGGAATTCGATAATCCGCCCCTTTTTCGGGGCCGTCTCCCGGACATAAAGAGACTGGACTTTATGGACATAAAACTGAGTTTCCTGGAAAGGCGGGATCCCGTCATATCGGTCGACCGCGGTGCGGCCCGCGTTGTACGCGGCTAGGACCAGGTCCGTCCGGCCGCCGTAAACATTCGTTAAATTTTTTAAATGCCTCACGCCGCCTTCGATGTTGGCGGCGGGGTCGAACGCGTCTTTCACCCCATAATCTTTGACCGTCTCGGGCATGAGCTGCATGAGACCGAGGGCGCCTTTTGTCGAGACCGCGAAACGGTTGTAATCGGATTCGGCAGCGATGATGGAATGGACAAGCTGCGGGTCGACCGCATATCGCGCCGCGATGGAGCGGACAAGGGGGTCATACGCGATCTTCAGCGCTCCGCCGGCGGCATCGGCCCCGCCCGGAAAAGACAAGACGGACATCCAGGCGGAAAAGACGGCTGTCAGGATGGTCTTCTTGGAAACCATGGCGCTACCCATGATGCCTCAACGGCTGGCCCCCCCGCAATCGCCTTTAAGGGTGATTTTAGAGGTGTTTTTCGAGGACGTTCAGGCCCTCACGAAGCGCTTCGTCCAAGGCTTCGGCCTTCGGCCCTCCGGCTTGCGCGAAATCGGGCCGCCCTCCCCCTCCCCCGCCGATCAAAGGCGCCAGAGATTTGATCACATCGGCCGCCGAAACGCGACCGGTCAGGTCCTTGGTCACGCCGACGACAAGGAGGGCTTTGCCGTCCTGCGACGAGCCCAGGACGATGACGCCCGATTGGACCTTTGCCTTGAGAGAATCGACAAGCTCGCGCGCCTCGGCCGGGCTCAGCCCCTCGACTTTTTTGACGAGGACGGAAACGCCTTTGACCTTCGTGATCTCGTCCGAGGGCCGTTCGGCCGTCCCCTTCAACATCTTCTGCCGCAGGACCTTAACCTCGTGGTCCCGCTCCTTAAGGGCGCTTTTGAGTTTCTCGACCTGGCCGGCCATCTCTTTCGGGGTCGTGTTGAGAGCGCGCGCCGCCTCCGCGACCAGGTCTTCCGTGTCCTGGACGTGGACGAGCGCCGCTTCCCCCGTCAGCGCTTCAATCCGGCGCATCCCGGCCGCGACGCTCGTCTCGGCGATGACTTTGAAAAGCCCGATCTCGCCCGTCGTGAGGGCGTGGACGCCTCCGCAGAGCTCTCTGCTGAAATCGCCGACGGCTACGAGGCGGACCCGCTCGCCGTATTTCTCTTCGAAAATGGCCATGGCGCCTTCCCGAAGGCCTTCTTCGAACGTCGTCACTTTGATATGGACGGGAAGGTCCTCCCGGATCGTCTCATTCACGATCGCCTCGACCTTGCGGATTTCTTGGGGGCTGACGGCCTGGAAATGGGCGAAGTCGAACCGCAGCCGCGACGCCGAGACAAGCGACCCGGCCTGTTTGACGTGCTCTCCCAGCACCTTCCGGAGCGCGGCGTGGAGAAGATGCGTCGCCGTATGATTATCGCGCACGGCTCTCCGCTGTCGCGTATCAACGGCCGCCTCGACCGTATCGCCTTCGCGAAAAACGCCGTCGCGAACCCTTAACTTGTGGCTGATCACGTCTGGAATGGGAAAGTAGGCGCTTTCCACAACGGCCGAGCCGGCGGCGCTCCTCCAGACGCCCTGGTCGCCGACTTGCCCCCCCGCTTCAGCGTAAAACGGCGTGACGTCGATCACGCCCTCGCCCTCGTCACCGGCGCGAAGCTCGCGCGTCCGGGCCCCGTTTTTGAACAGGGCGAGGACTCGAGCCTCCCCGACCTGGTCCCGGTCATATCCGGCAAAGCGCACATGATCGCCCTTGACGTCTTCGAAAATTTTTCGGTCCTTCGGCTGGACGTCCCCTTTCCAGGACTGACGGGCCCGGTCTTTTTGTTTCTTGAGCTCTTCGCGAAAGCCGGCCTCGTCAACCGTTAGCCGCTCGTCCTGGGCCAGCTCCTGGGACAGGTCGAATGGGAATCCGAATGTATCGTAGAGCTTGAAGGCGGCCTCGCCGCCGAGCGTCTTCAATCCCTGCTGTCGCGCCTCCCGGACGTAGTGCTGAAAATAGCGGAGCCCGGAGGAGAGCGTTTGGGCGAACCGTTCCTCTTCCGCCAGGCAGATTTTGGAAATGAACGGCAGCGAACCCAGGATCTCGGGATACGCGTCCTTCATGATGTCGCCGACGACCCCGACGAGTTTGTAGACGAACGGCTCCTCCAGACCGAGGAGGTTGCCATGGCGATAGGCCCGCCGCACGAGCCGCCGAAGGACATAGCCGCGGCCGTCGTTGGCCGGCATGATCCCGTCGCCGATCAGGAAGGCCGCCGCCCGGACATGGTCGGCGATCAGACGCACGGAGATATCTCGTTCGTCGCGGCCGGGATACTCGCGTTCGGCCATTTCCGATATCGCGGCGATCAACGGCGCGAACAGGTCGGTCTCCCAATTGCTTGTCTTGCCCTGGAGAACGGCCGCCATCCGTTCCAGCCCCATCCCGGTATCGATCGACGGTTTTGGAAGAGGGGTCATCCGGCCGTTCTCGTTCTGTTCGAACTGCATGAAGACGAGGTTCCAAAGCTCGATGAACCGGTCGCTGCCCTTCTCGATGAGGTCCCGGGGAGTTCCCGACGCAACCGACGGGTCCAGGTCGTAATGAAGCTCGGAACAGGGGCCGCACGGCCCGGTTTCGCCCATCATCCAGAAATTATCCTTCTTGCCGAGGCGGAAAATCCGGTCCGCGGGCACTCCCGCCCCGGTATTCCACAGCCGGAACGCTTCGTCGTCGTCCTCAAAGACCGTGACATAGAGCTTGTCCTTCTCCAGCCCGAACACCTCGGTCATCAACTCCCAGGCATACGCAATCGCCTCGGCCTTGAAGTAGTCGCCGAAGGAGAAATTGCCCAGCATTTCAAAGAAGGTATGGTGTTTATTCGTCCGCCCGACCTGGTCGAGGTCGTTGTGCTTGCCGCTGACGCGCATGCATTTCTGGACTGTGGCGGCGCGCGCATAGCTTCGCGTCTCGAGCCCGAGGAAGACGTTTTTGAACTGGTTCATACCCGCGTTGGTGAAGAGGAGGGTCGGGTCGTCCTTGGGAAGGAGCGACGAACTCGGGACAATGCGATGGCCTTTCCCGGCGAAAAATTCGAGGAAGGTCCGGCGGATGACCGCGGTTGTCATTCAGACTTCGTCCTCGTCCGAGGCCTTCTTCGGCTGGGACCGTTCCATGCCCCGTTCCATGTCTTCGAGGGCGATGTCGAGCGTGGACCGGATGCCTTGAACGCGAAGCTTGAAGTTGTCCGGGCTCGTCGAATACCGCAATCCCTGTTCGAACGTGATCAAGCCTCTTTTAAAGAGATGATAGATCGACTGGTCGAATGTCTGCATCCCGTATTCGGAGACGCCCGAGGCGATGGCGTCACGGATCTGGGACGTCTTTTCCCGGTCCTGAATGCATTCCTGGATGAACGGCGTCGCGACCATGACTTCGACGGCGGGAACCCGGCCCTTGCCGTCGGCCTTGGGAACGAGCCGCATCGAGACGACGGCCGCGAGGATGCTGGCGAGCTGCAACCGGATCTGACGGTGTTGATACGGCGGGAAGACCGAGACGATCCGGTTGATGGTCTCGGGGGCGTCGAGCGTATGAAGCGTGCTTAGGACAAGATGGCCTGTCTCGGCGGCCAACATGGCCGTTTCGATGGTGTCGACATCGCGCATTTCGCCCACCAGGATGATATCCGGGTCTTCGCGCAGCGCGGCGCGCAACCCGCGTCCGAAGCCCGTGACGTCCCAGCCGACCTCGCGCTGGCAGATGATGCTTTTTTTGTCCCGATGAAGGAATTCGATGGGGTCCTCGATCGTAATGATGTGCCGTTTCCGGCGTTCGTTGATCACGTCGATCATCGCCGCCAGGGTCGTCGATTTTCCGCTTCCCGTGGAGCCCGTGACGAGGATGAGCCCGCGCTCGTGGTCGACGATTTTTTCGAGCACGGGGGGAAGGTTAAGATCGCGCATCGACTTGACTTCGAAGGGAATGATGCGGAGCGCGATCGCGATCGTGCTGCGCTGACGATAAATGCTGGTCCGGAACCTCCCGAACCCCGACAGGCTGTAAGCCAGGTCGACGTCGAAGTCCTCGTCCAGCCTGGCACGATGATGTTCGTTCATCATCTGACGGGCCAGCGCGGCCGTGTCGTCGCCCGTGAGGCGGGGCAGTTTTTCCAAGCCGGATAGAACGCCGTGGACGCGAAAGAGCGGCGGAGACCCGGCCTTGAGATGGATGTCGGACGCATCCATCTCGATTGCGATCTTCAGGATATCATCAATGGTCATGGCGGCCTCTCAGACCACCATCTTACCCAGAATCGCGTTTTCGAGTCAATTCGGAAATAACGCCGCCCCGAGGCCGGCGCGGTTCAGAGGGCTTCGCCGCAGTACGGACAGGCTTTGGCCCGAAGCGGAAGATGACGCCGGCAATTCCAGCAATGCTCGGCGTTGGAGCGTTCCCGGGCCCGGATGCGGCCGAGGATATCCTCGATCTCGGACGTCCGCGGTTTCTCTCCCCGGATCTCGGTCAGGGCGCGGAGGACCTCATACGGCCGCTGGTAGCGGTCTTCGACCTTGACCGCGAGACACTTCATGATCACGTCGTCGAGCTCCCGCGGGATCCGCGTGTTTTTCAGACGGGGGGGCGTAATTTTCCCTTCCTGGGCTTTTTCAAGGATTTTAAACGGGTCCGGGTCGAAGATCGGCGGACGACCGATGATCATCTCGTAGAGAATGCAGCCGATCGAATAAATGTCCGACGCGAAGGTCGCTTTTCCCTGAAACTGCTCAGGGGCCATATAAGGCGGCGAGCCGATCCGAGTCGTCGCATAGGGCACGTCCTGAAGCCAGGCGGACGTGCCGAAGTCGGTGATCTTCACCGTCCCGTCCTCGGAGATCATGATGTTCGACGGCCGAAGGTCGCGGTGAATAATCTTATTTTTGTGAGCGTGGTCCACGCCGGCGCAGAGCTGCTTGGTATAATCGAGGGCTTGCTCCGCGGCGAGGACATGCTCTTTTTGGAGGATCTTTTCGAGCGTTTTGCCCCGGACGTATTCCATGACCATGAAGAACGTCTTGTCCTCTTTTTCGGCGGCGATCATCCGCACGATATTGGGGTGATTCAGGGCGGCTTGGAGGCGTGACTCCTTGAGCAGCTTGAACAGCTCCTGCGATTGCTTGTGCGGGACTTTGATCGCGACCTTGATATCGAGCCAGGTGTCCTTGGCAAGGAAAACCGACCCGAACCCACCGCTTCCCAGCGACCGGATGATCTCGTATTTTCCGACTTTCTGTCCCTGTAAAAACATCGACGTCAATCCGACCAGAAATGAGTGAGTATGGCCGCCGCAGCCAACGCGGCCGTCTCGGCCCGGAGCACGTTCCCGCCGAGGCTGACGGCTATGGCGCCGGCTTCGAGGATCAGGCGCTCTTCTCCCGTCGTCCAACCGCCTTCGGGACCGACGAGGACCCTCACGTCCACGGGAGGTTCCTTCCCCGTCCCCTGGACGATTTCGCGGAGGGGCCGGCCGCCGCGTTCGCTCAAGGCCAATGTCACGGGCCCGGGCGGATCCCCCAGAAAATCCTTCAGCGGTCGGGGCGCGAAGATTCTCGGAAGCATCCCCGAATGCGATTGCTTTGAGGCCGCCAGGGCGATTTTAATCCAGCGGTCGTTCGTTTTCGCCTCTCGATGTCCGGCTCGGACGACCGACCTGGCCGCTTCGATCGGGGCGATCGCGTAAATGCCGAATTCGGTCGCTTTCTGGATGACGAACTCCATGCCTTTAGCCTTGAGAAGGGCTTGTCCGAGCGTGATCCTAAGAGGCCGGGTCCGGGGTCCTTGTTTCTCAAGAATAGCGAGACGCGTTTCCTCCGGAGTGATCGCTTCGATCCGCGCCCGATAGGTCATGCCGCGGTCATCGAAGAGCCAGACGTCGTCGCCCAACGTCATCCGGACGACGCGGCTCAGATGATAATGCTCGGCGCCCGTAAGACGCGCCCGCCGGTCATCCACGTCCCGGCGGTCGACGAAAAAATAGTTGGCGGTCAATCTCCTCCCGGTCCATGAATGATTTTTTTCGCCCTCTGAACGGCTTCCTGGTCGATGACCTCCAGGTTTTCTCCCCGGAGTTCGCCCAGGCGACGGAGAAGGATTTTCTCCTCCTTCCCTAGATCGTTGGGCGTCCGGACCAGGATTTTGACGAACAAGTCGCCGAGCCGCCGGCTCTCCATATCTCTGATGCCGCGGCCTTTGAGCCGCACAACCTCGCCGGGCTGCGTTCCCGGCGGAATCCGGACTTTTTCCACGCCATCGAAGGTCGGGATCTCGACGACGACTCCGAGCGCCGCCTGGACAAAGGACAGCGAAATCTCGCACAAGAGATGATTGTCCTGCCGCTCGAAAAAACCATGAGAACGGACGTGGACGTCCACGTACAGGTCCCCCCTAGGGGCGCCCCGTTCCCCGGTTTCTCCTTCGCCGGCCAGCCGCAGCCGGACGCGGTCCGCGACGCCGGACGGGATTTTGACGCGCAATGATTTTTTCTGTCGGATATGGCCGGTCCCTTTGCATCCTTCGCAGGGTGAGCCGATGATCTCGCCTTCGCCGCGGCACTGCGGACACGTTCGGGTCATCGTAAAGAACCCCTGCTGGTGGCGGATTTGGCCGTGTCCACCGCACGCCGGACAAACGGTCTTTCGCGTTCCCGGCTTCAATCGCGTGCCTTGGCAGGTGGGACAGGGCTCGGCCCGGCTGAGAGAGATTTCTTTGTCCAATCCCAAAGCGGCTTCTTCAAGCGAGATTTCGATGTCCAAAGACAGGTCGCGTCCGGGCCGGGCTTCCGCCCGGCGCTGCCGCGTTCCCGCCCCGAAGAGGTCTCCCAATCCGAAACTGAAGCCGAAAAAATTGCCCAGGATATCTTCGAAATCCTCGAACACCGACGAGTTGAAGCCGGAGAAGCTTTCTCCCCGCAAGCCCTCGTGGCCGAAACGGTCGTAGGTCGCCCTTTTCTCCGGATCGCCGAGGACGCTGTACGCTTCGGCGGCGGCTTTGAACCGTTCTTCCGCCTCTTTGTCGCCGGGATTGCGGTCGGGATGGTGCTTGAGCGCCATCTGGCGATAGGCTTTCTTAATCTCCTCGGCTGATGAGTTTCGGCCGACGTTTAAAACGTCGTAGTAATCGCGTTTGGTCATGCCCGGCCGTCCCGGAGCCGCTCCGTCTTCTGTTGCCGGATGATCCCGTCGATCTGCTGCTTCGTCAAGCCCGACGACGGATGGACCGCGACGTTCTGGGTTTTGCCCGAAGCCGCGTCCCTGGCTGTGACCTTGAGCAGGCCATCGGCATCGACCTCGAACGTGACGTCGATCTGGGGGATCCCCGCCGGGGCGGGGATCAGGCCGATCAGGTCAAAGACCGCCAGGGATATGTTCTTCGAAGCGTTCGGCTCGTCGCCTTGGAGGACATGAATACGGACCTGGTGCTGGTTGTTTTGGACGGTCGTGAACGGTTTGGTCTTCCGCGTCGGGATCGTCGCGTTTTTATCGATGAGGACTTCGAAGCCGTCGTTTTCTATTTCGAGCCCCAGGGGAAGAGAAACCACGTCCATGAGAAGAACAACGTCTTTGGACCGGCCTTCGACGATTCCGGCCTGAAGGGCGGCGCCGACGGCGACGCTTTCGTCCGGGTCGACGCCCGACTCGGGCGTCCGGCCGAAGAATTCCGCGACCCGGCGCCGGAGAAGAGGCATTCGGGTTTGGCCGCCGACGAGGATGACGTGGTCGAACTGGTTCGCTTCGAGGCGGCATTCCGAGAGCGTCCGTTCGACGACCGGGAACGCTTTTTCGACGAGATCGCCGGTCAAACGCTCGAGCTGGGCACGGGTCATCCCGATCTCTAAGTGCTTCGCCCCTCCGGACGACGTGTCGAGGAACGGAAGGACGATCAGCGTCTCGGCGGCGAACGAAAGCTCTTTTTTGGCTCGTTCGGCCGCTTCCTTGACCCGGGCCCGAGTGAAGGGGTCGCCCGGAAGCTCCGTTCCGTGCTCCACGCGATAACGCTCGCAAATCCAATCCGCGACCTGGGCATCGAAATCCTCGCCGCCGAGGTAGCTGTCGCCGTTCGTCGCTAAAACATGAAACACGCCCCCGCCGATTTCAAGGAGCGTGATGTCGAACGTTCCGCCGCCGAGGTCGAAGATCGCGATTTTACCCGAAGTCTTGCGGTGAAGGCCGAAGGCCAGGCTCGCCGCCGTCGGCTCGTTGATGACGCGCAGGACGTTAAGGCCGGCGATTTGCGCCGCGTCCTTGGTCGCCTGCCGTTGATGGTCGCCGAAATGGGCGGGAACGGAGATCACGGCGTCCGCGACGGGCTCCCCGAGATATGATTCGGCGCAGGACTTGAGATAGCCGAGAATGAGGGACGAGACCTCCTGCGGCGTAACCTGCCGTCCGCCGACGTCGATGAGGACGTCCCCGTTCGGCGCCTTCGCCAGCTTGAACGGCAGCCGGCTCGCCGCGGCGCGGACGTCCGGCGAGTCGAATTTGCGGCCGATCAGCCGCTTGATCGCAAAGAGCGTCCCCGTCGGATTCACGACGGACTGCCGCGCGGCAGGCGGGCCGACGAGCGTTTCTCCGGACGCGAGATAACTGACTAGGGACGGCGTCGTCGCGGCTCCGTCGAGGTTGGGGATGACCTTGGGACGGCCGCCGGCGAGGCTGGCGATGCACGAGTTCGTTGTGCCGAGGTCGATGCCGACGATGGCTCCCATGGTCATTCTCCGTCCTTGACGGGGACCATCACTTTGACGAGCGCCGGACGGAGAAGACGGTCGTTGAGCCGATAGCCTTTCTGGAGGACGTCCCCGACCTGCGGTTCGGTCACGTCCGGCGATTCCTCGGTCACGACGGCCTGATGGATCGTCGGGTCGAAGGGGCGTCCGTGGGCCTCGACCTCGGTCACGCCCCGCCGCCGCAGGATGTCTTGGATCTGCTTGGCGATCAGTTCGACGCCGCTCTGAAACCCTTGCGCGTCGGTTGTGTCGCGGTTTTTCAGGGCGCGCTCGAAGTTGTCGAGGATGGAGAGGATGTCGCGCAGCAGGCTCGCCAGCGCGTACTGAAAAAATTCGTCTTTATCCCGCTCGAGGCGTTTTCTCTGGTTGTCCATCTCCGCCGCGGCCCGCAGATAGCGGTCCTTCAGGGCGTCGACCTCGGCCTTCAGCTCCTTGACCTCGTGGTCCTTTTTCTTGAGTTTTGCTCTTATGGATTTAGCCTCGTCATGTTCGGGGGACTTCTTAGGGGCGCGGTGTTCGTCCGGAACGGGCACCGGCGGAGCACTTTCGAGTTCGGGGGAACCGGGTTTCGTCGTTTCGTCGTTCTTGCCCGGCTGGACATCCTGTCCGGGTTTCTCGTTCTCGTCTTTGAAGTCCATGGCGTTATTCATCCTCAGGTTTGATTTGAGCAGATCGTCCGGCTCAACTTCCTGGCGACGTCGTCGACCAAGGGAATGATCTTTTTGTACGGAATCCGCTTCGGCCCGATGATGCCCAGCGACCCGAAGACCTGGCTCCGGTCCCCGTAATGGGAAAGAATGAGCGAGCATTCCGAGATCGAGGGCAGACGGGCTTCGTCGCCGATGATGACCTTGACCGGGTCGAGCGAGATGACGTCGGACAAAAGATGGGCCAGGTTGGCTTTTTCCTCGAAATTCTGAAACAGCGACTTGAGCTGGTCCAGACCAAAAACATCGAATTTGTCGATCAGCTTCGACGTTCCTTGGAGGATGATCTCGCTGTCGCGCTCTTCCTGGGCGATCGAATCCTTGAGCAGGCTCATGAGCTTGTTGAAGGCCTGTTCAAACTTGAATTTGTATTTCGGCAATTCGCCGACGAGATAATCCCGGACGAAGACCAGACTCTTGCCGCGGAAGTTCTGGTTGACGTAATGCGAAGCCCGGTCGAGTTCGTCCTGGTTGAAATCCGCCTCGGTGGTCACAATCTCGGTGAGGACGATGTTGAACGATGTCACCAAGATGATCATGGCCTTGTTCTCGGCGACCTTGATGAACCGGACGTGATGAAAGCGAAGGCGGGACAACCGGGGCGAGAGGACGAATCCCAAGCTGTCCGACTCTTCGGCCAAGAGATGCGAAGCTTGGTGCAGGAGCGAGTTCAGGTCGCCTTGCCGGATCGACAGGTCGTTCGACAAGAAGCCGATCCGGTCGAGCGAGAGGGGCGCCGCGTCGAGCAAGGTGTTGACGTAGAAACGCAGGCCTTTGTCCGTCGGAACGCGGCCGGCGGACGTATGCGGCTGGGATAAAAACCCCATCTCTTCGAGCTTGGCCATGATGTTCCGGATAGTCGCCGGAGAGTCGGACAGCGCCTTTTTTTGGGCGATCATACCCGAGCTGACCGCTTTTCCGATCCGGAGATAGTGCTCGACGACGGCGTTCAGGATGACCCTGTCTTTATCGCGTAGACCGATGTTCTTCATGGTGTCGCCGTGAAATATTATAACCCGAACTACAAAATACGCAATCCGGCGTAGCCCACGACTTCGCGGTCGTCGCCGGTCGTATCCCCCGACGTCGCATAAGCGATCAGGTCGGCTTTTTCCGCGCCGAGGATCCGGGCCGCGACGAGCGCGGCCGTGACGGGTTGGAATCCGCACATCGAAATGTCGTCCGCCTGGACAATGTCGAACAATCCCCGCGGGTCGAGAGCAAGGATCTTTTTGATCGCCTTGAAGTCCTGAACGCGGGCCTCGGCTTTGCTGACGTAGTGGCTCATGTCGGAGCTAGCTACGATCAAAGCCTCCCGCCCCGTCCGGCGGATACCCGACGCGACCGCCCCGCCCAGCTCTTCCAAGTCCCGGTAGGTCGCTCGAGGCGAGACCGCGATCGGGACGAACGAAAAATCCGGTCTCAGAAACTGGATAAACGGCAACTGGACTTCAAGCGAATGCTCGCCGGCGTGGGCCGCCGCTTCGGAGACGACCGACTTGGACTCCGCGAGGATGGCTTCGGCCAATTCGACGGAGACCGGAACCGATCCGAGCGGCGTCTCCCAGAGGCCGTCGTTCATGGCTGCGAACAGCGGACGGATCGGCCTGTGGGAGGGAGCCAGGATGACGAACAGGTCGGGAAGCTCGACGGAGGAAAAGACGGCGCCCGCGACCGAGCCCGAATAAACGTACCCGGCATGGGGCGAAACGACCGCCCGGGCTTTCTTTTTTTCCGATTTCGGGTCCAAGAGAGAACCGAGCAACCGGTTCAAGCCGGGCGCGTCCTTGGGATAGAAATATCCGGAGACGGCCGCCTTCCGCAACGGTCCCGCGCCCTTCGCGTGCTTCTCCATGCGTTTCCCCGCGAGTTTATAGGTCTTCGCGTTCCTCTTTGAAAACGATGCCAAACCGGCGGATCTCGTCAAGGATCGGTCCGTAGATCTCGGGATATACGGGAATCAGGATACCCTTCCGGCCGACCCGGCCTTCCAGAAGAAGACGTGCGCCGACCGCGGCGGGATACCCGACCGTCCGGGCCATGGAGGAATCGCCTCCCGGGACGCCGTAGTCGATGAGCGTCGAGGCCAGCTTCGCCCGCCGTCCCGTCCGGTTCGCGACGAGAAATTCGTGCCGGAGGATGATCATGTCGCGCTCGTTAGCCGCATAGCGGAGGCGTTTCAGCATCAGAGATTCGAGGACATCGAGCGCCGAGCCGCGCCCGAGCGGGATCGGCTCCTCGCCGAAGAGCCCCAGCCATTCGAGACGGTCAATGACTTTCGAATCGGGCCGGAGCTTCAGCCGGTCGCGGAGCGTTTTCTTGAGGTTCCAATCGGCCGGCATTCCGAGCAGGCTCCTCACGAACCGGATATATGTCGTCCCGGCGAGGTTCCGCTCGGCCGTATCGAGCAAGCCGATCTCGCCGATCTTCTTCAACGTTTCGCACCAGCCGGAATAGCGCAAGGTCCCCCGGAACATCGTTTGCGTGTCCGGGATGCCGTACAGTTCGGCATACGGCACCGAGTTGCGGTTGGGATAGCCCTCAAAATCACCCAGCCCGGCGATCGGGACCATGGTGATGTGCTCGAACAGGTCCTCCGCGGGCACGAGAACATCGCGGCCGTCTTTCAGGTAGTGGGCCGCGCTTTTTCCCGCGAGCAGAACCCCGCGCGGGCTCCACGAGAATTTATAGCCGAAGGGGTTCGTGTTCGCTTCGGGCGCGGGCAAGCCCCCGCACCAGGACGTGAATCCCAGGACTCGGCCGCCTTCGGCCTTGACGCCGTCGATGACCCGCATCGCTTCCATGTGGTCGATCCCGGGGTCGAGGCCGACCTCGTTGAGAAAAACGAGGCCCGCGTTCCGGACTTCGTCATCGAAGGCGCGCATGGCTTCGTTCACATAGGACGTGGTGACGAGGTTCTTCCGTTCGCCGAGGCAATGCTTGGCGACGAGCGGATGGAACGTGTTGGGGACGAGGCTGACGACGATATCGGCCGCGCCGATTTCCTTTTTGAGCCTGGCTTCGTCGCCGAGATTAAGGGCCAACGCCGTGCCGTTGGCACGGCCGGCGACGAGCCTCTGCGCCTTCTCGACCTCCATGTCGGCGACGACGACGGTCGTTTCGGGATGCTCCAGGAAATACCGGACCAGGGGTCCGGCGACAAAACCAGCTCCTAAGACGAGTACGGTGCGAATGGTCGTTCTCCCTGCATTACGATGGTTCGAGAAAATCCTTCATGTAGCGATAGGCCGGGGTGAATTCACCCTTAAACAGGATGACGGCCTTGCGGACCGGGTCGGGCAGCCGACAGTCCTCAAAAGTCCCTCGAAAATCCGCCGCCCCGATGTCGGGGAGGAAGGATTTCAGGCATTGGCTGAAAAAGACGGAGGATTCCAGGGACATTTCGGCCGGCAAATTGTCCACGGCCATGATGACGGGGCCATTTCCCTCGATGCCGGCTAGGATACAGCCGGTGGCCGCTTCATAAACATAGACGGGGTTCTGCGGACTGGTCGTTTCGATTGTACACTCTACGCCCCCTTCGATATCGCAGGAAATGTCCCCGATGACCTTGAGTCGAGGCCGCTCGGCCCTCTCGTACAAAGCCCGGACAAACGCTTTGGTGACAAAACGGGGGTATTTCGGTGCCCAATAGATCCCGTTGATGAGGGCGGTCAAATGAAGGAGATACGGCTCCAGGACGGGTTCATAGGTCTCCGGGTAGTCGTAGTACTCCTGGAGGTCGAACGGCCGGGTCTGGTCCTTGCGGCGGACCATGTGCTCCTCGCGGAAGACGATCTTATAGACTCGATGACCGGAGAAATTTTTCCAGGCCAGGAATTTCCGGAATTCCTCCGGGGTGACCTCTTCGACCGGGAGCAGGTCATACATCTCCTGGGCCCCTTGCGAAACATGGCCGTATCCCGTAAATCCGCAGATGAAAGGCACGAGAGGCGAAGGAAGCCCGTCGCGCCGGATCTGGGCGCCGATCTCGGCGGTCACTTCTTTGACCTCGACCAAGCTCTGGTATCGGAACGTCTGGTCGAGCTTCGTGAACGGATTTTCGAGGCCTTCGTAAACCAGCCTGCGCCCGAGCGCCCAAAGCGTGTCGATCATCCCGGCCTCTCCGGCCTGGCGGCCGAAGAAAACCAGCCTCCGGCCATTGCCGTCCACCATCCGCTCATAATCGATCAGGGTGCAACCTTGCTCGATCATGCGGCGAAGCATGGGCATATTGGCAGGCTGGCCCTTGATCGTATGCGAAAAAAAGAAATACGCTTTTCCGGGTTCGAAGAGCGGGATCGGGATTTCTTTCACCGCCATGATCACCTGGCAGGACGAAAGGCTCTCCTGGACGGCGGCCCCTTCCAGCCTGAAATCGTCGTCCGCAAAGACCCGGATCGGCGAAGGCTGGACAACGAACTTCAGGCCGTGCAACTTCTTGAGCTCATGGAGATGGCTTGGGATCAGCGGTACGCGCCGTTCCCAAGGGTTCTTATCCTCACGCCGGATGCCGATGATATTGGTCATGGATGTTTCGTTTTTCAAGCAGGAAAAAGAGCGGTTTACGATTAGAAAATATTATGGCATAAAAGCCCTTTCGGGTCAAATTAGGGCTCGTCCTTCTCGATCCGGATCGCCGGTCTCCCGCGTCCCGGCAATTATGTTATAATGCGGCGCATGCTACGGTTTTTCAACACCCTGAGCGGTATGGAAGAGCCGTTTGTCCCTCTCTCCCCTGGAGACGTCAAACTCTATACGTGCGGCCCAACCGTCTATGATTTCAACCACATCGGAAACTTCCGGGCCTATATTTTCGAAGACCTGCTCAAGCGCTTCCTGGTCTTCCGGGGCTTTCGCGTTCATCATGTCATGAATATCACCGACGTGGACGACAAGACCATCCGGGGCGCCGGCGAGCGCGGTATCCCTCTCCGAAGCTATACGGAACCCTTCATCCGGGCTTTTTTCGAAGATTTGAGCGTCCTCCGCATCGCACCTGCCGACCAATATCCCCGGGCGACGGACCATATTCCCGACATGGTCCGCATCATCCGCGGCCTACTCGATAAGGGGTTCGCCTATCGGAAAGACGGCTCGATCTATTTCGATATCGGTAAGTTTCCCGGCTATGGCCGCCTGTCCAAGTTCGACCTCCGCGAACTCCGCTCGACGCGACGCATCGCATCCCGGATCGAATCCGACGAGTATGACAAAGACCGCGCCCAAGATTTCGCCCTATGGAAGGCGCCGAAAGAAGGCGAACCCGTCTGGGAAACGGAGGTCGGCCCCGGACGGCCGGGCTGGCATATCGAATGTTCGGCGATGAGCTCGAAGTACCTCGGTCCGACGTTCGACATCCATTGCGGCGGGGTCGACAACATTTTTCCTCACCACGAAAACGAGATCGCCCAGTCGGAAGCCTATTTCGGAGCTCCGTTCGTCCGGTACTGGCTCCACTGCCATCATTTGATCGTGGACGGAGAGAAAATGTCGAAGTCCAAGGGCAATTATTATACTCTCCGCGACCTTCTCGTCCGAGGCATTGACCCGCTGGCGATACGGTTTCTCCTCCTTTCGACGCAATACCGCAAAGTCTTGAACTTCACGTTCGACGCCCTGGACCAGGCGAAGGCGACGCTCCAGAGAATCCGCGACTTCGTTTATGAGCTCGACCATCGGACGTTCCCGCCCGGGAGGTCTCCCGAATTCCTCGCCCTCGCGGACGGCGCCAACGCCCGGTTCGGCGAGGGACTGGACGCGGACCTCAACATTTCGACGTCGTTGACCGCCCTGTTCGAATTCATAAAAAACGTTTATCTTTGGATCAAGGACGAGCGCCTGTTGGCCGATGACACAAGTCGCGCCCGCGAGCTCGTCTATTCCTGGGACGGTGTTCTTTCCGTCCTCGAGCCCCGGCAGGGCTTGGATCTGCCCCTCCCTCTGAGGGAGAAAGTCCAGGAACGGGAACGGGCCCGCCGCGAAAGGGACTATGCGCGAGCGGACGCGATCCGCCGGGAGCTTCTTGAGGCGGGAATTGTCCTGGAAGACACCAAAGATGGCGTTCGATGGAAGTTGATCAAGACAACCGGCGTATCTTAGGGGCGCAAGGCGAAGAAGCCGCCGTCCGTTTTCTCAAAAAGCGCGGATACGCGATCCTTGAGCGCGGTTTCCGGATGATCCGGGGCGAGATCGACATTATCGCCCGGGATGGACGAACGCTTGTTTTCGTCGAAGTCAAGACTCGCCAGGGCAGCGGCTTCGGCGGGCCCGAGGAGGCCGTGACCGTCGCCAAGCAGGGTCAAATCCGCCGCATCGCCCAAGGTTATCTGAACAAGAACCGGTGCTGGGATGTTCCCTGCCGTTTTGACGTTATCGCCCTATCGGCCGACGCGGACGGACGCTGGGCGGTCCGTCACATCAAGGACGCTTTTTAATGCGCTCGACCCGGGCCCGGTCTTCAGACTCGCGGCGGAGGGTCTCGATCGTCTTGTGAAACACCGGATGCACCAATTCCGGTGCGATCTCGGCCAACGGAATGAGCACGAAATTCCTCTCCGCGAGACGCGGGTGGGGAATGGTCAGCTGCTCCGTGTGAAAAACCGAATCCCCTGAGAGGAGAATGTCGATATCGATCGGCCGGGGGTTATCAGGCGGCCCGGACCGCCGTCTCATGCCGCGCTCAATCCGTTTGGCCAGCCGCAGCAACTCCCCCGGAGAAAATTCGTTCTCGACCTCGATGACCTGATTGAGAAACCAGGGTTGGCCGGAACATCCGACCGGTTCGGTCCGGTACAGGGATGAGGCGGAGACGATCCGAACGCCGTTTTTCTCGAGCCGGGCCCGGGCTTTCGCGAGGTTCGACTCGAGATCGCCAACATTGGCGCCGAGACCAAGGTAGTATCGCATCTTCGCGCTATCCGTCGTCCATTCTATGGAACGATGCGCGCGGCGTCAATCTTCTCCCGAGAAGCCGAAACAAACCTTGACTTTATTCCCGGCCTCGCCAAAAATAGAGGCTCATTTTTGTCTAAAAGGCGCTCGTTTATCGAAAGCGCGCTTAAGGAGGCCGTCATGGCCGGAGTATCGGAAGCCAAACAACGCCAAATCCAGGACCTCTCCAGTCTCATTGGGAATACGCCTCTTCTGGCAATCGACTTCACTTATCGAGGCAAGCCCCGGACAATCTACGCCAAAGCCGAGAATTTAAACTTGACGGGGAGTATCAAGGACAGGATGGCGTTCCATATCCTCCGCCAAGCTTACCAGCGCGGCGTGCTGAAACCGGGAGGGCTCATCATCGAAGCGACGAGCGGAAATACCGGAATCGCTTTCTCGTCGATCGGACGGGCCCTGGGGCACCCCGTGGCGATCTTCATGCCCAATTGGATGAGCGCCGAGCGGATCAACCTCATCCGGAGTATGGGAGCGGCCATCAACCTCGTCAGCCCGGAACAAGGCGGATTTATCGGCAGCATTCGCCTTTCCGAAGAGCTCGCGGCGAAGACGTCGGGGGCTTTCCTTCCCCGCCAGTTCGCAAACCAAGATAATATCGAAGCCCATTATCTGACGACCGGGCCCGAAATCGTGTGGCAGCTCAATTTTCACGGGCTTCGTCCCGATGCCTTTGTCGCCGGCGTGGGCACGGGCGGGACGATCATGGGTACCGGCCGATTCCTCCGCGAAAAGTGGCCTTCCGTCAGGCTCTATCCCCTCGAACCGGCCAACTCACCAACGATGTCCACGGGTCACAAGGTGGGGAAACACCGCATCCAGGGCATCTCGGACGAGTTTATCCCGCCCATCGTGAAACTTGACCAGCTGGACCATGTCGTCGCCGTGGACGACGGCGATTCGATCATCATGGCCCAGAAACTCGCGGCCGAGCTCGGCCTTGCCGTTGGGATTTCCTCGGGCGCGAACTTTCTCGGGGCGCTCATGGTCCAGAACGAGCTCGGGGCCGAGTCCGTTGTCGTCACCGTCTTTTCTGACGACAACAAGAAATATCTCAGCACCGACCTGATGAAAACCGAACCCCTGAAGTCCGGATTTCTCGCCCCAGACATCAATCTCCTGAGCTTCAAGAGTTTCAAACGAACGTGTGAGACCTGCTGCCGTCCCGAGGAATGCCAGCCCTCTCCCGGTCCGATCGAGGCCGTTTCGTTGCCGCCCTGCCCGCGCCGCCCGGCGTGTCGGTGATCACTGATGAAAAAAATCCTGAGCTGGCGCCTGTCTTTATCGTTGGTTCTGATCGCCGCCTCGGTAGTGGCGTACGCGCTTCACTACCTCATCTTCCGCGACCTCCGGCATATTTTTCTATACCTCATCGGCGATATCGCCTTCCTGTTCATCAATGTTCTGGTCGTGACGCTCGTCATCGAGACGCTCCTCGCTCAGCGCGAAAAGCGGTCCCTCCTTAAAAAAATGAACATGGTCATCGGCGCGTTCTTCAGCGACGTCGGTCTCGAATTGCTTAAAAGTTATCCGGATTTCGCAGAGAATATGGACGAGCTCGGCGGCGAGCTCCGGTTCAGCGGACACTGGCAGAAAGGCGATTTCCTCAAAGCCATGGACTCGGCAAAAAAATTCCCGTTTAAGATCAAAGTCTCGCCCGCGGCTCTGCGTGACCTCCGGGGCCGGTTGTGCCAGCACCGGTCCTTCCTCCTTCGACTCCTCGAAAATCCCAACCTTCTCGAGCACGACCGGTTCACCGACCTTCTCTGGGCGGTCTTTCATCTCGTGGACGAGCTCGAGTTGAGAGAAGGCGAACTCGAGGGTCTTCCCGAAGCCGATTATCTCCACCTCGCGGGAGACATCAAGCGCGCCTATTCCCATCTCACCGGCGAATGGCTGGCCTACGCCATGCACCTCAAAGAGAGCTACCCGTTTCTGTTCTCGCTCGTCGTCCGCATCAACCCCTTCGCGCCCTCTCCATCGCCGATCGTCCGGGAAAAATGAGCCGGCGGATTTGAGCATCCCGGGCATCCCCGGGCCCCGCTTCAGCCATACCGCGGCAGCCTAACGGTGAACGTCGTGCCGTGGCCTTCCTCGCTCGTCACGGTGACGGTCCCGCCGTGAAGCTCGGCGATATGTTTGACGATGGACAAGCCGAGGCCCGTTCCTCCGAGCGTCCTCGACCGGGACTTGTCCACGACATAGAACCGTTCGAAGACACGCGATAAGTGTTCGGCCGGAATCCCGGTGCCCGTGTCGCGAACCTCGATGATTAATAGGGACGGCTCGGTTCGAAGAGAGAGAACCACACTCCCCTTCTCGGTATATTTCACGGCGTTATCGAGCAGGTTGATGAGCATTTGCTCGATTTGATAGGGGTCGGCTTTTGCCTTGGGAAGATCGGGCGGCGCTTCGACCCGGGCCTCGAGGTGTTTCTCCGCGATTCGCCGGGCGAAAATTTGGAGCGTCCGGTCGCCGACCTGACGGAGGTCGACGTCCTGGACGTCGAGCCGGTAGCCTTTATCTTCGAGTTCGGACAGTTTCAACAGGTCCTCGACGATATGCCGCAACCGCTCGGCGTGCCTCTTCAGGATTACGAGCGTAGGACCGCCGCAGCCGGGTTCGTCTTCGAGCGTCTCCACCGCGCCCATGATGGCCGCGAGGGGCGTCCGGAGTTCGTGAGAGACGTTGACGACGAAATCCTTTTTCATCGCCTCGGCGTTGCGGATGTCGGTCACATCATGGAATGTCAAGACCACGCCGGCCTGGCCGCCGATTCGTCCTCCGACGCACAATAAAAACCGGCCGTCGATCCGGACGTTTTCGCTCCGAGGCCCGTCCCCGGCCATCGTCCTGTTGATGAATTCGAGGATCTTCGGCTTCCGGACGACCTCCCAGACGAATTGCCCCTCGAGGCGGCTTTCGCCGATGAGCGTTTTAAACCCTTCGTTGGCCAGGGCGATCCGCCCTCCCCTCTCGACAACGACCAGCGCGTCCTGGATCGCGGAGATGACCTGGGTGAGCTCTTCTTTTTGGGTCGAAACCTCCGCGAATAGCAGATGAACCCGGTCCGTCATCAGATTGAACGAGGCCGCCAGCTCGCGGAATTCATCCTGGTGGCGGATCGCCGCTTTAGCCGTGAAGTCTCCGCCCGCGACCCGGCGCGAGGCTTCGGTCAGCTTGCGGATCGGCCGGAGAAAATGGAGCGAGATCAAGAGCGCTAAAATCAGCGCGCCGACAGCGCTGATCGCTCCGGCGCCGGCGATCGAAGATCGTAAACCGGCGATCAGGGCGTCGACGTTCCTCATGAAGAGGCTCGTCCTCAAAACTCCGACCGTCTTCCCGTCCCGGATGAGAGGGATCCCGACATAAAGCATCTTTTCTTCGACCGTATCGCTGAATCGGATCGACCGGCCGACCTTGCCCTCCAGCGCTTGGGAGACCTCGGGACGATACCGATGGTTTTCCATCTGCAATGGATCTCGTTCGGTATCGGCCAGGACAGAGCCTTGGGGATCGATGACCGTGATCCGGGTTTTAATCTCCTTCCCGAGGGCCTTCAGGTAGGCATCCATCTCCCGCGTTTGGCCCCTGTCTAAAAAATCCTGGACATCCGAGGCCAAGGCGCGGCCCAGATAATTCAACTCCTGGGCCAGGGTGTCCTCATAATGCGCCCGGATCTTCGAGAACGAAAAACCCAGAATCAAGGCGCTGAGGCCGACGACAACGAGAACATATCCGCCGAACAATTTCAGGAAGATGGTTTTTTTCATTCTTCGACCTTATATCCCACGCCCCGGACGTTTTTGATCACGTCCGCGGCGGGTCCCAGCTTTTCGCGCAAGTTCTTGATATGGACGTCCACCGTCCTATCAAGGACGATCTTGTCATGGCCCCAAACCTGGTCCAGGATCTGGTCCCGGCTGAAAACGCGTCCTTTCTTCGAGGCGAGGAGATAAAGGATCTTGAACTCGGTCGACGTCACTTCGAGCGGACGGCCGTCGAGGCGAACCTCGTGACGTTCGGCGTCCAGAACGAGTCTGGCCCCGACCTCGATCGTCGCGGCCGGCGCCGGACCCGAAACCCGCCGGAGAATGGCCCGAACCCGGGCCGCGAGCTCTTTGAGCGAGAACGGTTTCGTGATGTAATCGTCGGCGCCCATCTCGAGGCCGACGACCTTGTCCGATTCCTCGCCCTTGGCCGTGAGCATGATGACCGGGATCGACCGCCATTCGGGCCGAATTTTCAGGGTCCGGCAGATCTCCATCCCATTCGTGTCGGGGAGCATCAAGTCGAGGAGAAGGAGATCCGGGGCGCGCTTCTCCAGCGCCTGGAGAAACGCCCGGCCGGTTGAGTAGGCCTCCGTCAAGAACCCTTCTTTACGCAAATAGGAAACGACGAGCGAAGCGATATCCGGTTCGTCTTCGACGATCGCGATCCGGCTCCTAATCGGATTTATGCGCTCATTCGCCGGCATGTTGGACTTATTATAGCCGAAATGAACTCCGCGATACCACGCCAAACGGACGGCGATGTCAACCCGCTGCGGATGGCCCCGGCTCGCCCGACCGCCGGTCCCAGTGATGTTTGATGACCTTCCCCTTGAGGAAATAAATGACGGATTCTCCGATGTTCGTGGCATGGTCCGCGATCCGTTCCAGATTCCGGGCGACGAGGATCAGGCTGATGGCCCGAGCGATCGTCGTCCGGTCCGCGATCATATAGGTCAAGAGTTCGCGAAAAACTTGGTCGTTGAGATGATCGACCCGATCGTCCCGCTCACAAACCTGCCGGGCTAGGCCTTCGTCTCCGCGGACGAACGCGTCGATCACATCCTTGACCATGGACTGGGCCGTTCGGGCCATTTCCGGGATATCGATTAACGGCTTCACCGGCGGGAGCTTGATCAAGGCGAGGGCCTGCTCGGAGATATTACAGGCGAGGTCGCCGATCCGCTCTAGGTCCCCGCCGATCCTGTTGGCCGAGACGATGAAGCGCATGTCGGTCGCGACGGGCTGCCGAAGGACGAGCAGACGGTGACATATTTCGTCGATTTCGACGTCGATGGCATTGATCCTGTCCTCGTTCGATAAAACGTCCCGGAGAAGGTCCTCGCGGCGCTCCCGGAGACCCGTGACGGCGTCGGCAATCGCCTCTTCCGCCAAAGCGGCCATTCCCAAGAGCGTCTGTTTGAGTCCGGCGAGTTCTTCGTCAAATGGTCGTTCCATGACGCTGTCTCCTTCTCTCAAATTTTTATCCGAAGCGCCCCGTGAGATAGTCTTCCGTCAATTTGTTCGAGGGCGCCGTGAAGATGGTCTCGGTTTTTCCGAACTCGATGAGCTCCCCGAGCATGAAAAATGCGGTGTAGTCCGAGACCCGGGCCGCCTGCTGCATGTTGTGGGTCACGATCACGACCGTGTAGCGCTCCTTGAGTCGCTCGATCAAGTCTTCGATCTTGGCCGTGGCAATGGGGTCGATCGCCGAACAGGGTTCGTCGAAGAGAATGACCTCGGGCTCGACCGCCAAGGCCCGGGCGATGCACAGGCGCTGCTGTTGGCCGCCCGAAAGCCGGAAGGCGTTCTCATGCAACCGGTCGTGGACCTCATCCCAAAGGACCGCGGCCCGGAGCGTTCGTTCGACGACCTCTTCAAGCTTGTCCTTATCGTGCATGCCGTTCACGCGCGGGCCATAGGCGACGTTATCGAAAATCGACTTGGGAAAAGGATTCGGCTTTTGGAAGACCATCCCGACCCTTCTC